>ERZ773139.2671-NODE-2671-length-17325-cov-58.402374_pt1 | contig 17325 bp, 14 predicted proteins | sample MGYA00580854_ERZ773139 | MGnify/ENA primary metagenome ERZ773139 (study PRJEB29015, sample SAMEA2737809) | human gut metagenome | biome: human gut; feature: human-associated habitat; material: faeces | place: China | collected 2012 ...
ATCAGCGACATAAGCGTGCTCGGAAACTTAACAAACTTGCAAACGCTTTACTTATTCAACAACAGCATCAGCGACATAAGTGCGCTCAGGAACCTGACGAACTTGACGGAGCTCAACTTGAGCGGCAACAACATCATCGATATAAGCGCACTTAGAAGCCTAACGAACTTGCAAACGCTTGACTTATTCAACAACAGCATCAGCGACATAAGCGTGCTCGGAAACTTAACAAACTTGCAAACGCTTTACTTATTCAACAACAGCATCAGCGACATAAGCGTGCTCGGAAACTTAACAAACTTGCAAACGCTTTACTTATTCAACAACAGCATCAGCGACATAAGTGCGCTCAGGAACCTGACGAACTTGACGGAGCTCAACTTGAGCGGCAACAACATCATCGATATAAGCGCACTTAGAAGCCTAACGAACTTGCAAACGCTTTACTTAAGCACTAACAACATCAGCGACATAAGTGCGCTCGGAAATCTATCAGGGCTGGGTTGGCTTTATTTAAGTAATAATAATCTCACAGACCAACAAGTTGAGGAGCTGCGCCAGAAGCTCCCGCAAGCCGAAATACTAACCGAATGAGTTGATTAATGGTGACCGACGGAGGGAAAATGGATAAGATAAAGCAATTTGAGCCTCTCTTTGGCGGATGGCATGTTGAAAGTTTTAACGGTGTCGGTTCGCTCGGGTGTGTGTACGGTATCGACGATTGGCTCAAAACATGCTTATATTTAACAGTTTGACACCTTCCAATACTCACAGGCGGAGAAGCTGCATCTTATCCGCAAAAAAATGCCGTTTATCGCTCAACGGCGCAAATATGTACGATGTGCATGTATAATGCCCACGATTGAGGTAAATTCATTAAGAAGCAGGGAGGAAGACATGAGTCAGTACTATGTGGACATGAGCAAACTCGATATGCAACCGGAAAAAATCAGCATTGCGGCAAGTCAAATCAGCAATACCGCAGCACGGCTGGAAAACTTTGTGAGCAATATTGGTTCTGAGTCAGCTGTGCAGCCGTATAAAAGAAGACTGTGCGAAATATGTATTAGCATTGATAACATTGCATCCTCGGTGTTGAGCTCGGGAAGGCAACTGGAAAGTATTGTTGAGTGTTATAGACAAACCGAAAATAAATTATGCGATAATGCTTTCGGAAGCGTGTCTGTAGATAATGGCAGCGGATCGGGAGCACAAAATGTGCCAAACGTCACTAATATAATGTGGCCTGGCGGGAATGGTATGCCTGAAATCGATATATCCGAAATTGACTTAAGCAACTATTTCACCACCGCAAGCACCGATGATCCGATGGAGCAACTTTGGATGGATATTGCGTTGACATTTGATTTGGCGCAAACAGGGTATGAGACACTTCCATTGAAGCTGCGGTTGATTTTGGAAAAAGTTGCAGGCGCTGAGGTATCAACGATTTTGCAGGTTACATCAGATCTTTTCCACAATAAATCGGGTTGGGAAATTCTGCATACAGTTTCAGACTATTTCTTTGAAGAAAATATGGTTGGAAAGGTGATAAAATATACGGGCGAGTATTTTGTTGATGCAATGACAAATCCGAATTCGCTCGCCGGACAGTTAATGGCAACAAGTGATCACTGGTATGCTGAATCGGCAAACAGCATTCGCGAGGGCGATATTTGCGGCTCAATCATAAACATGGGCTTGGGCATGGCGTCTGATGCTGCAGTGATCGGCTATGGATGCGCAACAGTAATGGGAAATTATGCAATGAACTTCGTAGAAGACACGTTCAGCTTGATTTCGAAGCTTTTGTCATAACAGAAAGAAGGGGAAAATATGTTAAATAATATACTTCCGATCGGCAGCGTTATAAGAGGTGAAGGATACATGGGCTGCATCGTTGGACTCAAGTTGATTACGGTACGTAACAAAAAGGAACTGGCATATGAAATTGTTCCGTATCCGCTGGGATTCACAGAGCCGAAATGCCTGAGAATGATACGACACAACGATGAATATGAGATAGTTTGTAAAGGAATGGAGAGTGAAGCGCACAACATTGTTGCGAAGTATTATGATGGCTTATTAAAAATTGCTGATATGACAACTGCAGATGAGTTTGACATGTATATTCAGCAAGCATATGAGAAAATGAAGAATCAGGGGGATATCAAAGATGAAGGAACTGTTGCCGATTGGCAGTGTGATTAAAACAAAAAAAGATTCAGTGGATCCCCTCATGATAATAGGGTATTATCCGATCGAGAAAGCAACTCAAAAACTGTATGAATACCTTGGGACAGTATACCCTCGGGGAATGGGGGGCGGAAGAAAACTGGTTCTTCTTAACGAGCAAGATATCAATGAAGTTCTTTTCAACGGATATAAAAATGAAAGCGCATGCAAAATATATAAGACGTTACCTGCCGTGATGAAAGCAGCACTGAAGAATGCGCCTAAAAAATAAGCCGATTACAGAGAAAAAATGATATTAATTGCAGAAACGACAAAGAAAAAAGATTTTATAACTGCAAAGACAATGCAATAATGACTTAACAGAATAAGGGCTGATGTAATAATGCCAAAAAAATGTGAGAAGAAACACTTTGCTAACGTAGAACCGTTAAAGCAACAAATCTCCGAACTTTCTTTTGCATTAAGCTCATTGACAACAGCGGAGCTGCTGCTGTAGAATATACTTACCTCAACAGCGATTGAGCCGCTGTTGAGGTTTGATGCATGGGGCAAACTGCTGTCACCATAGGACTCACTCGCCTCCATGCTCTGGAAGGATAATCCGTTCCGTTATCGTGGAAACAATGAGAAATACTGCTTATGAAAATTAAGGTTCTGATGCCAAGGTGTATAACAATGAGTTCAAAAACGCATTGCGAACAGGCGCTCGGCCGTATTGTATAAATATAATTTAGCTACCGGTCAGGCGTATTAGGAATATCATTTTATGCGACGGACTGATACTGGACAATGGGCGGAAAAACATGGGTATGGCGGAGCATCAATTCCTTGGACTTTATGTGGCATACCATTCTATGATAGCACAACGATCTGCATCTAATATGAAGTTTATCGCTAAAAAATAAGCATAAATGAAAAAAGATTTGAAAAATATTTGAAAGCACATTGTTTTGGCAAGTAACCGCACCAGAAAACACAAGGGGAATGTTGCAGCGCTGGTTAAAGGGTAAAAAGTCGGGTCCGTTGTTGTCCCTCCGTCATGTTAGGAATCTTCTGAGCCCGTAATCCGGTTATAAAACACTGCAAGCACATACAAATTCGGAGCGAACGGTTCATTCGCAGAAGAATGCCTTTATCGGTTGAAATGCATTTGTTGTCCCTTTTTTTGCAACATATTATTTGCAACAGTTCTGTTTTATGGTTTTCATGCTGTCTGTTAAATGTGTTCACGCAGTCCAATTTTTTCGACATTGCTGCTATTTCAAACATCAAGTCGTTTCCGTCAATCAACGCTGCAGCATTTATCGGCATTACTGCACATTTTTATTGTACAATTAATCAGCTTTCTAACGTTTTTTTATGCAAATTGATTACACACGGAAGTAATAAACCAGTCAACCATCCGCGAGTTGCCCGGTTTTGCTTTTGAGAACGTTGCAACAACGCCTTTGTTGTGGGTGCCAGAAGTCACTGCGTTTATCTCGTTCAATTACATAATTCAGCTTATTTTTCTCATCAAAGAAAATGATGCGCAGGACATCGTTCCCTCCAACCTCAACATAAACTCTCCCTTTAGTCATTGTTTCCATTAATGACTCGGAAGTTCTGTCATTCTTCTCAACAAATTTTATGTTTCCGTCTGCCAAAACCGTGTGATACTGACTTCCGTACTTTCTACCCTTGACGGACATTCCGCTTGAAGAACCTCTGCTACCCATTATATCATACCGCTTGAGCTTTTACCGGCTTGAATGCAAAGCGGGATAAAACACTGCCGAAAGTCGACTTTCGCCGCCTCGTCCGCCCATGTTTTTGCCTCACTCTATTTTCCCTAAAATGTAATAACACTCATGTTTTAGACATAAAAATACCGCCCGCGAAAATCGCTGACGGTAGAACGATGAGTCTTTTCGTGCTCATTATCCGGGTATAATGTGTTTGCTTTCATCAAGGTTTGGCTTATGATTTTTATCGTAACGCCCGAAATGTGAAGGCGGGGGCTCTCTGTCTAAGTGTTTCTCCTTAACATCGGAACTCCCGATCCGGTCAATTCTTTTTCCTTGACCTGTTCGAACTGTTTTGGTCGTTTTTTTGCTTATCATCTTTTCTCCTCCTTACGCATCCGTTTATGTATTTACTTGGCTTTAAATTATCAATTCCTGAAATTTCAGTCATACCTTTTACAGCAAGGTTTAAGCGTCTGTCAATATTCACTCGATCTTCGGTTTGCGGATCTACATAAACAATTTTACTGTTTTGCTGTTTGGCAATGAACACGTGCGTTTTTCTTTCCTTTCCAGACACATACACAACGACTCTTGAACCATATCCGCATTATACCACACCGCTCAATCTTTTGCCGGCGTTGACACGCACCTGAAACGCCGGTATTCAAAAAACAGATTTAAAATAAGTGAATTTCACTGAGGCGGATCCTTAGGGCTAAATCGTCTGTTTAAGTATTACAATTAAAGCATTGCAAACGGATGCAAACAGTGGTAGAATACACTTGTTTGGGGATGTGGCTCAGCTGGTTAGCGCGCTTCGCTCACATCGAAGAGGTCGGGGGTTCGAGTCCCTTCATCCCCACCAAACACAGAGGCACCCGGCGGGTGCCTCTGTGTTTGGTTATGTCTACGGGACTCGAAGCCGGGGGAAACGGGGCTGTTGCATTAGTCCCCAAAACAAAAGGGGCTGTTGCATCAGCCTCAAAACAATACCGAGCAACTTCACGATGGGTTGTCCGGGTTTTTGCATATACCTGATTTGCTCGAAAACTGACAGACAGCGTTGCAGCGGCGCAATGAAAACGGACAAGAACAAATCGCAATGACAATAGATGCGGCAATTATCAATTCGAAAAAAATTCATGATAAACTATTGACAACAGATGCAAACAGGTATAAAATAGTGTTAGCACTCAAGAAGAACGAGTGCTGACAGACGAACTTGATTCGATTATACAGCAATTTCGATATGTTCGCCAAACAGGAACGATTATAATTAACGAGGTGATATAAATGTCAAAGAAACAGTTTAAAACGGAATCCAAGCGGCTGCTTGATCTGATGATCAACTCTGTTTACACAAACAAGGAGATTTTTCTTCGCGAGTTGATTTCGAATGCAAGCGATGCACTTGATAAGCTTTATTTCAAAACTCTTACTGACAATTCCGATATCAAGCGCGGAGATCTTGAGATCCGCATCGCCGCAGATAAAACGGCACGCACATTGACGATTTCCGATAACGGCATCGGCATGACAAAGGAAGAGTTGGAATCAAACCTTGGCACAATTGCCAAGAGCGGCACGCTTGCATTCAAAAACGACAACGAGCTCGACAAAGATGATATGGATGTTATCGGCCAGTTTGGTGTTGGATTCTATTCGGCGTTCATGGTCAGCAAAAAGATTACCGTTCTCAGTCGGGCATACGGCAGCGACGAGGCATGGCAATGGGAGTCCGAAGGACTTGACGGCTACACAGTTGAACCCGCACAGAAGGACTCCTGCGGAACAGTTATTACGCTGCACCTGAAGGACAATACTGACGACGAAAGGTATGACAGCTATCTTGAAACATATACCATTCGTGAACTTGTAAGGAAGTATTCCGACTATATTCGCTATCCTATCAGGATGCTTGTTGAGACTCAACGCGAAAAGACGCATGAATGCACCTGCGATCACGATGCCGAAGGCGAGTGCACCTGCGATCACGACCATGATGACGAATGTACCTGCGAACACGATTCCGAAGGCGAATGCAGCTGCGACCATGAACATGATGAACCGGAGTACGAAACCGTTGAAGAAGATCAAACGCTCAACAGCATGGTTCCGCTTTGGCGCAGAAATAAAAGCGAGCTTACCGATGAGGATTACAACAGCTTCTATATGGATAAATTCCATGATTACGAAGCTCCGTTGCTCCATATTCACACAAAAGCGGAGGGTACCCTCAGCTATAATTCAATCCTGTTCGTACCCGCACAGGCACCTTACAATCTGTACTCAAAGAGCTATAAGCGCGGATTGCAGCTTTACAGCAACGGTGTTATGATTATGGATTCCTGCGAGGAACTTCTTCCGGAATACTTCGGGTTTGTGAAAGGACTTGTTGATTCCGCTGATATTTCCTTGAATATTTCTCGTGAGATGCTTCAGCAGAACCGTCAGCTTCGTGCGATTGCAAACGGCCTTAAGAAAAAAATCAAATCCGAACTTGAAAAACTCCTTAAGGATAAACGCGAGGATTATGAAAAGTTTTTCAAGGCGTTCGGACTTTCACTTAAGTACGGTATATATGAATCGTACGGTATGGAAGCGGAATTCCTGAAAGATTTGCTGCTGTATCATTCTGCAAAACAGGATAAGCTTATAACGCTTCGTGAGTATGTTGATACGCTTTGCGAGAATCAAACCGAAATTTATTATGCCTGCGGTGAAAGCATTGAGGCTATACGGACGCTCCCGCAGTACAAATATCTGATTGATAAAGGCTTTGATGTTTTGCTCATGACGGAGAATGTTGACGAATTCATGGTCAAAATGATGAACGGTTATGACGGCAAACCCTTCAAGTCAATTACCGATAACGACATTCATGCCGCAACCGAGGATGAGAAAAAGGCAATGGAAGAGAAGCAGGAGGAGAATAAGGACCTGCTTGATGCAATCAAGGCGGCTTTGGGCGACAGTGTGAAGGAAGTGCGTCTTTCCGCAAGGCTTGCTGATGCACCGGCGGGCTTGACAAGCGAAGGTCCGCTCTCGCTTGAAATGGAGAAGGTTCTCAGCGCAATGCCTCTCGGCGGCGAAACAAAAGCGGAGCGTATTCTCGAGCTCAATCCCGATCATCCTGTTTTCGACGTCCTTAAACGTGCGATGCAGGCAGGCGGGGAAGACCTTGCGGTTTACTCGAAGCTTGTTTACAACCAGGCTTTGCTTGCAGCGGGACTCAAGATAGACAACCCTGTTGAATTCACCGACTGCATAACAAAGATTCTGACAAAATAAACTGCGTCGGTTTGATATTCACGCAGCATAATTAAACATGAATCATTGTGCGGCGCACCGCTGAAATCGTAACTTCAATAAAAAGTGCCCCTCGGAAAAGAATTTCCGGGGAGCACTTTTTTATGCAAGGCCGGCTTTACAGCACGGGCCGCAACAGTATCAGTAACCGTATTTTTTCTTTTTTGCGGCAACAAACCCGATTGAAAGCAAAAATGCAAAGAGTTCCGCAACGATTGTTGCCCACCATATGCCGTCAAGCTTGAACAGCAGCGGCAGGATGAGAACGGCTGCAAGTTTGAAAACGAATGTTCTCAAAAAGGATATGGCGGCCGAAACTCCGCCGTTATTCAGTGCTGTAAAGAATGATGAAGCAAAGATGTTTATGCTTGCAAGGGGGAACATGAGTGAAAAAATCCGAAAACCGTGAACGGTCATTTCGAGCAGCTTTTCATCGTAACCAACGAAAATATGTGCAAGCGGAAAGGCAAGAGCTTCGGAAATTATCAGCATTGCAACCCCGGCCAGCGACATTAGAATCAAACTCTTTTTCAACATGTTTTTCAGCTCGGCGTGGTTGTCGGCACCGAAATGATAACTGATTATCGGTGCACTTCCGATCGCGTACCCGATAAAAACCGAAATAAAGATGAATTCCACATACATAAGTGTGCCATAGGCTGCGACGCCGTCTTCGCCGGCGTACTTCAGCAGCTGATAATTATAAAGCATACCTACTATGGAGGCTGTTACGTTTGAAACAAGCTCGGATGCCCCGTTTGCAGATGCATCAATAACGGGACGAAACTCAATTTTGGTTTTTACAAACCGGAGCAGACTGTTATTCGGTCGTAAAAAATAGATGAAAGGAAGCAGCCCGCCGATACACTGGCTTAAACCTGTTGCAATTGCTGCGCCGGCCACACCCCATTTGAAAACGCCGACAAACAGGGCATCAAGCGCCATATTGGTAACACCTGCTGCAACGGTGACCCAAAGACCGAGTTTGGGTTTTTCGGCCGTGATAAGAAAACTCTGAAAGAGATTCTGAAGCATAAATGCCGTGTTGAATCCAATTATAATGCGTCCGTATATCACACAATGTTCGATTGTTTCGTTTTCTGCACCGAGAAATATTGCAATCGGACGCATGAAAATCATGCCGACAATTGAAATGATTATGCCGACAACAAGAGTCACAAGCGACATCATTGTGAAGTAGCGGTTGGCGTTCTCCGAGTCTTTCAATCCGAGTGTTTTTGCAACGAGTGCACTGCCGCCGGTGCCGAACATGAAGCCGATTCCTCCGAAAATCATTATGAACGGCATAACAAGGTTAATTGCCGCGAATGCAGTTTTTCCGACGTAATTTGAAACAAACAATCCGTCAACCACACCGTAGATGGATGTAAAAACCATCATAATTATCGGCGACAGACAGAATCGCAGCAGTTTCTTATAGGTGAAATGATCCGACAATTTAATATTCATCCTGTTTTTCCATTTCTCCGATATTTTTTAGGCAAAGCAGCATTACCGATTTACAGCGTTAGGGCGCATTGTAGCATAATCATGCAATTATGTCAACATCATCCAAAAGAGTTTATTTAACTTAAAAACAGCGCTGACCGTCCGCCTCAAAGGCATGTCGATAAAGCATGAGCAGCAAAAAGCCCGACCCGCAGGAATCGGACTTTTTCCGCCGCATTAACAGCAGGTTTAATGTTGAGAAAAGCTGAAGCTCAGCCTATCCTCCTATCAACTCAAAAAACTCTGATTCGCTCAGAATACGCACTCCGAGCTCCTTGGCTTTTTCAAGCTTGCTTCCTGCTTTTTCGCCTGCAACAACGTAATCGGTTTTTTTGCTGACGCTGCCGGATGCGCGCCCGCCCATTGACGCAATAAGATCTTCAATTTCTTTCCGCCCCATTTTTTCAAGCGTACCGGTAACAACAAATGTTTTGCCGGCAGCAAATGCGTTTTCGGCAGAGGCTTCTGCTTCTCGCGGAGTCACACCAAGCTCAAGCAGTTTATCTATCTGAGTTGAAATATGCTCATCCGAAAAGAAACCGATTATCTCATCCGCAACATTTTCACCTATTCCGGGAATCTCGGTTAAGCTTTCGAATGCCGCATTCCTGACAGCATCAAACGTTTTGAATCGATTGGCAAGATCTTTGGCTGTTTTACTGCCGACATTCGGAATTCCAAGCGCAAAAATAAATGCATCAAGCTTGCAGTCTTTGCTTTTTTCAATTGCGGAAAGAATATTTCCAATTCGCTTTTCTCCGAAACCCGCCAGACCCGAAAAGCTTGCAGGCGTAAGCTCATAGAGGTCGGGAATTTTTGAAATTCCGATTTCATTTACGAGCAGAAGTGCTGTTTTTTCGGAAAAGCCTTCTATATCCATTGCATCACGAGAGGCGAAATGTTCAAGCCGTCCGACGATTTGCGGCGTACACGAAAGGGAATTGGTGCAGAAAATATGCACGCCGTCCCGTTCGACCCGCGCTCCGCAGGCGGGGCAGCAAGTCGGGATTGTGACTGGGTTTGCAGGTTCTCCGTCATCAACGCTTTTCAGTATTTCGGGAATGACATCATTGCTGCGTCGAATTAAAACACGGGAACCTATTCCAACGCGCTTACGCAGAATATCATCATAATTATTGAGTGTAGCGCGTTTGACAGTGACTCCCATGAAATCAACCGGCTCAAGATGCGCAAGAGGTGTGAGCTTTCCTGTTCGACCGACTTCCCAAGTTATATCAAGCACGGTGGTTATAAGCTCTTCCGCAGCAAATTTGTATGCAATTTCTCCGCGGGGGAATTTGTCCGTACAGCCCATTTTCTCAAAGAGGCCGACATCATTAAGCTTGATTACCATTCCGTCGATAAGAAAATCAAGACTGCTCCTTCGCTCCGCTGCTTTTTCAATTTCAGAGATAACACCGTTAATATCGCCAAAGTATATAAAATCACTCATTGGCAGTCCGTTGTCACGCATGAAACTGTACATTTCACGTCTTGTGGAGAATTTCATTCCTTCAATGTATCCGATATTGTAGCATACACAATCGAGCTTTCGCTTGGCAGTTATCTGCGGGTCAAGGTTGCGGATCGCACCGGCTGCTGCATTTCGTGCATTTTTCAGGCTTTCCTCACCGCTGTCATTCAGCTCTTTAAGAACGGAAAGGCGCATATAACATTCGCCGCGAACTTCAAATTTGCCTTTATACGGCACGGTAAGCGGAATCGAGCGAATTGTTTTTGCCTGTTCAAGTATACCGTCGCCTGTAATGCCGTTTCCGCGTGTTGCGGCCTGAACGAGAATCCCTTTATCGTATGTCAGGTTGATCGTTAACCCGTCGAACTTATATTCCAGCACAAATTCGGGATTTTCCACACTGCCGTTTTCCGTATTTCCTGCGGCACGACGGCATTTTTGGCTAAAATCCAGCAATTCCTGAGTTGTTTTGACTTTGTCGAGACTCCAAAGCCGCGCGATGTGCGTGTGCGGCTCAAAGGCAGTGACAGCATCTCCGCCTACCCGATGTGTCGGCGAATCGGGCAGGACGATTCCGGAAGCTTGTTCGAGTTGACTCAATTCCTCCATCAACGCATCGAATTCAGCATCGCTTATCAACGGTTCACTGCCGAAATAGTATGCATTCGAGTAGGTGTTCAGCTCATCAACAAGCTGCTGCATACGCGTTGTTGATATCGGTTTATCTGCTTCAACTTCAATCCGAGCGCCGTCCTGCTGCATGTTTGAGGGAACCGCAGCATTGTTTTGTTTATCACGCATTTCGCTCATGGTTTACACTCCTTTAAGATTCGCTCAGTTTCATTCCTCTGTAATCACTTTAAGCGGAGCATATGCCGCTGCAAGTTTCCTGACGCCGTTTGTGTCAAACTTAACGGTAACAATTCCCGAACCTTCATCAACGGCAGCAACAGTTCCTTTTCCGAATTGCGGATGCGAAACACGTTGTCCGCTGCAGAGACGAACTCTTGATTTGCTTTTGTTGGGGGAATAACCCGTCGAACCGGAAGAAACCGATTGTCGGGCGTATGGGCGAACGGTGTCGGGCTTTTGGGCGAGACCGTTGATTCGACGTATTTCCGACAATACATCTTCTGAAACGCGCGGAGTTTGACCTCCGCTCACATAGCCGTTCTGTTTTGCGTATTTTACAGCATTCTGAACGGAACCGCCGTCACGGAAAAATGAGGAAGCACTGCCGAATGAATTGCGGCGCATCGGCACGGTCTCGGGATCGATAAGTTCCATTTCTTCAAGAAAAATTGAAGGGTCGTTCCGTTGAATTGAGCCGTACAGATGCCGTTCGCGTGCCGCATACAAATACAGCTTTTCCATCGCTCTTGTAACACCGACATAGCACAGCCGACGCTCTTCTTCAACACGAGTCGGGTCGTTTTTTGAACGCGACGAAGGGAAGATATCCTGTTCCATGCCCGGAATAAATACAACCGGGAACTCCAAGCCTTTTGCGCAATGCAGCGTCATGAGCTTTACCGTTCCGTCACTTTCATCAATGTTATCCGTTTCAGTGTTGAGCGCAGCGATTTCAAGAAAACTCTGAAGAGCGTCGTCGCCGTCGTTCGACTGCTGCTCATGTTCACGCATTGCACCGATAAGCTCCTCGATATTCTCTTGCCGGTCATCCGATTTGTCATCATCCTGAGCAGTGATATACTCAATGTAGCCTGTTTTGTCAATGATAAACTCCATCAAGCTGTCAAGACCCAATTCATATCTTTTTGCAAAAAACTCTCGCATAAGGTCGATGAACGGCTTGATTTTTGAACTCACTCTGGGGGGGAGCATTCCCTCAGCGGCACAAATCATGAACATTGACATATCATGTGTCGATGCAGCCATTTCAATCGTTTTAATTGTTGTATCGCCGATGCCGCGCTTGGGAACATTGATGATTCGCTTAAAGGAAACATCGTCGTTCGGATTTGCAATCAGCTTAATGTAACATAAAAGATCCTTGACTTCTCGGCGTGAATAGAAACGCGTACCTCCGATTACGGTAAGCGGGATTCCGAATCCGGTTGCAAGCACCGATTCAATGATTCGGCTTTGGGCATGGGTGCGATAGAGTATTGCAAAATCATTGTAGCTGCGTTTTTCGAAACGATGCTGTTCGGAAATAGTGCGTGCAATGCTGTATGCTTCATCGCGTTCGTTATCAACCAACTTAAACTCAACGGGTTGACCTCCGGGCTTAGCTGTCCAAAGGTTTTTGCCCTTTCGGCCCGTATTATGGACGATTATCTTGTTTGCACAATCCAGTATCGCTTTTGTCGAACGATAGTTCTGTTCAAGACGAATAACCTTTGCGGACTTAAAGTCCTTCTCAAATTCAAGAATATTGCGGATATCCGCACCGCGCCAACCGTAAATGCTTTGATCGTCGTCGCCCACTACGCAAATATTTTGATGCTCTTTGCAAATAAGCTGAACGATTCTGTACTGCGGGTGGTTTGTGTCCTGATACTCGTCAACAAGCACATATCTGAATTTGCGTCGATATTTTTGCAGGACATCAGGACATTTTTCGAGCAATTCAAGTCCTTTAAGAAGCAAATCGTCAAAATCGAGAGCATTGCACTCTTTCAAGCGTTTTTGATAAGCCCGATATAAATCAATGAGTTTATCACTCCCGTCACCTGATTGCAGTATGTATGTTTCGGGAGCTTCGGACGAGTTCTTGGCTTCGCTGATTTTCGCTTTTATTGCACCCTTCGGAAGCTTTTTTTCGTCTATGTTGCAGGATTTCATGAGGTCGGTTATCAGTGAAGTCTGATCCTGCTCATCGTAAATCACAAAACGATTGTCATATCCGAGTTTATCAATATCAAAACGAAGTATTTTTGCACAGAACGAATGAAAAGTCGTGACCCACATATCAGAGGAATCTTCGGACAGAAGGCTTTCGATACGCTCCCTCATTTCGCGTGCGGCTTTATTTGTGAATGTGAGTGCAAGAATTGCCCAAGGCGGAACACCATGGTTTTCAACAAGGTTGGCAATTCGGTATGTCAATACGCGAGTTTTGCCGCTGCCCGCGCCTGCAAGCACGAGCAGCGGTCCTTCGGTAGTTTGAACAGCTTCAAGCTGTTCTTTGTTTAACAGGTTTAAATTAAGCATTTTGGGAACAGTGAATGGTTGATTTGCTTACGCTTTCAAAAAGGCTTTTTAAAAGCGAACAATCTTCATTGCTTGGATTGCAGCGAAAGCACGGCGGCTTTAAGTCTTTCAAGTGCAGCCTTGAGTTCATTTTGAGGCAATGCAAGATTCCAACGCTCGAATCCGCTGCCGCCGGTGCCAAAGATATAGCCCTCATCCAACGCAAGGTAATTCTTAAGCATTAACTCTTCAAGTGCGGAATCCGACAGTCCAAGGCTGCGCATATCAATCCATGCAAGGTATGTGCCCTCTGCCCGAATTGCATTCAGCATCGGAAGTTCGGTTCGGAGAAAAGAATACAGCAAATTGAAATTTGATTCGATAACACCGTTCAGTTCATCAAGCCATTGTTCTGCCTTCGTGTATGCAGCGATTGTCGCTGCACGCGCAAAATAAGGAACGCAGCTTGTGTTTTCGCGTTCGGCGGCTGCTTTGAATCGGTCTGCAATTGTGTCGTTGGAAATAAGGATATTTGAACACGCAAGACCTGCAAGGTTAAATGTTTTGCTTACAGCCGTACATGTGACCGTAAAGTCGGCAAAATCACCAAGCGATGCAAATACAGTGTGCTCGGCGCCGTGATGAATGAGATCGTTATGTATCTCGTCTGCAAGAACGATTATGTTGTTGCGTTTGCAGATTTCGCCGAGTCGGAGCAATTCCTGCTTTGTCCATACTCTGCCGACAGGATTATGCGGACTGCAGAGTATGAGCATCTTTACATTTTGAGGACGTGTTTTTGAATCCAAATCATCAAAATCGATCTCATAGGTATTGCTGCGCAGAATAAGCGGGTTTTCAACGAGAATACGGTTATTCTTGCGCACTGTGCCTGCAAACGGGGGATAAACGGGCGGTTGAATCACAATCCCGTCTTCCTCGGTCGTCAATGCACGCACAGCAATGCCGAGAGCGGTAACAACGCCGTTCACCGTGAAGAGTTTGTGCTTTGAAATGTTCCAGTTGTGCCTGCGGAGCATCCATGAATTAACTGCGCTGCGGTACTCCGAATCGGCATAGGTGTAACCGTAAATGCCATGGGCAGCGGCCTTGCAGACAGCGTCTGAAATTTCCGGAGCAACTGCAAATTCCTGATCTGCGATTGTCAACGGCACAAGACCCGAGCCCTTTACGGGCTCGGGTGCCATGTCAATCTTTATGGAGCCGGTACAGGCTCTGTTAATTGAACTTGTGAAATCGTACATAGTTTTATTTGGGCTGCTGTCAGCGGTGCCCGTGATAAAAGCCAACTCAGATGCCGTAACCGCGATCAAAGGCCTTGATATTGATTTCAAGGAATTTGGGCTTTACGCATTGTTCGATTGCTTTGTGCCATTCCTCAACGGGGAAGGGAAGCATCTTTGCAACAACACCCATCAAAACGACGTTTGCAGCCTTATAAGTTCCGCATTCGTGTGCAATTTCAACAGCGTTGAGCTTGATCGTCTTGCAGGCGTTTTCAACCCTTTCAAGGCAATCTTCGGGATACTTTGCGGCACCGGTAATAACGGGCATGGGCAGTATCTTCTGTGTGTTAACAACCATCGTGCCTTCCGACTTGAGATAAGGGAGTGCGCGCAGAGCTTCGAGATCCTCGAATGCAAGGACGATATCAGCCTGACCCTGTTCGACAATGGAGGAATAGAGCGGCTGATCATTGCTGATACGAACATAAGTCACAACGCTGCCGCCGCGCTGGCTCATACCGTGAACCTCGCTGACGCGAACCTCGTAGCCGTTGTTCATTGCAAGCTGGCCGAGAATTTTGCTGGCAAGCAGTGTGCCCTGCCCACCGACGCCGACGATAACAATGTTAAACATATAATTAACCCTCCTTAAGCTTCGGTGTGGAGTGCGCCAAAGTGACAAAGCTGTTCGCAAAGTCCGCAGCCAACGCACTGTGTGGGATCAACGGCAACGCCGGTTTCCGTTTTGCGAATGGCGGGGCAGCCGATTTTCATACACATACCGCAGTTTTTGCACTTTGTTGTGTCGCAGATGAACGGCGTGCCGGGCTGCTTAACAATAAGCGCACAGGGACGGCGGGAGATAATAACGGAAAGCTCTTCACGCTCGGTCTCTTCGCGAACAACCTTTTCGAGTTCTTTAACGTCGAACGGATCGACAACGCGAACATGCTTGATGCCCATTGCATCGCAGAGCTTGAGAATATCAAGGCTTGTTGTGGGTTCGCCGTGGATGTCGTAGCCGTTTGCGGGGTTGTTCTGGTGACCGGTCATGCCGGTGATGGAGTTATCGGCAATGATAACCGTGCCGACGGCGCGATTGTATGCCATGTTGAGAAGTCCGGTGAGGCCGCTGTGGCAGAAGGTGGAGTCGCCGAGAACTGCAACTGTTTTCTTTGCCTGCTCATGACCGCGTGCCTTTTCCATGCCGTGTGCCATTCCAATGGATGCACCCATACATACGCATGTGTCAACTCCGCTGAGAGGAGGCAGCGCACCGAGAGTGTAGCAGCCGATATCGGAACATACCGTGAGTTTGAGCTTGCCGAGTACGTAATAAAGACCCCTGTGAGGGCAGCCGGGGCAGAGTACGGGGGGACGCATGGGAATGCCCTGAGTGTTCATGGGACCTGCTTCCTCTTCGCCGTTAAACTTGTTTGCAATCTTGCGCGCAAAAAGCTCACCCTGAACGCCGGTGCGATCTTTGCCGCTGCACTTGATGCCCCAAGACTTGATGGTGTCCTCATAGAAGGGCTCCATATCCTCGATTACATAGAGAGTGTCAACGCCTGCTGCGAACTCTTCGATGAGTTTGCGGGGCATGGGGTATGCAAGACCGAGCTTCAGCACGGATGCTGTGGGCATTGCTTCTTTTACGTAGTTATATGCCGCACCGCTTGTGATGACGCCGATTTTCCTGTCCGCCCATTCGATACGGTTGATGGGAAGAGTGTTTGCATCTTCGGCAAGCTTCTTTTCGCGCTCTTCAACATAGAGATGACGGGCGATCATGTTTGCGGGCATTGAAACGTATTTCTTGATGTCACGTTTGTATTCGCGAAGGGGAACTTCAACACGTTCGTCGAGTTCAACAAGGGTTCTTGCATGTGCAATGCGGGTGGTGACACGGAGAATGACGGGAGTGTCGTATTTTTCGCTGATTTCGTAAGCAAGCTTGAGAAAGTCCTTGCATTCCTGACTGTTGGAAGGGTCAAGAACCGGTGCGTGGGATGCGCGTGCAAGCATACGGGTATCCTGCTCGTTTTGGGATGAATGCATGCCGGGATCGTCGGCAACAACAACGACCATGCCCGCATTAACGCCGGTGTAGGTTGCGGTGAAGAACGGATCGGCTGCAACATTCAAGCCGACGTGTTTCATACATGCAAGGCTGCGTGCACCGCTTACGGCTGCACCGAGAGCAACCTCTACGGCAACCTTTTCGTTGGGGGCCCATTCGGAGTAAATCTCGGGGTAAGTCGCAACGTTTTCGTTGATTTCGGTGCTGGGCGTGCCGGGATATGCGCTTGAAACGCGAACGCCTGCTTCGTAAGCACCTCTTGCAATAGCTTCATTGCCAAGCAAAAGTTTTTTCAATTCTTTTTCCTCCTTCGGAATATGTTTAGAACAATTCTTATCCGGTCAGCGGCTGTTTGAAACATCATGACAACATCCGGAAAGACCGAAATTGCTCAATCTTTTTTGTTCAAACCCTATTATAGTTGATTTTCGTCCGCAAATAAAGTGGAATCGGCCAATATATTGACAGTAATATTATATATTACGTTTGCGGCGATATTTTTTCTTTTGCATCAAACATTTTTTATAAAAAGTTTCCCTGCAAAAGCAAAAACATCATGCACCTGCACATGCAAGCCGCCGAATTGCTCATCCGTTAGACTTTCCCTGCATAATCAGGAAATGAAAC
>ERZ773139.2687-NODE-2687-length-17270-cov-3.325995_pt1 | contig 17270 bp, 8 predicted proteins | sample MGYA00580854_ERZ773139 | MGnify/ENA primary metagenome ERZ773139 (study PRJEB29015, sample SAMEA2737809) | human gut metagenome | biome: human gut; feature: human-associated habitat; material: faeces | place: China | collected 2012 ...
CTGTGTTTATTCTATCACAGAAAGCCCTTCTTTACAGAAAATTCTGAGCAGGCTCTCGTGTTTTGCATGACATTTATCAATAAACGTGTTATTCATTTTTCCCTACCAGCCACTTCATGAGATTTTTCACGCGGATTCCATTGTAGTTGCCCGCAGTCAGACGGTCGGCTGTGAGGATGATTTTTTCGTAATTATCTCGAATCATGGTCAGCGGTCGCATTTCGCGTTCAAAGGTTTCTTGTGCCGTCATGTCCGCAGTTACCTGATAATAGGTGTATTCTCCCTGCTTCTCCGCGACAAAATCGACTTCTGTGCTGCCCAGTTTGCCGATCATGACCTTATATCCCCGGCGCAGTAGCTCAAAATAGACCACATTCTCCAGCGAGAAACCCAGATCATAATTTCTGCGCGGAACGATATGATTCCGCAGACCGAGATCTACGATATAGTATTTCTTATTCACCTTCAGAAGCTGCTTTCCGACAATATCAAAGCGTTCAGCGGGATAGAAGATGAACGATTCTGTCAGTGCTTCCACATAGTCGTCCACGGTATTGGGCGATACCTTCCGTCCACTGGAGATCAGATAATCCGTAATGCTCCGAATGGAAACCGGGCTGCCCACCACGCTCGCCAGGTATTTGGCGATGGTTTTCAGCAGTGCAATATCCGTGATTTTCCGCCTGGCCGGCTCACTTTCCTTGCGAACCTGCCGATCCTCAATATCCCTGACAATGACGGTATTATAAATACCCTCCAGATAGGTTTCCACTTTTTCTGTCGTTCGTTCCATTCTGGCGACATAGGGCAGTCCGCCGCAACGCAGATATTCTGCAAGGCCGCGTTCCTGTTCCAGATCAGTGACGGTCAGAAATTCCTTCAGGGAAAGCGGCAGCAGTTTGATTTCCACATAGCGCCCAGTCAGGAGTGTCGCTAAATCGCCGGAAAGCAGGTAGGCATTGGAGCCGGTAATATAGATGTCTACATCGGGCTTGACGTACAGGCTGTCCACAACCTTTTCAAAGCCAGAAACCTTCTGGATCTCGTCCAGGAAGATGTAAGTGGTTTTTCCAGGTACCAGCCGTTCCTTCAGATAGGCGTACAGCTTTTTGTAATCCAGCAGCTCTTCGTATTCCAGCTCCTCGAAATTCACGGATACGATCTGCGTATCTGAGACGCCGTTTGCTTTCAGCCAATCCTGATACTGGGCCAGCAATGTAGACTTTCCACAGCGGCGAATGCCGGTTACAACTTTGATAACCTGTTCGTCCTTCCAACACATCAGCTGCTTGAGATATTCCTTCCGCTCGACCAACGCGATCACCTCCTACCAGAAGTATTCTCATTATAGCACAAAATATTCGATCAATCAACGAAATATTCCGAAATGAGAATAAATATATGAATACAATTAAAAAATTCCAATTTCATCAATCGAAGGAAAGCAATTGCATAGACGAGGCCAATTGCTTTGGGATACTTACGAAATGTTTTTTCTGCTGTTGGACTGCAAAATCAGCCGTAGCTGCGCCTGCTCATCGGCATCCAGATAGGGCATGATCTTCTTCACATAGGCTTTGAGTCCCGGCTTTGCGGCCTGTTTCATTACTTTTGCCATAAGCAGCATCATCTCCGGCTCCTCCGGATCAATTTTCAGGGCGTACTTGGTAATTTCATACGCGACCCAAAAATCGCCTTGTTTCAGGTGCAGCTCGACGCATTCGCTTGCCACGTCTAAAAATTTTGCGTTCAAATCTGAGCATTCCATGATCCAGCGAATGTCGCCACTCAGGGCTTCCGGCAGGGAGTTTTGATACAATTTGAGCGCGTTGTGGCATTGCTCTATCTTATCAAGCGGATTATCAGCTTCCTTCATGGCAAAGTAAAACCGTAAAAACCGGTCTGTATCCGTTTCTATTTGGAAGTGCTGATTCAGAAAATATGCACCGCGGTCATATACGATCAGTTCTTTCAAACCGATAATGCTCAGAACACTGCGGAGACGATATACTGCGTTTGCAACCACATTGGATGGATTGTCGGATTCTCTGTCCTGGCTTATAACATCGTACAGATTGACCGGTGAAAAAGTCTTGGATGGGTTTAATAACAGGATGGTGAGCAACGCTTGCCCTTGCGCACTGAATTGATCTTGATAAATCGTTCCACCGCGGGCAGTAATTTTTAATTGGCCCAACAGATGGACATAAACAGAGTTCTTCGGGTATTGAGAAACCCGTATCAGGGCAGCTTTCTCCCGCGTCAGCTTGATTTCGTTCAGCTCCAGTACGACAGCATAGGATACGACTCGGAGGGGCAGCGTATCCGTCATATTCTTCTTTGGGTTATCGACACCGACAAAGCCCTCGTTGTTCTGTTTGCTGAAGGGAACGACAATGATGGAGTGAACATTGAAGTATTTGTATTCGTTGGGACGGCACAGCCGGATGGCTTCCATATCGGGAATGGCGATGTCCTCAAAGCGGCGAAAAATGCCAAGCCAGTGGAGATACACGTCGGGAGGCATATCTTTCAAGGTATCCTGCTGGGAAACAATGCCGGGGGCGCAGCGTTCATGCGTGTTAATGCCGGTAACGAGTTCGGTATCGCCTTCAATGACGTAGGCTCGATCAGAATCGTAGAACGCGATGACGCAGTCCAAAAGCATCTCTATACGCCGGGTAATATTGCGTTCTCCCGTCAGCGCTTTTCCCAAGGCTGAAAGCAGTTTGCGAAGCTCCGTATCGCCCGATTCTTCCATATGCGGCTCAATAATACTGCTCATAATCTCCGTCCTCCCTCCGAAAAGGCAAGGGACGTTTGATCCCGACTGCGGAAGACCGAACGCCTCTTGCCCTTATCCAAACCATACAGAAGTCTGTGTACGGTCGTTCCTATTCTGTTTTATGCCTGTGAATCTTTCTCCTGCAGCGCCACAGACATCATCTGTTGCACCACTTTCTTCATTTCCGGAGACAGATTTCTCCAATTGTGGATGAGCCGCCTTTCTTCCAGTGAAAACTCCCTGTCCTGCAAATTCGCGTCAAAGAACTCCGCAACAGTAATTCCAAATGCCTTGCAGCAGCTTTCTATGGTCGAAACTGTGGGATTGTTGCCGCGGTGTATCATGCTTGAAATAGTGGATTGTGATAAATTCGCCTCCTTCGCGAGCTGATATTTAGACCACCCGCGCTGGACGAGAAGCTCATCTATACGGGCTATTGAATCCATATAAACACCACCTCGCTACACTATAATTTTATACCTAAGCTACGCCATATCGTTAGAGCGAATGAGCTGTATAGCGTTATGATGCTTTTGCGTAGTATCAAGTACAGAGTGTAGCGATACGTTTTTACCCCGGTGCTGGCGCTGAAACAGGAGACTCAAGGAACAGAAACCACGCAACCACCATAGCGGTGATTGCGTGGTGCGGTGCTACTTGGTGCATTGTTTTCTCTTCCGTATTCCCGGAAAATTCGGTGTCGACAGCCTTGAGGTATATATTAATGTGTCAGATGGATCATGTTGTACTTGCTCATGCCGAACGGTTCCTCTATTTCTTCGATCTACCGCCGATCAGGATCATGCCGTATAGGAAAAGTTGGGTGCTGCCCCAGACGTAGCGCATTCCCGCAGTTTCCGCCAGCTTTTGCACGTTGATACAGTAAGCGGACAGGCAGGAGAACATCCTGTCCGGATGGCGGCAGGGTTCGCCCGTCGTTCGCGTACAGACCTCGCAGAGGTTGCAGGAACCTACGCCGCACATTCTGCCGCGGGACTGGATGCGGTGCATGCAATCTACGATGCGCAGCATCGCAGCCGTATGCGCCTGCTGAGCTTGATTAATCGTATCGAAATCGTTCCAGTCGTGCAGATCCCACTGGCTCTGTACGACCAGCGCCTTGCGATAGCCGGTTACGATGCGCTCCATCGAAGAAACGCTGCCGCAGTTCGGCGGACAGGAATGGTTCACGCCGTACTGACCGCACAAATTCTCCGCGCAGTATCTGCGAAAGCTGGAATCGAATACGATGTCCTTTGTGTCGATGATTGCGGCGCAGAAGCCCTGCGCATGGGCAAAAGCCAACGCTTTTTCACACTTTTCCTGCTCACATGCCAGCGCGCGCCCCTGTACCTGTTCCGCGCTGGTCAGCGCCGGAAGTCCCGCCGCCTGAATGGCGAGGTTCCACGTTCGAAAATAGCGCTTGATCTTCCACGCGTTGGGGACTTCCTTGTAAGTGGGCGTTTTGCCCAGAGCATTCGCTGTTTCCAGCAGGGGCTGAAGCAGCAGCTTTTCCTCAATCGTCAGAGGCATACCAGGGTGCCAGGGCGTGGCCTTCGTTTTCTGCGCCTGACTTGCACGCTGGCGCTGCCTTTGGGATTGTTCTCTGGCACCCATCCGGGGTCCTCCTTTTCTGGCGTTTTTAGATGATCCTTCGAATATACTTCAGCTTCAGTCGGCGCAGTCCCTTCACGCGCGCGGCCAGCAGCCGGGCGGTTTTTCGCACGAAGATATAGACGAGCCGATAATCCTCTTCACGAATATCACAGGCATTGAATGCCGCCGTTTCGCAGATGCGCATGACCTCGCGGTATTTAATGCCGATATCCTTGCCCAGGTCGCCCTCTATGGTTTCCGCGAAATACGCAGGAGATACGCAATCGGGCCAGCCATAAATCTCGCGCATCAGCGTGAACAGATAGCCGTACAGATTGACGACTGCCTCCTTGCGATCACGCAGCTTCATGGAGCGCTTGAGCCGCGAGAGCGCGATTCTGCGCCGCAGCTGTGCGATCAGGGCGAGCAGAAGGAGAATGAGAAGGATGCAGCCGACGATTCTCGGCCACTCGAGGTGGGGCACGGCCTTTTCTTCGTCATCCTCGTCCTCGAAGTCGTCATGGAAATCCTCTTCCATGTCCAGACTGTTTTCTGTCTGAGGCGACTGGTCGGGCGGCAGCGTTTCGCTCTGCTCACTTTGCGCCGTGCCGGTCAGCACATCCGCCTGTTCCATCAGGTTCAGGTATTTCGGCGCGGTTTCAAAGGGAATCCAGCCGATGCCGTCCTGATAAATCTCTGCCCATGCGTGCGCACAGCTTTCGTCCAGCGCGATGGCTTCGCCGGCGGAAGCCGCCTTCGCCGCATCCGGCGTAATTAGATAGCCCTCGACATAGCGCGCGGGAATGCCGAAATAGCGCATCATCATGGTCGCTGCGCTGGCGTAATGCACGTCGTAGCCCTGGCGATTCTTTTCCAGAAATTCTTCCAGAAAATCGTCTCCGTCGAGATGCGGCGCGATCGTCTCACTGTATGCGACATTTTCCTCCAGCCAGCTCAGGATCCGCTGCTTGGCTTCTCCGTAGTCGAGATGACCGTTCGAGGGCGCAGCGCCGAGCAGGCCGGCCAGCATCGCTCTCGTTGTCTCCGGCACCTCCAGAAAATGCTCGTAGACAAACTGATTGTAGTGGCTTTCGTCGATGAGATAGCGTTCCACCGTTTCCGCGGGCGCTTTCTCGGCGGATTTCAGCAGAGACACGAGCGCCGGATAGCGCTTCACCTGATTGGGGAGAGACGTCAGCGTGTACGCATCTACGCCCCGGAGATTCAGGGAATAGAGCTGAATATCGCCGATGCCCGCCGAATCCAGCAGATCGTCCGACACCGAAATCAGCTCGTAGGGCGCGTAGATATGTGCTCGGCTTGCGCCAATATGGCGCACAGAGATGGTGATGGCGTCTTCTTCAGTGAGCGCGTCATCCAGATCGAGCGCTGCGTTTGAGAGCTGCGTCTGCCCATAGAAGCCGCTTCGATGCAGCCAGTAAAAAAGCTCTGCGCCGTTGGAAAGGGACACAGGATTCGCCTCATTCCAGCCGTTTCCGTTGTATTCGCTGCCGACAAAGCCGCGCAGATACAGCGATTCCGGCTTGTCCATGGAGACCTCCAGCATAACGGAATCCGTCTGATTCAGGCTTCCAAGATTGCTGAAATCGCCGTCAGGGAGGCCGCCATCTTTGCCGTAGCGCCATTCGGAGATCAGCGCCAGCGCCTGCTTTCGCAGCGCCGCAACGCCGGGGATTTCGTGTTTTTCGAGAAGAAAAAGACCGCCGGAGACAAATATCGCCGCACTCAGAAGAAGGCTCAGCCAGACGATTGCGCCGCCTTTGGAATCCCGCTTCAGAATGCCTGCGGAGAGATTCAGGAGAATCAGCCCGGCCGCCAGCAGTGCGATCCAGAGCGCGGGAGCCGCAACGCCCAGTAGAACGTCCAGCGCCGCGAGTACCAGAGCAATCAGCGCCGCGACCAGAGTACAGCGGTTCTGAACCAGCCATACGCAGCCCATCGCCAGCAGTGCGGAGAGGTACGCGCAGGCGTAATTCATGCCGGATTCGGACGCAGTGAAGCGTGCGAGATTTCGCCCGATGTGTCCGCCTATTGCGGACGAAACCTGATTGATGATTCCATACAAACCGCCGCCGAGATCGCCCCAAATCAGTCCGACCGCCATTCCGCTCACAGCGATTCCTGCAAGGATCATACCGCGGAAGGAGGCCCTTCTGAGCAGCAAGGACAGCAGGAGAACAGCCGCTCCGGCAATCAGAGCGGCCGTTGAAACCGGGATGGAAAACATCGCCGCAAGGCTGCCGCCAAGGCCGGCATACAGACATGCGGCGCTCGTCAGTCCAGCCATGGACAGGCGGGTCTGGACTTTGCTTTCGTTCGGCTTGAGTTGGAGTATATTCATCTTCAGACTCCTTAGACCAATAGTCGGGTCATGTGCTCCGGCAGGCAGCTGATTGCGCCTTCGGGGTCATCCTCCGGCAGCAGTACGGTCAGCTTTTCTTCCATTGCGCCCGTGCCGACAGGCTGCGTAGGGGCGAACAGCAGAATGCGCCGCGCGGCGGTCAGCTCGTCCGCCGTCAGCATTCGGGAGAGAATGCCTTCGTCGTCATGGGCAATTCCGGCTGAGAGGATGCGCGCCTTTTCGCCGCTCAGGTCGTCCAGCGAAGTGATGGAAACGACCTCCATCTGCGCGGTATCACGGTTAAACCAGGCGATCTGGTGCGTAATAGACTGATCGGCCAGCGTCTGAGAAACGGAAACCAGCGCTTCGCAGGCGCGATCCGCGGCATCGGCGGAAAAATCCGCCGTCGGGCAGTTGTCCAGCAGCAGAAGCAGCGCGTTGCTCACGGGCTGGGACATTTCCTTTACGACCGCTCGATCGTATTTCCCGCTGAGCTTCCAGTGGATGCTGCGCAGGGAATCGCCCTCTCTGTAATCGCGGATGTCGAACAGCTCGCTGGGATCGTCGCCGGGAGAGGTCATAGAATAATCGTCGCTTTCCATGTCCGGGAAATCCGGCGATTGCAGCTCGATCATGGGCTCGAAGGTGTTGGGCATGATCAGAATGCTCGCTTCGCTTCCGAGCTTTTTTCTTTGCTGAAACAGGCCGAGGGGATCGCGGATTCGAAGCTGCCGCGCGGAGATCAGGAGTCGGCCGCAGTGCGGACTGTTCAAGCAGAGAACCGCATTATCCGAATCCAGATTCGCCTTCATCGACTGCGCTTCGCCGGTCAGCAGATTATTGGCCTGAAGCTGAATCTGTACGCGCATCGCGGACAGAATGGCGGGGCCGCTCAGCACTATTTCCACGTTCAGAGACTCGCCTTTTTCCGTGCTTTCCGGAAGCTGAAACGTCAGCTCCGCCCTTCGAGCGGCGATCCGCAGGAGAATCAGCGCCGGCAGCGGAAGCAGTGTGGCAGCGATGGCCAGCGCGGCGAAAACGATTCGCTCGGTAAAAAGATAACAGGCGGCCAGCAGCAGAAGCGTCAGCAGCCAGAGAATTCGCTTCAGCCACATACGCTTACCCCGCGATCGGCATTCTTACCGTCGAAAGTACCTGCCGGATCACTTCTTCCTGCGTCACGCCGGAGATCTTCGCCTTGGGGCTGAGCACCAGTCGGTGCGCGCATACGTCGCCGAAGATTTCCGCTGCGTCCTCAGGAACGACGTAGTCCCGTCCCGCCAGATACGCGCGCGCCTGAGACATTTTCAGCACGGCCAGCGCGCCGCGGGGGCTGACGCCGAGCTGAACCACGGAATGCTCGCGCGTAGCCTGGCAGAGATGAGTGATGTATTCGAGAATGGAATCGGCGACGCGCAGGTTGTCCACCTCGCGCTGCATCTGAACGACTTCCGCTGCACTGGCGATCTGCTCGACGCGGCTGAGCGGGTTCTCGCTCTTGCGGTCGCGCAGGATGTTCACCTGGCTGTTGAAATCCGGGTAACCCATTTTCAGGCGAACCATGAAGCGGTCGATCTGTGCCTGGGGCAGCAGCTGCGTTCCGGCAGAGCCTACTGGGTTCTGCGTCGCGATGACGATGAACGGATCCGGGACGGGATGTGTCTGGCCGTCGACTGTTACCTGACGCTCCTCCATGACCTCCAGCAGTGCAGACTGCGTCTTGCTGGAGGTGCGGTTGATTTCGTCCGCCAGCAGCAGATTGCACATGACCGCGCCGGGCTTGAACAGCAAGCGGCCGCTCTCCTTGTCGTAAACGGAAAAACCGATGATGTCCGACGGAACCACGTCCGAGGTGAACTGAACACGGCGATAGTCGATGCCCATCGCGCGGCTGAACGCCAGCGCCAGCGTGGTTTTGCCCACGCCCGGCACGTCCTCCAGCAGAATGTGGCCGCGGGACAGAATCGCCATCAGCGCGCGCGCCAGCACGTCGTCCTTGCCGACGATGGCCTTTTTGACTTCACTGAGTATTCTTTCGGATTGCGTATGCATAACCCTGTCGTCCTTTCTGCCCGCAGGCTCACCATTGATGATCGTAATTGCTCCCCGCGCCGGAGGAAGAGGAACCGCCGATGTCCTTGCCGTAGGCCAGCGTGAAGCGCAGCCGCAGCACGTCGCCGTCCTGAAGGTAGCATTCGGAGAGACTGTAATTCGGGAAAACGCCGTTGACGCAGTACATCCAGCCCGAGCCCTGCGTGAAATCCTGCTCGCCGAGGCTGTCGGTGTGGTAGATGTTCGTCCACATCAGGCCGTCCTCGTCGATGTCGTTTTCCAGCTCCTCCGGGATGACCCAGCCGTTGGTAATGCCTGGCTTGATCAGATGTGCGAGATAGAAGCCGTTTTTCAGATCGCCGGAATACTGATACTCGTAGCCATAGGACTCCAGCACCTGCGCCACAGCGTAAACGGCGTTCTGCCCCTCGAGAATGTCCACCTTCGTGGCGGGAATCAGCTCGCCCAGACTGAGGACGTTCGCGTCTACGATGACCGTGGCTGTGCCCTTCATTCCGCCCTCGTCCACCGCAGTGCAGTTCAGACTGTAGCGGTAGATCGTGTAGCGATCCTCATAGTCCCACACCGTGATGACTACGTCGTTCAGACCGCCGGTCAGTTCAAGACGATAGCCTGTGCGCTGCTCGTCCTCCCACATGTCCTCCAGCGTGCGGCCGTTGAGCTGCACGGTGATGTGATCGCCGTAAATGCGCGCACCATCACCCGTCTGAGCGCTGACCTGGAGGGTGTACAGCGAGCCTGTGATTTCCATGCCGTTGGAGATATTGCAGGTCATTTTCGGCATGGTTTCGTCGGCTTCGTCGGCTTCGCAGATGACGTAATGGTGATACGAGATCGTGTAGCTCTGGGTATATTCCTTTCCGTCCACATCGGTGGCCTTCAGGCGAATCAGGTTGTTGCCGCGGGAGAGCTGGCAGCTGTATACGCCGGATTCGCCGCTGAGCGTAACGCCGTTGGCAACGACCGTCAGCGACGCACGATCCGTGCCGCCGGCGATGGATGCCTGGAAGCTGAACGCCGGGTCGTCCACCTCGTGGTCGTAGAGGTCGGTGATGATTTCAATGTTTTCAGGCAGCTCGACGGTGACTGTGTATTGCTGCTCGAGATGCTGCCCCTCGCCGTCGGCGGCGAGCACGATCAGGTTCTCACCCTCGTTCAGCGTGGTTTTGTAGCGATTCGATTCGGAGCCGATCTGTTCGCCGTTTACGGACACGCTCAGCGTCGCCTTGCGGCTCCCCAGCGCGGCATACGCCGTAAAGGCGAAGCCCTGCTGGTTGACGGTGCGATCGGTCAGGTCGGTGGTGATGACCAGTTCGTCGGGAACGACGTAGACGGTGTAGGTCTTGGATACCTGAATCTGGCGATTCTCGGGATCAACATAGACCACGGTGACTTTGATGCTGTTCTGGCCGTTCGCAAGCTGAACGCGGCCGCTGAACTGGGGAACTACGCTCCCGTTGACCTCAACGGATGTAGACTGCACGCGCAGCTCAGGCTGCTTGTGAATGATCTGGAAATCCAGCTCGCTTTGGGGAATCGTGGAGCCGTTGAGGATGGTGGTGGTGAAATAGACGACCTCCGTCGGCTCCGTGGTTTCGCCGGTGCCCGCCGTCGGATCTGCGTCGGGTTTCGGCGTGAGCAGCGGATCGGGCTGTGGTGCCGCCGTGGAGGAGGGCTTTTGCGTTCTGGACGGCGCGGAAGTGGGCGCGGAGCTGGGCTCGGGCGTTTCCGTGGGTGCGGCAGTCGGTTCAGGGGTCGGCTCGGGAGAAGGTTCGAGCGTCGGTTCGGGTGTCGGCTCGGGACTCTCCGAGACTTGCGACGTTTCAGAGGGCGGCGCGTTGTCGGGAGCCTGCGGCTGATCCTCCAGCGTCATGGTCAGCGGCTCTTCCTGCAGCATATGCGAGCTGTTTTCATTGCGGCTTTCCAGCGGATTGTCGGGCGCTTCCTTCTGCCCGTTTGAAAGCGCAAACCACACGCCGGCAATGAGCGCGAGCGCCACGATCAAAGCCGCGGCCTGCCGTAAAAAGCGATGCTTCTGCATGTTGTGCGCCCTCCTCATGTAGGCAAAAAATATAGCTGGTCGCGAGGGCGGCCAGCAAATCATAGCCTTCGGAAAAGAGCTGCGTTCGCTGTTTTCCCCGCGAAGTTTTAGGCAAAACAGAGCTCCAAAATTCTCTGATTCTCGGGTTTTTAAGCCCAGTAGCGGAATTTAAGCTGAATTATACATGAGCAGGCACATTAAAGTCAATGATTTTATAAAAATTTACAGGATAAACCCGCGAAATTTATGGGTGGACGCTTCGTGTAACCATTGCTTTTATCTTCCAAAAGCTGTATAATTTAAGTGCTTCAGTTTGGGGTGCCGCGGATCGTTCGATTTGCGGAAAAAGGGAATGCGGTGTGAATCCGTAACAGATCTCTCGTTGCTGTGTAGTGGACGAAAGTGCAAAAATGTCATTGGCCGAAGGGCTGAGAAGGCGCACGAGTAGGATGAAGCCAAGTCAGAAAACCTGCCCCGAACAATAAATGGCTCATTTCAGGAGAGAATAACGGCCGTTTGAAACAAAGCAAGCCGGACGAGATGCGGGAGCCGCTCAAAGGTTTCCACAGCATAGAGCTGTCTTTCAGGATGGCTTTTTTGTCGTAGACTTGCTGCTTTCAATCGCCGGCGTTTCCTCCGTTTTCGGGAGGTTTTCATGAAGAAGATGCGCCGCGCGGCAATTCGGTGCCTGTGCATGATTCTGGTGTGCGCCTGTCTGCCCCTGTCCGGCTTTTGCGCTTGGGCGGAGGAAGTGGACGCAGCCTTGATTTCGACGAACGCCGTCGAATCTTTTGGCGACCTTTCTTCTACCCCCCACGAAAATTATGAATATGTAAATTCGAATGCTTCCGATGCTGAAAATTCGGAAGTTGTCTTTGAATCTGATTCTGAAACTGATCCCATAGCTGAAGAAACCACAGTCGTTCCCGAGGACACGCTCGCGCCTGCGAGCGAAGCGCCTGAGGAAACGCCTGTGGTTTCTTTTCCCTCGGAAGCCCCTCGGTCGGAGGAAACGGCTGCCCCCACAGAAGCGCCGGTTCTTCTGGCGCGTGTGCTGAACGACGCGACCATCCTGTATTCCGATCTCTCCATGACGCAGACCGCCGCCGTGGTCAACGCGGGCGGCGTGTTTACCGTGCTCGAGGTGCTGGACGGTGTGCTGTGCGTCGAATACACGGACGCGGAGCAGAACAGCATTCGCGCCTATGTCGCTTCTTCCGCAGTGGAGATGATTTCCGCAGACGATGCAACGAATGCGCCCACCGAACAGGAAATCACGGAAGCGCCTTCGACAGAGGAACCTGAAACGACGGAATCTCCCGAACCGACGGTCGAACCGGTGGGAGCCTCCGGCAGCGGCAGCTTCTGCATCATGGCCAGAACGCAGACGCAGCTGGTCATTCCGCCCATGTTTGTGGACTACGGCGTGGGTGACACGATTCTTTCTGCGCTGGGCAATCTGAACGGACACAGCATCAGCAATCTGCTCGACGGCGACATTACGGTGATTGATGGCGTGAAGGCGGATTATGTCCGGTTCGATGAAAAAGGCGGCTATGCGCTGGATCGCCCCGCTTCGGAAATCCAGGCGATGGTATTCAGTGAGAGCGTTGCCGTCCTTTCATCCGCGCAGCTTCGGCTCATGCGGAGCATGGCGACCTACCTCGACGATGCGGATGCGCGCAGCAGTGAAACGGCCACCGCGGTCTATAACGAAATCTTGAACGCCTATCTCGGACTGACGGACGAGGAGAGCACGGCGTGGGCGGACAAGCTGGACGCTGCGATGGCGGGCGCGGAAATTCCCGTGGGTGACGAAAACGCGCCGCAGCTGGCGGATGGTGTATACCAGATTACCACCGGCGGCGAACTGAAGTGGTTTGCCGACCTCGTCAACGGTCGTCTTACCGAGACGGAACGGAATGCCGCGGCAAACGCCCGGCTGGTAAACGATATTTCCATCACGGGTATGGACTGGTCGCCCATCGGTTCGAGTGAAGCGCCCTATGCGGGCGCGTTTGACGGCGGCAACCATACGATTTCCGGGCTGAGCATTCGTGCGTCGTCGGATTATCAGGCGCTGTTCGGCTATGTGGGCGCGAACGCATCCGTTCAGAATCTCACGGTGAGCGGCTCCGTGGACGCGGGCGGCTCCTATGTCGCGGGCGTGATCGCGTACAGCGAGGCCAACGTCAGCAATCTGCACAATCGCTGCAAGGTCACCGCCTCCGGTCAGTATGTCGCGGGCGTGGTCGGAGCGGCAGCTTCGGGCTGCACGATTTCGGGCTGCACCAATTCCGGCAGCGTTTATTCGTCCAGCGCTTCCGGCTCCGCCTATGTGGGCGGCGTGGTCGGCGGCAAGGGCTGCACGGTCGTTGACTGTGAAAACAGCGGCTCGGTGCAGGGTTATGGCTATGTGGGCGGCGTGGTTGGTCACGCCGGCAAGGTGGCAAACTGCAAAAATAGCGGCCGCGTGCAGTGCGTGAAGCAGTACGGCGGCGGCGTCGCCGGCCAGGCTTCAAGCGTATCAGGGTGCGAAAACAGCGCGACGGTCACGGTTTCCGGCGAGTTTGTTGAAACACGAGCATGGTACGAGGCCTCTTATATCGGCGGTGTGGTTGGATCGGCGAGCTCGGCTTCTGAGTGCGTTAACCGCGGAGCTGTCTCTGGCCGCACCTCTGGTGTATCGCATTTTGCGTCTGTGGCGGGCGTTGTAGGCAGAGCTTCTTCGGTTTTAAACTGCATGAATTATGGTCGAGTATCCGTTTCAGCAAGCTATGTTGGCGGAGTGGTCGGTGGAAATGGCGGCGGTACGGTTGTCCAATGTGCAAACTTTGCTGAAATCATCAACAATGCGACTTCTGGAGAGCAGACCGGCGGCGTTGCCAGTGCGGGCAAGCTGGATCAGTGTTACAACATCGGAGATGTAAAAGGCTATGTTTCCGTTGGTGGTCTGATCGGCGGTACTTCTAACAGTACGATAAAGAATTCCTACAACCTTGGGAAAGTCAGCGGCAGTATGAAGGTCGGTGGCCTTGCTGGCGTTTGTCTTTCCGTGTCCGACAGCTATAACGCCGGAGAAGTTTCCTTGCCGGGAAACGCGGGTGGATTGATTGCGGCGGAATTCTCGAGAATTCAGGATTGCTATTATCTGGAAACGCTGAAGCTGTATTCGAAGGCAGGAAAAGCATTGTCTCGAGTGGCTCTTCGCCTGTCCATGCGCGATAAGAATTGCTTTACACTGAATTTGAACGAAGATTATCACAATGGTTATCCGTGTTTGAGATGGGAAGGCGCTGCCGTATCTGCCGATGTAAGTTCCATCTCGCTGGAGAAGGGTACTAAACAGCGTTATCTGATGGCAGTGAATGGTACTATTCCCAAACTGCCGGAGACGGTTATCGTTACAGCAGGCGGTTTAGATTTTCCCTGCGCAGTAGAATGGCGAGCCCCTGACGACTTTGATGCAGCGGCGGAGGGTGAATACGCATTTACTCCAGAAACTGTACTTCCGGAGAACTGTCTGTTGCGCGAGGATGCTATTATTCAGCAGGTTATTGTAGCTGTGGTCGCGGAAAACGATCTGCCGCTGCTGACTGAAATTGCTCTGGAAGATGGCGCTGCGATTGAGTATACTACGGCCTATGGCGTGGAACCGATCGGTTTTCCGGAATATGCCTTGGCCGTGATCGACGGTGTGCAACAGCGCATTGCGATTACTTGGCAGGCACCGGAGAATCTGGATCTGACGGATACTGTTTCGAAGTTTATCTACACGATGCGGCTGGAAGAAGCCTGTGTAATCGGCGATGGTGTTGAGTTGCCGACTCTTTCGCTGCGCGTGTGCCCGATGATGCTGGTAGATGCAATGCGCTTTACGAAGAAGAACAGCGCAGAAAGCGGCGACTACGATCTGGAATATCTGGGTGCTGAGCAGGTAGATGGCGTTGAGACTTTCCGCTATCGTATGCTGATTTTTGATAGCAGCAACGCTTCCTATTTATATATAACGCCCAATGCAGTCTACGCCGACCAGACAGAGATGAAATATCAGTACACAGCGCTGTCGGCGAGTGCAGAGGAACGGCAGGGCACGCTTTCTTATACGCGGGGTAATTCGCTGATCGGTTTTGTAGCGGGCAACCGAGCCTATGCAAATTCGAATGTGCTGACCATTTCGGCGGAGGCAACTGTCGGTGATGAAACGATTCGACAGCAGTATATCGTTGAAACATACCTTCAGCCGACGTTGAAAAGCTTTCAGGTAATGAATGGAGACAACGCGTGCTATATGCTCCCCGGCTTTGAAAGCGAATGGTTTGATTATTCGGCGCAGGTGCCTTCGGGCGTAGAGAGCGTCAATCTGGAAATGGTGCCGTCGTTTCAGCAGGCGCAGTGGCAGAATCTGTCGCTTTACGTCAATGATGAGAAGCAGGAAATGAACGCGGAAAAATTCCGCTGCGCCATACCGGTCACGGGTGACCTGACGGAGGTAAAGATCAGACTCGAATATCAAAATGCGGCCGGAGAGACGAGCCAAAGCGCATATCAACTCCACATTGTGCGACTTCAGGAAACTCTGCTCAGTGTCGTGCTTTCGCCTGAAAATGCAGTCCTTAGCGTTTCTAATCGCATTACCGGTTCTGTTTACCCCGGCGAAGACGGACGCTATTCCCTGATTCGCGGCTACGAGTACAGCTATACCGTGTCGGCTTACGGTTATCAGGCGCAGACTGGCAGCTTTACGGCAGAAGAGCCGAAGATGGCGCTGGAGTTTGCGCTGGTGCCTGCCGACTCGAACGATTCCATCGATGAAGAAATTCCCTCTGAGTGGGGCGATTTCCGCGGCGATGAAACCAACAACGCTGTCACCTCCGTTGCTACGCCGATTTCCGCCTCGGATGCAGTGATGTACTGGGCCAATCAGGCGGGTATCAGCTATGGCTCGGATGCGGTCAGCTCACCGATTCTTGTAAACGGCTATCTGATCTGCACGGCGAAGCAGAATATCTTCAAAATCGACACGGTGACGGGTGAGATTGTGCAGGTGGGCGACATGATTAAAAAGTCCGCCTTCAACATCACACCTCCGACCTATGCAAAGGGAATGCTCTTCGTCGCCCTCGCCGACGGAACGGTTCAGGCATTCAACGCGGATACGCTGGAATCGCTGTGGGTCTATACCGATCCGTTGGGTGGTCAGCCTAATTCGCCCATCACCTATCACAACGGCTATATCTATACCGGTTTCTGGAACGGCGAGCGCGACAACGGCAACTGGGTCTGCCTGTCCATAACGGATGAGAATCCCGCCAAGACGAACGAGGCAAAGAAGGCGACCTGGACTTACACCCAGAAGGGCGGCTTCTACTGGGCCGGCGCGTACGTCTCGGATCGTTTTATGATCGTGGGCACGGATGACGGCGAAACCGGCTATGTCTCGCCCAGCGCCAATCTGCTCTCCCTCGATCCCAACTCCGGTCGTGTGATCGACTGCCTGTCCGGGCTGGATGCGGACATTCGCTGCACCATTTGCTACGACAAAAAGACCGATCGCTATTACTTTACCTCCAAGGGCGGATATTTCTACTCCGTGGCGGTATCTAAAGACGGTTTCTTCGATCGCGATTCGCTGAAGAAGCTGAATCTGCGCAACGGAAATGCCATCGAGGGCATGAGTACGTCCACGCCGGTAGTCTACAATGGCCGCGCCTATGTGGGCTTCTCCGGCCGCGCACAGTTCCAGGCGTACAGTGGCCACGGCATTGCGGTCATTGATTTGGCTTCGTGGACCATCGCCTATACCTGTCCCACGAAGGGCTATCCGCAGACCAGCGGTCTGCTCACGACGGCTTACGAGAATACGGGGCTCGTATACATCTATTTCTTCGAGAATATGTCGCCCGGTTCGCTGCGCGTGATTCGCGACTGCCCCGGCCAGACGCAGCTTCTGTCCATTTACGACGGCTCGCCCATCGATCAGGCGGAGATTCTGTTCACACCCCGCGGCGCGCAGCGTCAGTATGCGCTTTGCAGTCCCATCGTGGATCAGTACGGAACGTTCTATTTTAAGAACGATTCCGGTTTCATGATGGCGCTCGGCAGCAGAATCGTCAGCCTTGAAGTGACGGAGCAGCCCGCATGTCTGCTCTATGAAGAGGGCGAGAGCTTTGACGCGTCGGGAATGCAGGTGGTTGCGCATCTGGCCAACGGCTGCACGAAGGATGTGACTCAGAACGTTTCCTTCTCCCAGGAGCCGCTGACGGCGGGCGACACGGACGTAACGATCTACTTTAACTACGTTCGCTATAACAACGATGCCGAAACCCTCGACCGACCGCAGACGGTGGTCAATTTGCAGGTGCTCACGCAGGAAAACATGCGGGCATTGAAGGATGTTTTCGAAAAGATTG
>ERZ773139.2714-NODE-2714-length-17135-cov-3.236007_pt1 | contig 17135 bp, 10 predicted proteins | sample MGYA00580854_ERZ773139 | MGnify/ENA primary metagenome ERZ773139 (study PRJEB29015, sample SAMEA2737809) | human gut metagenome | biome: human gut; feature: human-associated habitat; material: faeces | place: China | collected 2012 ...
TTCTTTTTTGGAAATAGTAAGATTTATCAGTCAATAGAAGTGAGTTAGATATGAAACTTTTTCTTAAAAAAATCATAAAAAAATATTCCTGCTTGCAGACAGTGAGGAAAATCTGGGAAAAGTAGAGGCGGTTCTGTCCAGGCACAACCGGGGAATCCGCGTTACCGGGCAGATGGTGATTTCGGAGAATGAAGAGCAGATCCAGGATGCGATCAATGCCATCAACGGAACGGAGACGGACTGTATCCTGTCGGTGCTGCCGTCCCCGTTTCAGGAACGGTTTATTACGGCAAATAAAGCCCTTCTGAATGTACGGGTCTGGCTGGGAGGCGGCTGTGCGTTCACAGGGCATCTGGATGAGATAAAATTGAGGAACCGGATCCGTTTTTTTATTCAGAAGAAAATTTTCAGATATCATGTAGAACAGGAAAAAGAATAACGGATTTGCCTGGAAATAAGATCTATATTCGGAAAATTGTGAACTATGCTAAGTCTGAAAATATGAATTTTTTGTAAAAAATTCAAAAAAATGACTAAAATAAAAGGATTTACTCTTTATTTTTTTGCAGTTTTGACTTAATATACTAAGTGGAAATGTGTACGTAAAAAAAATCGACACGAAAGGTATGTGTAAATTGCACATATCGAAGAACGGATGGAATGGAGGAAAAAGGATGATTTCTAATCAGATACTTCAGAATACGATTGAAGGATTGAAGGGGATTTCCAAGGTTGATTTTTGTGTGTTAGATACAGAGGGGAAGGAACTGGCAGCTACAGGCGAGGTAGATAAGAACTGTTCGGATGCAGTGCTTGCATTTGTAGAGTCCCCTGCAGACAGTCAGGTAATCCAGGGAAGACAGTTCTTCAAGATTTTTGATGAGCAGCGTCTGGAATATGTGCTTGTTGCCAATGGAGACAGCGAGGGAGAATATATGCTGGGAAAGATCGCAGCATTCCAGATCCAGAGTCTTCTGGTTGCATATAAAGAGAGATTTGACAAGGATAATTTTATCAAAAACCTGCTTTTGGATAACCTTTTGCTGGTGGATATTTATAATCGTGCCAAAAAATTACATATTGACACGGAAGTGAAACGTGTTATCTTTATTATTGAGACATCCCACGAAAAAGACAGTGCGGCTCTTGACAATGTGCGGAATCTTCTCGGAAGCAAATCCCGCGATTTTGTAACTGCGGTAGATGAGAAGAATATCATTGTTGTAAAAGAACTTTCAGAGAAAGATGGAAATAAAGAACTTGAAAAAATGGCGAAGGATATGCTGGATCTGCTCCGGTCAGAGGGAGGCGACGAGCAGGTGCATATAGCATATGGAACGATGGTCAACGACATCAAGGAAGTTTCCAAGTCTTATAAAGAAGCCAAGCTGGCGTTGGATGTGGGCAAGATCTTCTTTAGCGAGAAAGATATCGTTGCCTATACAACTCTTGGAATCGGCAGACTGATCTATCAGCTTCCGCTTCCGTTGTGCAAGATGTTTATTAAGGAGATTTTTGAAGCAAAATCTCCGGATGACTTTGATGAAGAGACATTGACTACCATCAATAAATTCTTCGAGAACAGTCTCAATGTATCAGAGACATCCAGACAGCTTTACATCCACAGAAATACTCTGGTATACAGACTGGATAAACTGCAGAAGAGTACAGGACTTGATCTGCGTGTCTTTGAGGATGCGATCACGTTCAAGATTGCTCTGATGGTAGTGAAGTACATGAAGTACATGGAGTCATTAGAATACTAGGAATTTTGCGGAGTATGGATAATTAGGAGGAACATATGATTGAATTAAGAAACGTGAAGAAGGAATACTCCAAGGGCAATGCGGCTCTGAACGGGGTATCCGTAAAGATCGAGCGGGGAGAGTTCGTCTTCATCGTTGGTGACAGTGGATCGGGAAAGTCAACCCTTATCCGTCTGATTATGAAAGAACTGAATCCGACCGATGGTACGATCATCGTGAACGGACAAAACTTAAACCGTATGAGACACCGGAATATTGCAAAGTATAGAAGAGGACTGGGAGTTGTATTTCAGGATTTCCGGCTTCTGAAAGATCGGAATATTTATGAGAATATTGCATTTGCATTGCGGGTGACAGAGACACCGAGCAAAGTGATCAAGAAAAAAGTACCGGCTGCTTTGTCACTGGTAGGACTTGCACAGAAGTACAAGTCGTTCCCGAAGGAACTTTCCGGAGGAGAGCAGCAGAGAGTTGCGATCGCAAGGGCGATCGTAAATGAGCCTGCCATCCTGCTGGCGGATGAGCCGACAGGTAACTTGGATCCAACGAACTCCTGGGAGATCATGAGCCTTCTGAAAGAGGCGAATGAGCGTGGAACAACCGTGCTTGTTGTCACGCATAATCAGGAGATCGTAAATGAGATGAACGAACGCGTCATTACTATGAAGCAGGGTGTCATCGTCAGTGATGAACGAAAAGGTGGGTATACAGATGAGGATTAGTACGATTGGATACGTTGGAAAGCAGGGAGTTAAGAGTATTTGGAGAAATAAGATGTTCTCTCTGGCATCCATTGCAACGATGTCAGCCTGTATCTTCCTGTTCGGATTATTTTTCTCGATTCTTGTAAACTTTCAGTATATCATCCGAAGTGCTGAGGAAGGTGTGGCGATCACGGTCTTCTTTGATGAAGAGGCTACAGATGAGCAGATCCAGAAGATCGGGGAGGAACTGAAAGCAAGAGATGACGTTTCAGAGGTGAAATATATTTCAGCAGAGCAGGCATGGGAGGATTTTCAGAAGGATTATTTCGGAGATAATCTGGAGCTTGCAGAAGGATTTAAAGATGACAATCCGCTGGCCAATTCAGATAACTATGAAGTTTATATGAAGACGACAGACAACAGCCAGGATCTGATCGCAAGAAGTAAATCTCTTTCTTCTACGCAGCAGGATCTGGTTAAGTTTGCACAGAGTCTGGATGGAGTGTTGAAAGTAAATAAATCGGATGTTGTAGCTAATACACTGTCCAGCGTTAATATGCTGGTCGCATATATTTCCATTGCGATCATTGCGATCCTGTTGGGAGTGTCGATCTTCCTGATCAGCAATACGGTTACAATGGGTATTACAGTCAGAAAAGAAGAGATCGTTATTATGAAATATATTGGTGCGAAAGACTTTGTTGTAAGATCACCGTTCGTGATCGAGGGTCTGATCATCGGTATCTTTGGTGCAGCGATCCCACTGGGACTTTTATATGTACTTTATGATAAGGCAGTTTCCTATGTCATGGAACGGTTCAGTATTCTGAAGAATATTATTGATTTCCTTCCGGTAAATGTAGTATATACATACTTATTGCCAATCGGACTTATCATGGGGATCGGAATTGGTTTCCTTGGAAGCTTCTTTACAGTACGCAAGCATCTGAGAGTATAGGAGGAAGCCTATGAAAGGCCGGATGAGGAAAATTACAGGAATTTTGCTGGTGTTCGTCCTTTGTATCGGAACAGCATCGCAGTCCGGTGCGGTTACGATTGATGAAGCTGAGAAAAAAGCAGATCAGCTTGAATCGGATAAAAAGAAAGCAGAAGAAGAAAAGAAGACGCTGTCGGAGAAACTGGATGAGATCATTAAGAAAATGAATGAGACGCAGGAGCATCTGACCGCCAAAGAGGATGAAATCTCCGATGCGGAAAATGAATTGATTCAGGCTCAGATCGCGGAAGATGATCAGTACGACAGCATGAAAAAGAGGATCCGTTATCTTTATGAAGGCGGTAATACACAGTTTCTGGAAATGATGATGACGAGCAGTTCGATCACAGATCTGCTGAATAAAGCCGAGTATGTGGCAAAGCTGTCTTCTTATGACCGGGATATGCTGGTTGAGTTTCAGGATACGGTGAAAACTGTACAGGACAAAGAGGCAAAGCTTCAGGAAGAATATAAAAATCTGAATACGCTGCAAAGTCAGCTCGTAGAGCAGCAGACGCAGGCTCAGGAGATGATCAGCAGTAAAGAGGCACAGATCGCAAGTATCCAGACGCAGATCCAGCAGAATGCTGATACGCTCAAAGAGCTGAAGGAGAAAGCAGAGCAGGCAAGACGGCTGCAGGAGGAGCAGGCAAAGCTGAATAGTGGAGGAAGTTCTTTTAAGCCGTCGTCCAGTGGGAATGTGGTCAGTGGAAATGGATATTTTACGCATCCGTGTCCGGGTATGACCTATCAGTCCAGCTATTTCGGTGAAGTCAGGGCATTTGATCCAAGACCTCACAAGGGAAATGATTATGCAGCTCCGACAGGAACACCGACTTATGCGGCAGCAGCAGGAACTGTGGTGATCGCGGGATGGAGCAACAGTGCCGGGAACTGGGTCGTGATCAACCATGGAAATGGTCTCGTAACGAAATATATGCATCATAGTGCAATCTGCGTGACAGCAGGGCAGAAAGTTGCAAAAGGACAGCAGATCGGATATGTTGGATCAACGGGATATTCAAGTGGTGCACATCTGCATTTTCAGGTAGAATTAAATGGAACGGCAGTAAATCCAAATACATATTTGTAGTATGCTGACCAGAAGCAGAAGATGACAGATACGTCATCAAAGGAAGAATTGAGGGAGGACAGAGCGGATAAGTGTCTGCTTTGTCCTCTTTGTGCATAGAATATAAAAGGATGAAAGGAGTCAGGAATGGAAGAAAATACAGGCAGAAAGAAAAGTGGCTTTGCGGCAGGACTGCTGACCGGGATCGTGATCATGCTGTTGATCTCGATCCTTGGCTTTGGAGGATGGTATATCGTGAACCGGAACAGCAGCGGTTCTTATACATCAGAAAATGTAACAGAGGGAGATGTGTCAAAGAAGCTGGATAAGTTAAATAAGCTGATCGACAAATATTATCTGTATCAGGATGAAGTGGATCAGGATGCACTGGTAGAGGGAATCTATTCAGGCTATGCAGCAGCACTGGGAGATCCCTATACAGTTTATTACAATAAAGATGAGACGAAAGCATTGATGGAATCTACCAGCGGCACATTTTCCGGTGTCGGAGCAACGCTGACAAGAGATGTAGATACGAAAGCAGTGACGATTGTGAATGTCTATCAGGATTCTCCGGCTGAAAAGGCAGGTCTGAAGGCAGGGGATATTCTGGAAAAAGTAGATGACCATGAAGTTGGTGATGAAGAACTGGATACGATCGTATCCTGGATCAAAGGGGAAAAAGGTACGGAAGTAACGTTATATGTCCTGAGAGACGGGAAGGAAGAGACGCTGACTGCCACAAGAGATACGATCGAGGCACAGACAGTTGAGTATGAGATGAAGGATGGCAGGGTTGGTTATATCCGGGTATCAGAATTCGATCTGGTGACATACGATCAGTTTAAAGCAGCACTGGATGACCTGGAAAATCAGGGAATGGAAGGTCTTGTGATCGATCTGAGAAATAATCCGGGAGGAAACCTGGATGTTGTCTGCAATATGTTGAAGCTTCTTTTGCCGGAAGGAACGATCGTTTCCACGAAAGATAAAAATGGTAAGACGGATAAGATCACGTGTGATGGCACGAATGAATTTAAAAAGCCGCTGGCAGTTCTTGTGAATCAATACAGTGCAAGTGCATCGGAGATCTTCAGCGGTGCGATCCAGGATTATGGCACAGGAAAGATTGTCGGAGTAACGACCTATGGAAAAGGCGTTGTGCAGCAATTACTGGATCTGGGAGACGGAACGTGCTTTAAAGTGACGATCGCAGAATATTATACTCCAAGTGGAAAAAGCATCAATAAAAAAGGTGTTGAGCCTGATATAGAAGTGGAATATCAGTATGACGAAGCCGATCCGAAGAAGGATAACCAGTTGGATAAGGCATTGGAAACAGTCAGCGAAGAATTAAAATAGAGCAGAAAAGTGAAGATTAAAAATTAAAAAAAGAACTTGCAATTAAAAAAGCAGTGTGCTAATATTTAAACCAGGTTTTAACAGGCTAACGTGTTAAAATTGATAAAAGCGAGGAACAAGACTCTGATCTTCAGAAACTGACAGGAAGCAGGCATCACCGACTGAGAGTGCCGGACAGCGGAGCAGATCAAGGGAACACTTGGGAGCCGGCTGTCTGAAAGACCAGTAGGGCAGCACGTTTAGCAGGCGTTATCTGCAAAGAGGGGAATTCGAAAGAACTGACGAAAGAGCAGACAGAGGATTCAATGCGGGTGGTACCGCGGATATTATATTTGATAATTTCCGTCCCGGGATACTGTTGTATCCCGGGACTTTTTCTATTTAGAAAAAAGCTTCACCGGGATGCTGGAATCTGAAAGGAGAAGTAAAATGGAGCTTGTAACAGGAGTAAAAAAGAAAGAGACGCTGGAATTAAGAGAACTGCTTGAAGCAGGCAGAATCGGAACTGAAGTCAGAGTGAATGGTGCGATCCATACGATCAGAGATATGGGAACCGTTGCTTTTATCATTCTGAGAAAAAGAGAAGGCCTTGTGCAGTGCGTTTATGAAGAAGGAGTTTCAAAATTTAACTTGAAAGATGTGAAAGAAGCAGATACAGTAGAAGTATCAGGGATGCTGGAGCGATCGGAAAAAGCTCCGAACGGGATTGAGATCCGGTTAGGAGAACTGAAGATTTTAAGTGAGCCGGCAGAGTCAATGCCGCTTCCGATTTCAAAATGGAAATTGAATACATCTCTGGAAGCAAAATTAAATTACAGACCAATTTCTCTGAGAAATATCAGAGAGCGTGCAAAATTCAGGATTCAGGAAGGTATTGTAAGAGGGTTCAGGGATTTCCTTTATCAGGAAGGATTTACAGAGATCCATACTCCGAAGATCGGTGCGAAAAGTGCTGAGGGAGGAGCAAACCTCTTCCGGTTGGAATATTTCCACAGACCGGCGATCCTTCAGCAAAGCCCGCAGTTCTATAAACAGATGATGGTTGGCGTTTTTGACCGTGTATTTGAGACTGCTCCGGTATTCCGTGCAGAAAAGCATAATACCAAGCGACACCTCAACGAATACACCAGCCTTGATTTTGAGATGGGATATATCGATGGATTTGAAGATATTATGGCAATGGAGACCGGATTTCTTCAGTATACGATGGCTCTACTTGAAAAAGAGTATGCAAGAGAGCTGAAGATCCTGGATATTAAAGTACCAAAGACGAAAGAGATTCCGGCTGTACGATTTGATGAGATCAAGAGACTTGTGGCAGAAAAGTATGACCGAAAGATCAAGAATCCATTTGATCTCGAACCGGAAGAGGAAATGCTGATCAGTAGATATGCAAAAGAAGAATGGGATGCGGATTTTGTGTTTGTAACGCATTATCCGTCCAAGAAGCGTCCGTTCTATGCAATGGATGATCCGGCAGATTCCACTTATACGCTCAGCTTTGACCTGCTTTTCAGAGGAATGGAGATCACAACGGGCGGACAGCGTATTCATGATTATCATGAGCTGCTTGCGAAAATGGAAAAGCGTGGCATGACGGATGAGGGAATGGAACAGTATTTAAGTGCATTTAAGCATGGAATGCCGCCACATGGTGGACTTGGAATCGGTATGGAACGTCTGACGATGAAGATGATGAACGAAGATAATGTGCGTGAGACAACCTTGTTCCCGAGAGATTTGAGCAGACTGGAGCCATAGTAGCAGACAGAGCGTGCAGCAGACAGATAGCGATACACAGATGGAGACAGAAAGTGTCGCAGGAAGATAGTCATAGTGATCGTCATGGAAAGCGAGAGACCGTTGTGGACAGAAAAGCGGAGGAGTTCAGATGAAAAAGAGAAGATGTTATCTTTGTGGTGGAAAACTCGTAAATGGAAGATGTACACTTTGCGGTCTTGATAATACAAAAATTGAGCGGAAAAATTACCGCCTGAATGAAAGCAGCTTTGACAGAAAAGGAATTGAGGCAAAGCATTTATGTGAATCCCATAACGGAAAGCCGTCCGGTTCACATACGAACCAGTCTGGCGGGCAGAACCGTCAGAGGCAGACTTCCTGGCAGAATGGACAGAACCAGAAGGAGCAGACTTCCTGGCAGAATGGACAGAACCAGAAGGAGCAGGTTTCCTGGCAGCGTGGACAGAATTGGACGCAGACGGGCAGGAAAAAGAAAAAGGAAGGAAAGCAGAAAAAGGGATGGATTTCAACTGTCATTGTATTGCTGATGATTCTGATCAGTGTTGGCGGACCTGCGGTAAGTTATACAAAAACTGTGATAGAAAATGTGATAAACCAGTTTGATGATGCCGATAGCGATAACTGGTGGGATGGTTCAGATGTTGATACAAGTGTGGATGAGACAGATCCGTATGAGTTTGTAACGAGAGAACTGTCTGATCATGGAGAGGTTTACGATACAGAGCTTGGATATGGTGAATATGTTGTCGGAACGGATCTTCCTGAAGGAACTTATGATGTAACGCTCCAGTCAGGATACGGTTCTTTCCAGACACAGGATCCGGAAAATTCTATTTATCTGTATGGTTATTTCTCCGAAGATGCGTCGGAGGAGAATGGAGATATCACTGAAAAAGAAGATGTGAGACTGTATGATGGAGCCCATGTCATGATCGGAGAAGATGTGATACTCGCCTTCCATACAGAAAATGGTCAGACCGGACAGATACAGTCAGAAGATAATCCGCTGAGTGTGACGTATACTCTCCAGCCGGAAAAGAAGTATACTGTAGGAAAAGAGATTCCGGCAGGGGTGTATGATGTCTCTGGAACAAAAGACTGGGCTGTGATGGAGTATGAGATCTATCTCGGAGAATTGTATGATGAGGAATATGACAGCCTGAATTATCAGAATTATTCGATCATGGTAGAATCGGGAAATGAAAATGCAATCTATAAAAATGCAGTACTGACGGATGGAACGGAAATCACCGTGACAGGAAAAATGATCCTGACACCATCCAAAAAGATTGGAAGTCAGGATTATGAGGCATTTTATGATATTTACAGAAAATGAAGTGAGAAAGGGTGACAGAATTGGCAAATAAAATCTTAGACGAAACGATAGAATATGTTGGAATCCTTGCAAAACTGGAACTTTCGAAGGAAGAAAAAGAAGCCGCCAAAAGCGATATGGAGCAGATGCTGGATTATATAGATACTTTAAATGAACTGGATACTACCGGGATTGAACCGATGTCGCATGTATTTCCGGTGCAGAATGTATTCAGGGAAGATGTTGTAACAAATGGTGATAATAAAGAGAAGACACTGGCAAATGCACCGCTTCGGAAAGAAGACAGCTTTGAAGTGCCGAAGACGATAGGGTAAAGGGAGTGAGATGAAGATGGATTTATTAAAACTTACAGCCCTTGAACTGGGCAAAAAAATAAAAGCCGGTGAGGTGACGGTCAGAGAAGCAGTCCGGGCAGTAATCGAGCAGGCAAAAGAAGTAGAACCGGCGATTAACAGTTATGTGACACTGGATGAAGAAGGGGCATATGCACAGGCAGATGAAATTCAGAAAAAGATCGACGCAGGAGAACTGACCGGACCGCTGGCAGGAGTTCCAGTAGCAATCAAAGATAATATGTGCATTGAGGGTCAGCTTACCACATGCAGTTCCAAAATCCTTTCAGGTTTTCAGCCGACTTATACAGCTCAGGCGGTAGAAAACCTGAAAAATGCAGGGGCCGTCATTCTTGGAAAGACGAATATGGATGAGTTTGCCATGGGAAGTACGACGGAGACTTCTTATTATGGACCAACGAAAAACCCTCATAATACAGCTCATGTTCCGGGAGGTTCTTCCGGTGGATCCTGTGCGGCAGTGGCTGCGTGCGAATGTTATTATGCACTTGGTTCTGATACCGGTGGATCGATCCGTCAGCCAAGTTCCTTTTGCGGAGTAGTGGGACTGAAACCGACGTACGGTACAGTTTCCCGTTATGGACTGGTGGCATATGGTTCTTCACTGGATCAGATCGGACCGGTGGCAAAGGATGTGGCAGACTGTGCAGCAATCCTGGAAGTGATCGCATCCCACGATGAGAAAGACAGTACGTCGATCGAACGGGATGACTGTGATTTTACAGAAGCACTGGTGGAAGATGTAAAAGGACTCAGGATCGGAATCCCGAGAGATTATATGGGCGAAGGACTGGATCCCGAAGTAAATCAGGCAGTCATGCAGGCAGCGAAAGTGCTTGAGGAAAAAGGTGCAATGGTAGAGGTGTTTGACCTGGGACTCGTAAAATATGCGATTCCGGCATACTATACGATCGCAGCAGCAGAGGCAAGTTCCAACCTGGAACGTTTCGACGGAGTAAAATATGGATATCGTACCAAAGAGTATGAGGGACTTCACAATATGTATAAAAAGACCCGTTCCGAAGGATTCGGAGCAGAGGTAAAGAGAAGGATCATGCTGGGATCTTTCGTATTAAGTTCAGGATATTATGATGCCTATTATCTGAAAGCATTGAGAACAAAAGCCCTGATCAAGAGGGAGTTTGACCGTGTATTTGAAAAATACGATCTGATCTTAGGACCTGCTGCCCCGACAACAGCACCGGAGCTTGGAAAGAGTCTGGATGACCCGATGAAAATGTATTTAGGAGATATTTATACGATCTCTGTCAATCTTGCCGGACTTCCGGGCATGAGTATCCCGGTAGGAAAAGACAGCAAAGGGCTGCCGGTGGGAATGCAGCTCATTGGAAATGTATTCGACGAAAAGACGCTGATCCGTACCGCATATACTTATGAATGTGCGACAAAGAAAGTGCATGAAGTTCCTGCACAGATCGGACGGACAACGGAAAAGGAGGTACAGTAATCATGGCAAAGCAGTATGAGACAGTGATCGGACTGGAAGTTCATATCGAACTGGCAACAAAGACAAAGATTTTCTGTGGATGCAGTACCGAATTTGGTGGGGCACCGAATACGCATACCTGCCCGGTCTGCACCGGTATGCCTGGGTCGCTTCCGGTATTGAATAAGCAGGTTGTAGAATATGCGATGGCGATCGGACTTGCAACAAACTGTAAGATCACGCAGGTATGTAAATTTGACCGCAAGAACTATTTTTATCCTGATAATCCGCAGAACTATCAGATTTCCCAGCTTTATCTTCCAATCGCACGAGATGGATATGTAGAGATTGAAAGCGGAAGCGGAAAGAAAAAAGTGCGGATCCATGAAATGCATATGGAGGAAGATGCAGGAAAGCTCGTTCACGATGAATGGGATGATACATCACTGGTTGATTATAACCGAAGCGGAGTTCCGCTGGTAGAGATTGTATCAGAGCCGGATATGCGTTCCGCTGAGGAAGTGATCGCATATCTTGAGAAACTCCGTATGATCGTACAGTATCTGGGAGCATCGGACTGCAAGCTGCAGGAAGGATCTATGCGTGCGGATGTAAACCTTTCTGTTCGGGAAGTTGGTTCGGATACATTTGGTACAAGAACGGAAATGAAAAACCTGAACTCCTTTAAAGCAATCGCTCATGCAATTGAGGGAGAGCGTCAGAGACAGATCGAGCTGCTGGAAGAAGGAAAAGCAGTGACCCAGGAGACAAGAAGATGGGATGATAATAAAGAACATTCCTATGCAATGCGTTCCAAAGAAGATGCACAGGATTACCGTTACTTCCCTGAACCGGATCTTGTTCCGATCGTGATCAGTGACGACTGGATCGAAAAAATCAGGGCACAGCAGCCGGAACTTCGGACAGAGAAGCTGGAGCGTTACAAAAAAGAATTTGACATCCCGGAATATGATGCAGAGATCATTACAGAATCCAAGCATATGGCAGATCTTTTTGAAGCGACGACTGCGATCTGCAATAAGCCGAAAAAAGTATCCAACTGGCTGATGGTAGAGACGATGCGTCTGATGAAGGAACACAGCATGGAAGCAGAAGATCTGAAGTTCTCACCGGTGAATCTGGCGAATCTGATCGAGCTTAATGATGCGGGTACAGTAAATAGTTCTGTGGCAAAAGAAGTATTTGAACAGATCTTCCTGAATGATATTGAGCCGGATGTATATGTAGAAGAGCATGGACTGAAGACAGTCAATGATGCAGATGCACTCAGAACGACGCTGGAGAAAGTCATTGCTGACAATCCACAGGCAGTCGCTGATTACAGAGGAGGAAAAGAAAAAGCACTCGGTGCATTGGTCGGACAGACGATGAAAGCCATGAAAGGAAAGGCAAATCCGGGAATGGTCAACAAAATGCTCCGGGAAATGCTGGGATAATAATTGAAAATAGTTTTTCATCATTTCTAATAATAAAGTAAGGTGTTTATGACCTGTCTCAGATAATCCGATGCATAGGATATCAGGTCATAAGCACCTTTATTAATATACCAGTCTAATCAAATCCCTTTCACTAAACGGATGCGAGACAGATCCGAATAGTTCCGAATCAGACAAAAAACAGTAAAAAAATGTGGGGGGGGTGACAAGATTTGAGAGGAAAAAAGAGATACAATAAAGTAGGATGTATCTTAATATAAATAAGATACTCACGAAAAAGGGAGGAAGGAGATAAGTTTCTATGATGAAAGGGAAACTAAAAAAAGCGGTTGCACTTGTGACAGCATTAAGCTGTGTGCAGATCTCACCGCTTGCAGTGACTGAAGTAGAAGCCGCACAGGATGCAGTCAGTGCTACGAAGAGTGGAAATATTGTGACCATTGGAAATGATAAGCTCAGCCGTGAGTTCAGTATTTCTGATGACAGGCTTTCCACGACAAAAATTGAGAACCTGCTTGGAAATTCAGTGTTCACACCGGGAGAAAATTCAGAAGAATTTGTGATTAAGACGCTGGATGAGACAAGTAACGGGGCAGTTTCATTGGAAGAATATACGACCAGTGAGGGAAATAGCAGTCAGATATTAGACGGGATTACCGATACAACAGGCAATTTCTGGTGTTCTAATTCGGATGATATGAAACTGGTAGTAAATTTTGGATCAGAAAAAGAAGTAAAAAAAGTGGTTTATACACCGCGTTATGATAATAGTGCGAAGTATAACTGTACCGGACGTCTGACCAAACTGAAGATCCAGTACTGGGATGGCAGTGCATGGCAGGATGCAACGGTTGGTGGAAATGCAGAAATTTCACTGACAACCGATGCAAATACAAAGCCGGATGCGATCGAGCTGGATGAAACAGTGACGACATCCAAGATCAAACTGGTTGGTATTGAGTCCTACCACTGGCAGGATGCAAACCGGAATAAGTTTATGAATGTCGGAGAACTGGATGTGCAGGATACAGCCGGAACAACTGTTCTTGACAAAGGTACACAGATTGCCGGAAAAGAAATCAAATCCAGTGAACTGACACTGAAATCGACTTCGATTGATGATACAACAGCAGTGATCAATGATGTTAATAAGACCGGTAAGATGATCACTTTTGAATTTGATCCGGTTGAGATGGGAACAGGCGAAGCCAATATTACAGAAAAGATTGTCATGTATGATGGAGATCATTTCATGCGTAAGTTCCTGGAGATTGACAGTGAAGATAAGGATGTCCGCATGGATTATATCGATGGCGAGCATCTGACAGTCACAGACAGCGATAAGACATGGACTGTTCCGAAGGGAGTCGGCGGTGTTGTAGAGATGAGCGAATATAAGGCAAATCTCGGACAGCCGATCTATATTGATGGAATGTTTGTGGGATCAGAATTCCCGGAAACTGATACACAGATTGAATCAGGTTTGGGACATGTACGCTACTATACAGGAAAGAATTTTACAGATTTTGAGAGAGACGGACAGCTGACTGAGGATGGAAAGTATATTTCCTGGCAGACCGTTGTTGGTGCAAGCCATAGTGACGGAAGTGATCAGGGAGTCATCCAAAGTGATTTTTATGATTATATCGACAGTATTGCAACTCCGTCAGATTTCCGTCTGCAGTACAACTCCTGGTTCGACAACATGATGAGAATTGATGATGATAATATCCTTTCCTCATTCATTGAAATCGAGAAGGAACTGACACAGACCGGAGTTCGCCCGATGGATTCCTATGTAGTGGATGATGGATGGAACAACTACAATAATACATCAGTTGTAGATTCCGTACGTTCCGGAACGACCCTGAATACAACAGGATTTTGGGAGTTCAACTCCAAATTCCCGAATGGACTGACAACATCCAGTTCCCTGGTAAATAAACTGGGATCTGATTTCGGTGTATGGATTGGACCAAGAGGAGGATACAACTTCTTCGGTTCTCTGGCAGATATCCTGACAAAGAGCGGAACAGGAAGTAAGTCCGGTGGTTCCATTGATGTTGCAGATGCAACTTATGTTCAGAAGTTTGAAGAAATGGCGATCAACTGGATGCATGACTATGGAGTAAACTACTGGAAGTGGGATGGATTTGCAGATGTTGCACAGTATAATGCATTCCCGTCAGGAGAAGGTGTTGTAGGATACAGTGAGGAACACCGCCATATGTATGGTGGACAGAATCAGATGTACCATGTGACAGACCTTTGGGAGAAATGGATCGTGCTGATGGAGAATGTCCGTCAGGCTGAGAAAGATTATAATATTAAGAACTTGTGGATCTCCCTGACCTGTTATGTAAACCCAAGTCCATGGTTCTTACAGTGGGCAAACTCTGTATGGTTACAGTGTGCAGGAGACCGTGGAGAGATCAGTAATGGTACACTGAATAATAAGATGGACAATATGCTGACTTACCGTGATGCGAACTACTATGAGTTTGTTCAGGTACACCAGTTTCAGTTCCCATTGGCAAATATTTATAATCACGATCCGATCTACGGAAGTGAAGGAACAGGAATCGTAGCTGACTCCATGACAGCAGAACAGTTCAAGAATTACCTGTATATGATGGGAACAAGAGGAACTGCATTCTGGGAGCTTTATTACTCTGATTCACTGCTGGACAAGGATAAATATCTTGTAAATGCAGAGTTCCTTGAGTGGGAGGAAGAAAATTTCTCCAAGCTGAAGAATGCGAAGATGATCGGTAGCCATCCATCCAGTGCAACAAGACTCAGCACTTACAGAAATGGTGGAATGAGCAGCGGTGAAGTACAGAATCCATATGGATTTGCATGCTTCGATGGAAATGCAGGAATCATTTCCATGAGAAACCCGTCTGCAACAGAGAAGACGATCACATTTACACTGAATGATGCAATCGGAGTTGCAAAAGCCGGTACTTACCACATGAGTACAGTACATACTTATTCTCCGAATGGAACGATTGCGACAGCAAAAGATACTTATACAAAGGGTGAAAAAGTATCCGTTACACTTCAGCCGGGTGAAGTACAGGTATGGTCTCTGAGCCAGAATGCAGATACAACTGCACCGACATTCAAGAGCCTGACAAGTGTTTCAGGAACAGAGCTTCAGGTGCAGTTAAGTGAAAAGATCAAAGGAAATGCAGGCCTGAAAGTAAAAGTAAATGACAAAGTAGTTGATAATGTGACAGTTTCAGAGTATGCAGACCTGCGTACATTTAAACTGACATTTGCTACAGCACTGAATGATGGCGATGTTGTAGAAGTATCCGCAGAGAGTGGAGCAGATGCAGCCGGAAATCAGATCACAGGAAAGATCTCAGCTCCATACTATGCAGAGAATAAGATTGCAGAGAAAGAAACTGTAGAGGGAAGCAACAGCGAGATTAGTGGAAAAGACCGCAGCGTAGAAGGAACCAACGGATTCACAGTAGCAGCACAGGTTCAGACAGCAGACAGAAGCGTTGTCCTTGTAAAGCAGGGAGATGCTTATGAACTCGGAATTAATGCGGAAGGACATCCGTATTTCACGGTAAACGGTGTGACAGCAACAGCTGATACAGTTATTTCCGATGCAACAGAAGCTATGATCGTTGGTGTAAAAGAAAATAACGGACTGGTTCGTATTTATGTAGACGGACAGATAAGTGCGTCTGTATATAATGCAGAGAACAAAGAGTTCGCAGTTCCGGCAGCAAAGATCGTTGGTAACGGTGTAAACGGAGCTGTGACAAATGTAGCAGTTTATGACAGAAGTCTTGGCTACGATGAAGTTCCGACATCAGGACTGGCAGAGACTGTGAAGAAGATCACAGCAGAAAAAGATAACTGGACAACTGAGTCCTGGACAGCAGCCAATATGGATACGCTTCTTTCCAATACAACGAGTGCCATCTCAGGTGGAGATGCTTCAGCGATCCAGGCAGCAAAAGAGGCACTGACAGCAGGTTATGCAACACTTGTACCAAAAGTAGTAGAGAATCTGGCATATCAGAAAAATGTAACATCTGCATGGGTAGACCCTGATGAGACAACAGATATGACCAATACAAGAAGTCCGCTTTCCAATGCAGTAGATGGTGTTTACAATAATTCTGATAAATATGCAATCTATGGAAAAGATGGAAAAGATAAAGGTTCTTATATTACGATCGATCTTGGACAGCAGTGCAAGATCAACAATGTAAACTTATGGCGTTACTGGTCTGATGGAAGAACTTATAAGGCAACCGCACTGGTAGTATCTGATACAGCAGATTTTGCGAAGAAGACAGTTCTCTATTACAGTGGAGATTCTGATGTATATAATTTAGGTGTGGATCCGACAGATACATTATATGCAGAAACTTCAGCAGGAAAAGCATTATACAGCGGAGAAGCTGTGACAGGAAGATATGTACGTCTGTACGCAATGGGTAAAGTTGGAAGTAATACTACAAGCGGACATGAGAACCATATCGTAGAGATCCAGGTAAATGGAAGTGCAACAGATTCAGACCCATATGATCTGACAGAATACCGGAAGATATTAAAAGAAGCAAAGACAGAGGCGGCAAAGGATATTTATACAGCAGAATCTGTAGCAGCTCTGAATGAGCAGATCACAGCATCTGAAGCACTGATCGCAGAACTTGATGCAGCGATCAATGCAGGAAATCAGCCGAATAAGTCCTGGTCTGAAGTAGCCAATGCAAAGGCAGCTCTTGAGGCAGCCGTAGCAGCACTGGTAAAAAATGACGGACCGGTTGTAGAAGAAGATGCAGATTATACAGCAGTAAATGCAGCAAAAGAAAAAGCTGCAGGAGTAGACAGAAGCAAATATACAGATG
>ERZ773139.2740-NODE-2740-length-16987-cov-8.668498_pt1 | contig 16987 bp, 10 predicted proteins | sample MGYA00580854_ERZ773139 | MGnify/ENA primary metagenome ERZ773139 (study PRJEB29015, sample SAMEA2737809) | human gut metagenome | biome: human gut; feature: human-associated habitat; material: faeces | place: China | collected 2012 ...
CGGGGGATGTTTTTTGAAAAATAGACAAAGTTTTTTCGTATATGAGAGCAGCCCGCCATCGGCGGGCTGCTCCTGCTTTGCGTCCTCTTGGCTGCTATCGTTCCGATGGGGGCGCACTGTCAAGGTCGGCGCAGTTTGCAAAACTGCGCCGCTCGCGCTGGATTGCCCCAGCAATCCAGCGGCCTTGACCGTGTGCGCACAGCGGAATACAATCCCAACCTCTGAGGACGCAATGGGAACTACTCCTGTGCGCTCATCGAAACGCGTCTCTGACCATCATGTAAGCTTCATTTACACGAACGGCTGCTTCATGGATTTCCGCCTGTGAAGCATACCCCTTGCTGTTCGCCCAATGCGCAATCTGATTGACGTTATTCCCGATTGCAGACAATTCTCGAAGCATGTCTACATACTGTTCTGGTGGCTTTTCGCAAATCCGAATGCCTTGAACCAGATTGCGGATAAACGGGTCCATACCTAATCCGCTTCGCGCCGCCTGTTGTTTTAGATGTGTATATTCCTGCTCGGTCATCCACACACTGATGTGCTTGTTTCGTTTACGCATGAATCGCTCCTTTCTGATTTTATTACGTCTCACGGTTTTGCGTCTCACGAGGAGACACAAACGCGCTGGGGTTTCAGGGTTCTCCCTGACCAGCGGGCATTTGTGCTACCAAATGCCATACTTGCTAATGCAAATGGATACGTTTTTGCTCTGCTGAAATCTGCATAACACTGTGCTGCGCGTGACGACCGTGACGGCTGTGACGATGTTTTTCAGCGCACAATAAGCCGTCACGGTCGTCACGGCTGTCACCGGAGATAGGTCAAAATGATTTGTCTCCCGGCGTGTGTCCGGATTGATTCGTAACGAATATGATAGTCCTGTTCCAGCTTCGCCGCGCGGATATTCAGCCGCATGGAAAGCGCGTTTGGCTTCATTTCCGTACCGAGCGCAGCGGCAAGTTCCGTTGAGCTACCACACCATTTTGTATTCTCCGGCGTGACCAACGATGCTACCGCCGACAAAACCGGGTCTGGCGGCGCGTTCCATAGCTCCGTCTCCTGACGCTCCAAATTCCATGCAAGCGTCTGCTCGTCACGCAACAGATACAGCCGTTGATCCTGTTGATCTCTGCCGGAAATGTCCAACGTAGCAGTTTTCGCGGTGCGAAATTCTTTTTGCAGAATCAGCGCCCCATCTGCGCAGCCGAGCAAACCGTTTGTTCCGGAGATCATATCGAACCGATCTTCCGCCTGCTGCTTGCGCGTATGGTGTACCAGAAGCAGACAGATTCGCAGCTTTTCGGCAAGCGATTTCAGTTTGCTGATAATCTCATAATCGCTGGCATAGCTGCATTTTTCGTTTCCGGATTCCCGAACCTTTTGCAGCGTGTCGATAATAACAAGGTTTGTATCCGGGTGTTCCCGGCGAAAGGTCTCGATCTGCTGGTCAAGTCCGCCGCCCAGCGGCTTTGCTGCGTTTGAAAAGTAGAGCGCGGGCGCAACATCTGTACCGAACATACGATAAAGCCGCTGTTGCAGTCTCTCCTGATTGTCCTCCAAAGCCAGATAGAGAACCGTTCCCTGCTGCACCGCAAAATTCCAGAGTGGTTTTCCGCTGCTGACATGAAAGGCAAGCTGCGCCATGAGAAATGACTTGCCGATTTTCGGCGCACCGGCAAACAGATATGTACCCGGATAGAGTAGATTTTGGATGATCGGCGGTTTGCTGTGAAAGATACTGCCGTAGAGTTCCGGCATGGAATAGGTCGGAAGAAATCCAGGATCGTTGATACGCCGAAAGAAATCGTCTGAAAAATCTTCGTTGTCAGGCAGCGGAAAATCTGCTATACTGGCGTCAGGTTCTTTGAAAAGCGACTGTTCCCCATCTGTTGCAGCGGATGGATTCGGAACAGTCGTTTTTTCATCTGCTCTCTGCATGGTCACCTCCTGTGTTCCGGTCAATCCAGACGATCAAACGGTCTTTTGGCACCAGCATCCGTTTTCCGATACGATGATCTGTTGGAGTTCTATCTTTCGGGCGCAGAACTTGTGCTGCCGGAACAGTTTCATACCGAAGTCCTTTTGACGGAGACACTGGATGATCTGGCTGCGTTTTTGCTGGCGCGCTATGCGCGGGAAAATCTGCGCTATCGGAAGTGCAAATTCTGCGGACGCTATTTCGGCGTGGTGCGCAATTACAAATCCGAGTATTGCGACCGTTTGATTGACGGTTCTACAAAAACGTGCAAGGACAGCGGTGCGCTGCGGCTCTATGAAAAACGCAAGCTGGAAAATCCGGCAGTCAAGGAATACAAACGCTCCTACAAGGCGCACAACGCCCGCATTCGCTATGGTCTAATGACCCGTGAGGAATTTCAAGTATGGTCAAAAGAAGCGCGCCAGAATCGCGACAGGTGCGTTGCTGGGGAACTGTCCTTAGAAGAATTTGTCGCTTGGCTGGACAGCGACAGACAATAAAACAATAGTTTGGGCGCTACGTCAACAACAAGACGCCCTATATGAACTTCAAGCGTGTAATGCGATCACAGGGGTTATCAGAGCTTCGGTTCCACGATCTCAGACACACATTCGCCGTGAACAGCCTGAAAGCCGGAGACGATATTAAAACCGTGCAGGAAAATCTGGGTCATGCAACTGCGTCATTCACGCTCAGCACCTACGCACACGCCACGCCCGGCATGAAACGCGAAAGTGCAAACCGCATGGGGCAGTATCTTCGCCGCATCCGCGAAAGCACAGAAGCGTCAAAATCCAGTGTATGACATTCTGTATCAAGTGGTCAGATTGGACTGCCTGAAACCGCCGTATAAAGGGTCAAAATAAGGGTCAGGCAGAATCAGCCGTTCGGATTCAACGCTTTCCCATTTGAAATATACCGATTTTTCTGTGAATATACGAAAATCCCGAACACTTTCGTGTTCGGGATTGGTGGGGGAAGGTGGATTCGAACCACCGAAGTCACTGACAACAGATTTACAGTCTGCCCCCTTTGGCCACTCGGGAATTCCCCCATATTCACTTTGCTGCGCTGCGGAAAGATTGGAGCTGGTAGACGGACTCGAACCCCCGACCTGCTGATTACAAATCAGCTGCTCTACCGGCTGAGCTATACCAGCAACTCAAACAGCAAGGCTGATTATAGATGAAGAGAGCCAAAAAGTCAAGAACTTTTTGAAAAAACGCGGAATATTTTTTCGGGCGGGGCGGCGCGCCGTATTTGCACTTCCGGCAGTTTGTGCTATACTGATAAAAAAGGAGGGATCCGCTATGAAGATCACATTTGTCGGCGCGGCGCACGAGGTCACCGGCAGCTGCACGCTGCTGGAACTGGGCGGCGAGAGCTACCTGATCGACCGCGGCATGGAGCAGGGCGTGGACGTCTATGAGAACATTCCCCTGCCCGTGGCTGCGAAGGACGTCGCCGCCGTCTTTCTGACGCACGCGCACATCGACCACGCGGGGCTGCTGCCGCAGCTGTACAAGGATGGCTTCCGGGGCCGGATCTACGCCACGCCCGCGACCTGCGCGCTGGCGGACGTCATGCTGCGCGACTCGGCCAACATCCAGGAATCTGAAGCCGCCTGGAAAACGCGCAAGGCCGAGCGCGCGGGCGAGCCGCCGGTCGTGCCGCTGTACACGGTGGACGATGCGAAGGGTGCGGCCTCGCTCTTCCGCCCCTGCCGGTACAGCCAGATCGTGCCGATCGCGGAGGGGATGCGTGTCCGGTTCTCCGACATCGGGCATCTGCTGGGCTCGGCCTGCATCGAGTTCTGGCTGCAGGAGGGCGGCATAGAGAAGAAGATCGTCTTCTCCGGCGACGTGGGCAACATCGACCAGCCGATCCTGAACGACCCGCAGCCGGTCGCGGAGACGGACTATCTCGTAGTGGAATCCACCTACGGCAACCGCCTGCACGACAAGCCCAAGGACGTGCGCGCCGAGCTGACCGACGTGCTGCAGCGGGCCTTTGACCGCGGCGGCAGCGTCATCATCCCGGCCTTCGCCGTGGGGCGGACGCAGGAGCTTCTGTACCTGCTGCGCGAGATCAAGCAGAAGAAGCTCGTGCACGGCCACGACGGCTTCCCCGTCTACCTCGACAGCCCGCTGGCCGAGGAGGCCACGAGCGTCTTTCTGCAGTGCGATACCGACTGCTTTGACCCGGAGACGCAGGAGGTCCTGAAAAGCGGCCAGAACCCCATCTGGTGCCCGGGGCTGCAGCTTGCGCTCACAGCGGAGGATTCCAAGGCCATCAACAGCGATCCCCGGCCCAAGGTCATCCTGTCCGCCAGCGGCATGTGCGACGCGGGCCGCATCCGGCACCATCTGAAGCACAATCTGTGGATGGCGGAGAACATCATCCTCATCGCGGGCTACCAGTCGAAGGGGACGCTCGGCCGGGCGCTGCTCGACGGGGTGAAGGAGGTCCGGCTGTTCGGCGAGGATATCGCCGTGAACGCCGAGATCGCCGTGCTGCACGGCACGAGCGGCCACGCCGACCAGAAGGGGCTGCTGAACTGGGTCGAGGCGTTCGAGCGCAAGCCCGAGGTCGTCTTCATCAACCACGGCGACACCGAGGCCTGCGAGGCCTTCCAGGCGCTGCTGCAGCAGAAGGGGTATGTTGCCATCGCGCCGTTCTCGGGCGCGCAGTTCGATCTGGCGGCCGGGAAGCTCACCGCCTTCCCTGCCGGCCGGCCCATCGCCAAAAAGGGCGCAGCGCGCAAGAAGAGCGTCTTTGACGCGCTCATCGCCGCGGCACAGCGGCTGCTGCTCGTCGCGCAGGGGTGCAAGGAGCGGCCGAACCGGGATCTTACCCGCTTCACCGCACAGATCCAGGCACTCATCGACCGTTGGGAAAAATAATCGCAAAACGCCCGGTATGCCTTGCATACCGGGCGTTTTCTGCGTTTTTTACAGCTTTTCCAGCGCTGCGGCGGGGACGCGGACGTCCTCCGCGGTCAGATCGCTGCGGAAGGTGAACTGGGCCGCAAGGGAGGCCTGGGTATCCACGGCCGCGACCTGCACGCTGCCGCCGAGCTCCACGCGCAGGGCCGTGACCTTGCCGTCCTGCACGTCGAGGCTGATCGTGCCGGGCTGATACTCCACGTTCAGCTTCTCCGCGTCCGGTGCGATGGCACAGGCGGCCTGACGCGTCCGGTCGGCGCTGAGGGTGAGCGTGTAGGTATAGCCGTTTTCCGTCTGCGTGCTCGTCACGCCGCCCTCGAGGCAGGCGCGGTAGGCAATGTCGAGCAGATCGGCGCACTTGGTGAGCGCCTGTTCGCTGGCCGAGGCCGTCTTGCCGTCCTTCGTCAGGACCTTCTCCCCTGTGAACCAGAGCTCCACGCTGCCTGCGCGGATGCCGCTGACGCTGCGGCCATTCTCGGTGGTGCGGAAGTAGTCGAGCGAGGTATTGAAGATCACCGGACCGCAGTTGGCGGTGAGGCTGACGCGGGCGGCCAGCGGGTCGCGCTTGCCGAGCTCCGACACGGCGGAGATCACGCGCAGCAGGTCCTCGGTCAGCTCGAGCTTACCCTGATAGCCGCCGCCCGCCATGGCGTCTGTGACGGCCTGAGGGACGCTGTGCGGGGTCTGGACGTCGGGCTGGATCGTGAGCTCCGCCCAGACGTTCATCGGCTGGGTCACGCCGCCCGCGTCCTGCGCCTCGCAGCTGCCGGAGGCTTCGATCGAGCGGATCTCGCCGTCCTGCACGTGCATGCAGAGGTCGATGCTATCGACGGCGGAAAGGGAGTCCGCGATCGTCGGCGTCAGCAGCGAGAGCGCCTGCGCGGCGTCCTGGCCGTAGGCGGTCACGGAGTAGACCTCCTCGCCGCTTTCGCGGGCGTAGGTCACGTCTGTGGCGTTATAGAGCTCGAGCAGATGCTCGCCGAGCGTGGAATAATCCGGGAACAGACCGCTGGTGCGGTAGGCGCTGCCGTTTTCCAGATAGATCGAGCCGTCGTAATAATACAGCCGCACGCCGTTTTCCTCGATGCAGAGGATCGTCTTGCCGTCCGCCTGGGTGCGGAACAGATGCGCGTCGGTCTGCAGCGTCTCGTCGCCGAGGTCCATCTGCACGGAGGCATCCATATCCAGCTCCTTGCGGGCTGAGAGATTTTTGAGCAGCAGCAGCGCGTCGACGCTGCTCTTGAGGTTTGCCCGGTAGATCAGTACGCCGGCCGTCAGCGCGGCGGCGAGCACCAGCAGCACGATCAGCCAGACGCGGCGCCTGCTTTTCCGCTTCTTTGCCTGTTCGGGCGTGAGCGGCGCAGGCTGCGCGTCGGGGTCGGGTACGCCGATGGCGGCGTCATTCGCGTTCTGCTCGTCCTGCATGGCCTTGCGCAGGGCCTGCATCTGGCGGCGGCGGGTCTTGCCGAGCTTATGGATCAGGTGGATGATGAGCAGCACCAGCAGCGCCGCGAGCCCGGCCAGCACGATCCACACCCACCAGACGGGGAAGGTGGAAAGCGCCGCCATCTGCACGGTCTGGCCGGAGGCCTCGAAGCTCAGATAGCTGCCGATCTCGGTCGTTTTCGCCTTCTGCCAGACGCCGTTGGCGTTCATGAGGTAGATATCCGGTGTGCCCTTCTGCCCGTCGGGGACGCGGAAGCGAATGGTGTGCGTGTCGGCCCCATCCTCCGGCAGCCGCAGCTGCCACTGCTCGATGACGGACTTCGCCACATGCGCCGCGGGCGCGTGGCCGTCCGAGATGTTCTGGAAATACTTCCGGATGGCCTCCGGGACGCTGGCGGAGATCTCACCGAAGGCGGTGGGGGTGATGGCCTGCGGCTGCGCCTGCAGCCGGTCGGTATCGGAGAAGGCGCCCTCGGCCAGGAAGACCGGGCGGCCGTCGTCCCGCTGCGCGTCGCTCGGCAGGGCGTCGACGCAGGTATGGTATTCCGCCGTGACGGTGGTGTCAAAGGTGATGGAGTTGAGCGTGGGGTGGTCCCACACGCCGTACTGGCCGTCCACGACCGGGATGTCGGGGTACGCGCTCTCGTCCAGCGACTCGCCGTAGTTCACTTCCACCGTCTTGAGGACATTTCCGTCCGCGACGAACTGCACGGTGAACGTCTGGAAGGCGTCGGGGAGGGTCTCGTCTTCCATGAGCGTCCGGTAGGCGATGGGCTCTGCCGCACCGGCGACGCTCCTGCCGTTCAGGCCCGCGAGCGCGTCGGAGACGAAGCGGTTCTGCGCGAACGCGCCCGCGTCGCTGCCCGCGATCGCGCCGGCGTACTGCTCATACGCGCCGATGCGGACGAGCGCGGTGCAGCCCGAGACGGTGCTGCCGCCACCCGTGACGCTGTCCGTCACGCCGCTGCCGACAATGCCGCCGAGGTATCGCCCGCCCGAAAGCTCGCATTTTGCGTAGCACTTCTCAATGGCTGCGCTGCAGATGCCCGCCACGCCGCCGACATAGTCGCCGCTCTGGCTCTCCACGCTGCCGTAGGCCTCGCAGCCCTCTGCAAGGCCGAGGTCCATCCGGCCGCAGATGGCGGCCGCGCAGTCCTTCTTGGCCGTGACGGCACCGGTCGAGACGCAGCTTTGCAGCAGCGCGCGCAGCTCGTACTGCTTGCGCTCCGAAGAGGACAGGCTCTGGCTCACGTCGCTTTCCGGGTCGACGCTGTATTCCAGACCCATCGCGCCTGCGATGCCGCCGACGTTGCGGTCGGCCTGCACCGTGCCGGTATTCTCGCACGCGCGCACCGCACCGAGGGTGATGCTGTCCGGGTCGGTCTGCGAGCCGTCGGTGACGAGGTCGCGGTTTTCCAGCTCGTCCATGGCGGCAAAGACGGTGTCGTTGATCTCACCGAGCTTATCGCTGATGGCCTGCACGTCGTTCTGCAGTGTCGTGGAGAGATTCGCCGCCTGCGAGCCGATGGCGCGCATCTGCGCGCCCATACCGCTCAGGGCGGAGGCCAGCTCCGGCATGGAGGCGTCGGCGTTCATCTGCAGCGAGGCGCTGAGCGCGCCGCTGCCGTCCGTGCCGCCGGAGAGAGAAAGATCCGAAGGGTCGACAAAGCCGCCCGCGCCGATCCCGGCGGACGTGCTGCTGCCGATCTCCAGCGGGTGCGTGTCGATGGTGAGGTCCGCGTCCTTTCCGGCGCCGATGGCGGCCCCGATACCAGCGGAGGCGTCGCCTACGGTGAGGTCTGCCCCGCCGGTCACGCTGCCGTCTGCCAGTGCACCGGCGTCGATCGTTGCGGTGGCGCGGAGGTTATTGGCCGCGTTGGCCGCGCCGTCGAGATACGTGCCCATCCCGGCCAGCTGCGAGCCGAGCGTGCTCGCCGCGCCGCCTGCGTCGGCGGTGGCCCGGTCGGTCAGGGTCTTGAGGTCCTGCAGCTGGGTCTGCAGCTGGTCCTTCGTGCTTTCGGACACGGTCACGGCCACGTACGGCTCGACCTGGCCGGCGATGCCGCCGACGTCCTTGCGGCCGAGGATGGCGCCCTCGTTCGTATTGCTGCGCAGATACCCGCTCGTCGAGCCTGCGATGCCGCCGATGTTGTAGCCGACGTGCTCATAGCCGACCGTGCCGGTATTTTTGCAGCCCGCGATCAGGCCGGTGTTGGTCCCGGCGATGCCGCCGGTCTCGGTCGTGGTGAGGAAGGTCTGCGAGGTGGTGAGGTTGGCAAGATCGAGCGTCGTGTCGATCTGGATGTCGCTGAGGCTCAGCGACGCGTCGACGTTGTTGGTGTTGATGCTGCCGGTATTCGTGCAGTGGCGGATGATGCCCTCGTTCAGGCCTGCGATGCCGCCCGTGGCGTTCGTTGCCTGCACCTTGCCGTCAAATGTGCTGCTGATGATCTGCCCGGAGACGCGGTTGACGCCCGCGATGCCGCCGATCTGCGCGCTGCCCTGCACCATGCCGGTGAAGCTGCAGCAGACGATGCGGCCGTAGTTTTCGCCCGCGATGCCGCCGGCGACGATCTTGTCGCCCGCCGCGGCCACGGAACCGGCCACGTTCAGATCCTCCACGCTGCCGCCGGACAGGATGACGGCAAACAGGCCCGCGGGGCTGTAGCTGCCGGTGAGGTTCAGGTCGGAGATGGTATGGCCGCCGCCGTCAAACGTGCCGCCGAAGGCGGCCACGGGCGTGTAGTCCATCCCTGCCAGAGAGATATCCGCCCGCAGGATGACCGTTTTTCCGGCCGACCAGGTGTCGAGCGCACAGCTTTTCGCAAAGCTCACAAAATCGCTGGCGGAATCGATGTAGATGGTATCCGGGCCGTCCGCCGCCGAGGCCGTCAGGCCGAGCGGTGCGAGCAGCGTCAGCGCCAGAAGCGCCGCGAGCAGCCGCAGCGCGGCTTTCTGCTTATTCTTCATGTGCTTCAGCCTCCTTTTCCTGCGGCTGTTCGTCCTGCGGAGCGGCTTCTTCACCGGGTTTCGGCTTTGGCTCCGCCTCGGGTTCCGGCGAAGGCGCCGGGTCGGTGTCCTCGCCGGGGTCCGGCTCTGTCTGGCCGGAGAGCAGGCTGATGTTCACGTCGCCGTCGACATAGGCGTGGACGATGCCGTGGATCTGGCCGCGGATCTCGCCGCGGACCATGCCGTCGATGCGCACGCGGCCGGAGGACTGGTGCTGCGAGACCGGCGTGGGCACGTCGAAGGAGGTCTTGTCGATGACCTTCTCACCAAGAAGCAGGATCTGCGGCAGGATGAACATGACGATGATGATCGTGATGATGGTGCCGCGCCCGAGGCTGTCGCCGATACCGGCGATGGCGGCGTTGGAGGTCATCTGGCCGATGAGGATACCGGCGATGACCATCATGAGGCCCGAGGTGATGATCGTCGGGAAGGCGAGGTTCATGGTCTCGATGATGGCGTCCTTTTTGGGCATTTTGTCCTTGAACTCCATGAAGCGGCTGGTCGTGACGATGGCGTAGTCGATGTTCGCGCCCATCTGGATGGACGAGACGACCAGATAGCTGAGGAAGAACAGGGGGCTGTTCGTGATGGTGGGGATGCCGTAGTTGATCCAGATACTGCCCTGGATGACCAGGATCAGCAGCACCGGGATCCCGGCCGATTTGAACGTGAACAGCAGAACGACCAGCACGATCAGGATGGACAGGACCGACACGACGACATTGTCGCGCGAGAACGAGGCCTTGAAGTCCTGCTCAGACGAGGAATCGCCCACGACGTACACGTCGCCGTCCGGATAATAGCTGCGCGCGACGGCGCGGATCTGGTCGAGGAAGTTGTAGGTCTCATCGCCGCCCACGGGGAGGTTCAGATAGACGAGCATGCGGCTGTAGTCATCGGACTGCAGCTGCTTTTTCGCGTTCGTGATCTGCGAATAGGCGTCCTCGAGCGTCTGGGTCATATCGGCGTCGAGCGAGACGTAGCCGTCCTGCATCTCGCCGTAGAGGAAGGTGAACATATCGATGAGCGGCACGGAATACTTGGGCAGACCGCCGATGATCTTGCCGTAGTTGCCGCCGTCGGCCGCATAGGCCGCGTATAATAGCTCCGCGACCTCATAGTCGAGGTCCGTCAGCTCGGAAAACTGCCGCGGCGTGAGCGCGTCGGTCAGCATATAGCCGCCCATGGCCTCCACGTTGGAAAGGCCGAGGGTGGAGTCGACCTCGTCATAGGTCCCGAGCTCGTCCAAAAGCTTCTTTTCCGACGTGTAGTCCCCTGCCGGGACCACGACAGCGACCATATTGCTCGAGCCGAACGTGGTATCGATCATATTGTCCGCGATCTGCTGCGCGGACTGCTTGGTGGTCTTCAGATAGCTGAAGCCGTAGACGTACGGGCAGTTGTTGGCGAAGAGCATGGCCACGATGATGACCGCGAGGAAGATGGGCGGGACGATCTTCTTCGTCGCGTAGGCAAAGCGGCCGACGAAGGGAATCTTCGGGACAAAGTTTTTGTGGCGCGTGGCGTCGATCTTCTTGCCGAAGAGCATGAGAAGGCCGGGCATGAGGAAGAACACGGCAAAGAGCGAGAAGAAGATGGATTTAATCAGGCAGATGCCGAGGTCAAAGCCCAGGCGGAACTCCATAAAGAGCATAGCCACCAGACCGCCGATCGTCGTGAGGCTGCTGCCGCAGATCTCCGGCACGGCCTTGCTGAGCGCGACGATGACCGCCTCGCGGATGGGAAGCTTTTCATGCTCCTCCTTATAGCGGTTGCAGAGGATGATGGCGTAGTCGACCGACAGGGCCAGCTGCAGCACGATCGTAACGGAGTTGGACACGAACGAGATCGTCCCGAGCAAAAAGTTCGAGCCCATGTTCAGGACCGCCGCCGCAATGAACGTCAGCAGCAGCACCGGCACCTCGGCATACGTCTGCGACGTGAGGACCAGCACCGACACGACGACGATCGCCACGATGATGACGATGACGCCGATCTCCTGCGCGAGCGTCTTGGACGCGGTATCGCCGAAGGTCGCGGAGACGTACATGTCGTAGCCGTCAAGGGCGGACTCGATGTCGTTCATGACGGTCTCGCAGCGGTCGTCGTCCTCGGAATAGTCGAAGGTGATGTCGTAGAGGGCGGAGGCGTTGGTATAGTGATCCCTGGTGTCGTCAAAGCTCACGCTTTGCACGCCGTCAATATCCGCGATCTGCTCCGAGACGGCCTGCGCCTCGTCATACGAGACGTTCACCAGCATGAGCTTGGCCGTGCCGAAGGTGGTGAACTCGTCCTCCATCAGGTGCAGGCCCTTATACGTCTCAGACTCCTTCGGCAGGTAGGCGGACAGCTGGTTTTCTACCTGCACCCAGCTGCGGGAGAAGACCGAGAAGACCAGCCCGATCGCAACGATCAGAAAAATCAGATTCCGTTTGTCGACGATGAAGCTGGCGAACTTGTACATAAAGCCCTCTTCCTTGTTTTTCGGTTCCTGACTCATAATTCACGCTCCTGTGCTATTTTTACCTCTTAAAATTTTTCATTTCAGTTTAGCACGCAACGCGCCGAAATGACAATATGCAAGCCGCACAAAATGCGTAAAAAATCCCCGCCCGGCAGACAAGCCGCCGGGCGGAGATTCTGATCATTCTTACGCCTCCAGGCGCGCGCGGATGGCGTGCAGGAAGTCTTCGCTGGTGACGGCCTTGGGCGCGGAGCCCTCGACGAGACCGGCAAGGTCCTTCGTCATGACGCCTGCGCGGATGGTGTCGAGGCTCGCGGCCTCGAGCTTATCGGCAAACGCCGCAAGGTCGGCAAGACCGTCGAGCTGGCCGCGTTTGCGCAGCGCGCCGGTCCAGGCGAAGATGGTCGCCATGGGGTTGGTCGAGGTCTTTTCGCCCTGCAGATACCTATAATAATGGCGCGTGACCGTGCCGTGCGCGGCCTCATACTCCGTCGTGCCGTCCGGCGCGACGAGCACGGAGGTCATCATGGCGAGCGAGCCGAAGGCCGTGGAGACCATGTCGCTCATCACGTCGCCGTCATAGTTCTTGCAGGCCCAGATAAAGCCGCCGCGGCTGCGGATGACGCGGGCGACCGCATCGTCGATCAGGGTATAGAAATACGTCAGCCCCAGCGCCTCAAACTGCGCTTTGTAGGTCTGCTCGTATTCCTCAAAAATGCGCTTGAACGCGCCGTCGTAGACCTTGGCGATGGTGTCCTTGGTGGAGAACCAGAGGTCCTGCTTCGTGTCGATGGCATACTGGAAGCAGGCCTTGGCGAACGAGCGGATGCTCGATTCCTTGTTGTGCTCACCCTGGAAGACGGCCGGGCCGTCGACCTTCTGGACGAGGACGGTCTGCTCCTTGCCGGACACGCCGCGGAAAGTCATGGTGCACTCGCCGGGCTCGTCGGTGGCAAAGCTCACGGATTTATAGACGTCGCCGTAGGCGTGGCGGGCGATGGTGATGGGCTTTTCCCAGTTGCGCACGACAGGCTTGATGGAATCGAGCAGGATCGGCGCGCGAAAGACCGTGCCGTCGAGAATGGAGCGGATGGTGCCGTTCGGGCTTTTCCACATCTCGGTCAGCTGCGGGTACTCGGCCATCCGCTGGGCATTCGGCGTGATCGTCGCGCATTTGACGGCCACACCGTATTTCCGCGTGGCCAGCGCCGCGTCGACGGTGACCTGATCCTTCGTCTCGTTGCGGTGCAGCAGGCCAAGGTCATAATACTCGGTCTTCAGCTCGACGAACGGGCAGATCAGCTCGTCCTTGATCATCTTCCAGAGGACTCTGGTCATTTCGTCGCCGTCCATCTCGACGAGCGGCGTTTTCATTTGGATCTTTTCCATGCGATTCTCCTTATCCGCGCTTGGCGTAGTAGTTCATCAGACAGCCGTCGAGCAGGATCTCCCGCTCGTCATCGGTCAGGCCCCGGACGTGCAGCACGAGGGGCGTTTTGCTCCCGTCGGCGCGCAGGACCATGGCCGGGAAGTCCTCGCTCCCCTGCCCGACCAGCTTCCGCACGTCCGGCACGAAGACACAGTCGCCCGGCTGATGATCAAACGGCGTATCCGCATCCAGCGTGAACGGCAGCATGCCCCAGTTGATGCAGTTGCTGCGGTAGCGCTTGGTGGCAAATTCGTAGCAGATATTCGCAAAGCCGCCCAGCACCTTCTGGCACGAGGCGGCCTGCTCTCTGGCAGAGCCGTCGCCGGGCTTGTTGGCGAACACGCAGGAGCCGAACTGGGTGGTCTTCATCAGCGCGTCGGCGTCGCCAAAGTGCGCCAGCACGGCGCGCAGCGCCTCGGGAGAAGAATCAGCTCTGCGTTCGGCTTCGAGCGCGGCGATCTTCTTTGCGCGCGGCACATAGTCCGGCACGCGGCGCGAGAGCGTGAACTCCGCCAGCCGCAGGGGGTTCGAGCGGTAGGATGAGGTCTCGCCGGACGGGATGAGCTCGTCCGTCGTGGTCACGGGGTCGTGGATGACGGCGGCCAGCTCCAGCAGGAGGTTTTCGCCGAGCTCGTACATCTTCGGCCAGTCGGTGATATTCGGGCCCATGATGAGCTTCGTCTCGGGCTGCGGATGGCCGAAGCCGTTGTAGACGCGGCGGGCGTAGACGGTCTTGTCAAAGACATACGGGTGGCGCTCCGGCTCGTAGTCCAGCGCGTCGGCCGGGGTGATGCGGCCGCCGTTCTTCGCCGTCGCGGCGATGGAGCGCGCGTCCATCAGGCACACGCCCGCGAACTGCCCCTCGCCGGGCTTCGAGCCCTCGCGGTTCGGGAAGTTGCGCGTCGTATGGCGGAGGGACAAGCCGTTGTTGGCGGGCACGTCGCCAGCGCCGAAGCACGGGCCGCAGAAGCTGGGCTTGATGATCGCGCCGGTCTCCAGCAGCTGGGCCGTCACGCCCATGCGCGTCAGTGCAAGGCTCACGGGCACGGACGTGGGATAGACGTTCATGGAGAAATAGCTATCGCCGATCGAGCCGCCGCGCAGGATCTGCGCAGCCTCGTCGATGTTGTCGAACATGCCGCCCGCGCAGCCCGCGATGATGCCCTGGTCGGCCCAGACCGCGCCGTCGTGGATCTTACCCAGCAGGTGCACGTCGGCCTTCGGCCAGCGCTTTTTCGCCTCGGCCTCGACCCCGGCGAGCAGTTCCTGTGCATTGGCAAGGAATTCGCGGATGGGGTAGGCGTTCGACGGGTGGAACGGCAGGGCGATCATCGGCTCGACGGCGGACAGGTCGATCTCGACCATGCGGTCATAATACGCGCCGTCACCGGGGGCGAGCTCCTGATACGCCTCCGGGCGGCCGTGGATCTCAAAGAATCTCTTCGTCTCCTCATCGGTCTGCCAGATGGAGGACAGGCAGGTCGTCTCGGTCGTCATGACGTCGATGCCGTTGCGGAAGTCGATGGGCAGACCGGCAATACCGGGACCGGCGAATTCCAGCACGCGGTTTTTGACGAAGCCGGAGGCAAACGTCGCCTGCACCAGCGCGAGCGCCACATCATGCGGGCCGACGCCGCGGCGGGGCTTGCCCGTCAGATAGACCAGCACGACCTCGGGCAGGTCCGCGTCCCACGTGTGCCGGAGGAGCTGCTTGGCAAGCTCCGGCCCGCCCTCGCCCACGGCCATGGTGCCGAGCGCGCCGTAGCGCGTATGCGAATCCGAGCCCAGGATCATCGCGCCGCAGGCCGCCATCTGCTCGCGCGCGTAGGAATGGATGACGCTCTGATTGGCAGGCACGTAGATGCCGCCGTATTTCTTAGCCGCGGACAGGCCGAAGACGTGATCGTCCTCGTTGATCGTGCCGCCGACGGCGCAGAGGCTGTTATGGCAGTTGGTCAGCGCGTAGGGGATGGGAAATTCCCGCATGCCGCTGGCCCGGGCCTGCTGGATGATGCCGACGTAGGTGATGTCGTGCGAAAGCATGGCGTCAAAGCGGATCCGGAGCTTTTTCTCGTCGCCGGACTGGTTGTGCGCCTGCAGGATGCGGTAAGCCATCGTCAGCCGCCGCCCGTCCTCCGGGCGGATGGAAGCGCTGCTCTGCGGCACGCCGCCGCAGAGGAAAACGCCGTGGTTCGTCAGTTTCATGGTTGGTCCTTCCTTCCGGTCGGTTTTTCTTTTGTTACACTTTATCACAGAAACGCGTTTTTGAAAAGTGTTCCTGCAAAAATTCATAAATTCTGCTTTTTTCACAATTCAGCCAGCGGTCGGCGGCCGTTTTTGCAGGATTTCGCATCGCTTCCGTCATTTCCTGTACGCCGTTCTTGCATTTTGCCGCCGCTTCCGGTATGATGGTCAAAAAGCGGAAGGAGGGATCGGATGGCGCAGTATTACATGCTCAACAAGCCCCGCGGGCTTCTGACCGCCCGGCGGGACGCGCGGTGCGAGACCGTCATGCGCTGCTTCCCGGAGGCGCTGCAGCAGACGCTGCATCCGGTCGGCCGGCTCGACAAGGACACGGAGGGGCTGCTGCTGTTTACGGACGACGGGATGCTCGACGTGCGGCTGCTGCGGCCGGAGCGGCACGTGGAAAAGGAATACGAATACCGCGCCTTCGGCCATCTGGACGAGGCTGCCCTGCGGCAGCTCGAGACAGGCGTCGTGCTCGCGGAGGGCCAGCCGCTCTCGCGCCCGGCACGGGCCGCGCTGCTCGCGCACACCACCATCGGGGAGAGCGAAGCGTACCTGCCGGAGCGGTTCCGGGAGAAATATCTGAAAAATCCCGGCCGTCCGGTCACGGTCGGGAAGCTCTGGATCACGGAGGGGCGCAAGCATCAGGTCAAGCTGATGATCAAGGCCGTGGGCGCGCACGTGTTCTATCTCAAGCGCTGGGCCATCGGCCCTGTCCGGCTCGACACCGCCCTCGCCCCCGGCGCCTTCCGCCCCCTGACCCCCGAAGAGCTGCACGCGCTCGGGCTGTAGGCTGCCAATATCCAAAGAACGCCCCGGGCGGCAATGCCGCCCGGGGCGTGGGGTGTCTGCAGATCAGTCGATGTCGACCCACTCGTAGCCGAGGTAGGTCGTGAAGGCTTCCTTGAGGATGTCCTTGTAATGGCCCTCGCAGATGGCGGTGTGGTGCTTGAAGCCGCCCTTGGCGAGCGTGATGCACTTATCCTGCAGGTGCGAGATCTCCGCCACGCCGCCGCAGCCGAAGTAGCCGTCCTCGATGGGATCGTCGGTGAACTTGGCCTCGGATGCGTAAATGACGATTTTGCCGTCCTTCGTCTGGCAGTTGGAGATGGTGATGGGCATGGGCTTGATGCGGCCCTCGTTGCAGCCCCAGCCGGAACCCGGATCGTTCTTGGCAAACATCTTGTGCTCGGTGACGGTGCCCTTGCCGGCCATCAGGCTCTGGGCGACCGGGCCGCAGTGGAACAGAATGATCTTGTCCTCGTCGTCGCCGTAGTTGTTGTTCCAGTCGAGCACGGCAGCCGGGCCTTCGGAGGCAAGGCTCATGGCGCGCATGGAGATGGCGGAGCACATGTCGATCTCGCAGGAGGCGACGATGCCGCGGTCGTTGAGCTCGGAGAGCAGGACGCACGGGCAGATGCGCAGATACGTCTCCATCTCGTTCCAGCAGCGCAGCGCCA
>ERZ773139.2760-NODE-2760-length-16896-cov-4.985630_pt1 | contig 16896 bp, 13 predicted proteins | sample MGYA00580854_ERZ773139 | MGnify/ENA primary metagenome ERZ773139 (study PRJEB29015, sample SAMEA2737809) | human gut metagenome | biome: human gut; feature: human-associated habitat; material: faeces | place: China | collected 2012 ...
CAGAATATAGCCCATGGCCTTGATCTGGTCGCGCAGCTCGTCGGAGCGCTTCCAATCCTTGTTTTTGCGGGCCTCGGCGCGCTCGTCCACCAGCGCCTGCACCTCGGCGGGGATGGCGCCCTCCTCCTTCATCAGAAGGCCCAGCACGCCGCAGATGGCGTTCATCTTCTCCAGCCCCAGCTGCACGGCCTCGCGGCTCACGCCGCCCTGGGGCAGCTTGTAGACGGCGCGCACCAGCTCAAACAGCGCGGCCAGCGCGTCGGCGGTGTTGAGGTCGTCGTCCATAGCCTTGACGAACTGCTCGACTCTCTTGTCAAACTGAGCCTTGACATTCTCGTCAGGCTCGCCGTCGGGGGCGTTCTTTATCTCGAAATCAATGCCGTCGCGGCAGGTATAGAGCCTCTGGAGGGAAGCCTTGCACTGCTCGATGATGTCGACGCTGTAGTTGATGGGGCTTCTGTAGGATGACGATATCATCAGATAACGGATGGGCTCGTAGCCGTATTTCTCCGCGACGTCTCTGACGGTGAAGAAATTGCCGAGCGACTTCGACATCTTGACGTTGTCGACGTTGATATATCCGTTGTGCATCCAATAATGGGCGAAGGGCTTGCCGGTGAAGCACTCGCTCTGGGCTATTTCGTTCTCATGGTGCGGGAAGATGAGATCCTGACCGCCGCAATGGATATCAATAGTCTCGCCGAGGTATCTGCACACCATGGCGGAGCACTCGATATGCCAGCCGGGTCTGCCCTTACCCCACGGTGAATCCCAATAGGGCTCGCCGGGCTTCGCAGCCTTCCAGAGGGCGAAATCCATCGGATCCCTCTTGATATCGCCGACCATTATGCGCGCGCCTGCCTCAAGCTCCTCAAGCGGCTGATGTGAGAGCTTGCCGTACTCGGGGAAGGTCTTAGGGCTGAAATAAACGTCGCCGTCGACAGCGTATGCATGGCCGTTCTCGATAAGGCCGCTGACTATCTCGATTATCTTGTCGATATTCTCGGTCGCCTTGGGATGAACGGTGGCGGGTCTGAAGTTAAGGCCCTTTGCATCCTTCCAGAATTCCTCGATATACTTCTCGGAGACGGTTTTATAGTCAGTCCCCTCTTCGTTGGCCTTCTTGATGATTTTATCGTCAATGTCGGTGAAATTCTGAACGAAAGTGACCTTGTAACCCCTGTATTCGAGATATCTTCTGAGCACGTCAAAGACACAGATGGGGCGGGCGTTGCCGATGTGGATATAGTTATAGACCGTAGGGCCGCAGGCATATATCTTGACCTCGCCCTCGGTGATGGGCTTGAATTCCTCTTTTTCTCTGGTCAGGGTGTTGAAGATCTTCATTATGTTTCCTCCTTATTTTACGAGCTTTTTCAGCTTCTCAATTTCTGTTTCGAGCCTTGCAATCTCTTGGGCGACAGGGTCGGGAATATGCACCTGATCGAGGTCGTCGACCCTCACGCCGTCACGCCGCACGACCTTGGCGGGCACGCCGACGGCCGTTGAATTCGACGCAATATCGCTGAGCACCACGGCGCCCGCAGCGATACGGGAATTATCGCCTATGACGAGCGGGCCGAGCACCTTTGCGCCTGCGCCTATCATCACGTTGTTGCCTATGGTCGGGTGGCGCTTGCCGGTATCCTTGCCCGTGCCGCCGAGCGTAACGCCCTGATATATCGTAACGTCGTCGCCGATAACGGCTGTCTCGCCGATGACGACTCCCGTCCCGTGGTCGATGAAAAATCGCTTGCCGATTTTAACGGCGGGGTGGATCTCAACGCCGGTCTTTCTTGAAGCCCACTGTGAGATCCAGCGGGCGATAAAAAACATCCCGTGGCGGTAAAACCAATTTGCCCGCCTGTGAAGCCTTATCGCCTTGAAGCCGGGATAAAGAAAAAATATCTCCAGCGCCGAGCGTGCGGCAGGGTCCCGCGATTTGACGCAGGCGATATCCTCTTTGAGCTGTCTGAACAAAACATTACCTCCGAAAAAATAAAAAGCTCCGCAGTCTTAACGACTACGGAGGCGTAAATAGACGCGGTTCCACTCCTGTTTATAACTCCGGGCAATCAACCCTTAGGGCTTTAACGCAGCCCATACGCACAGGGATACTGAGCTTCCCCCCGCGTGCCGCCATGGCGCACTTCACCAAAGGTCAACGCAAAGGGTCTTTACAGCTGCCGACCCTCTCTCTGATGCGTTTTGCTCCCCGGTTACTCTACCCGACGATCGCATTTGACACTATATACTGCATTATATGCGATTCACTTGGAAAAGTCAATCACTTTTTTACCGTCGATGATATATTTCACTCCGGAAATCACCGCAAGAGCGGCAGTGATGCCGAGCAGGATATTTGAGATAAGCGAAACGGTCTCCTGCTCAATACCCAAAATGTCGGCAAAGAAAAGCAGAAACATGATGATTATCGAGAATATCATCTGACTTGCCGTCTTGAGCTTGCCCGCCTTGCCCGCGGCTATCACCACACCCTGAGCCGCCGCAACGAGGCGGAACGAGGTGATAAGGAACTCACGGGTGAGCACTGTCATAACTATCCAAATGTTGCACACGCCGAGCTGCATGAACGCAAGCAGCGCAGCGGTGGTGAGCATTTTATCCGCCAGCGGGTCGCAGAGCTTGCCGAAGGTGGTAACAATGCCGTTTTTGCGGGCTATCCTGCCGTCAAGGAAATCCGTCACCGAAGCGGCGATAAATATGACGGCGGCGATAAGATAATTGATATTGTAATTTAATTTCAGAAGCATTGCGGCGAGGAAAAACGGGGTCAGAACTATCCTCACCACGGTAAGTTTATTAGGTAAATTCATCGTGTCTCCTTTATTCGGAAATATCTCTTCCTATAAGATCGTAGTCGTTGACGCCGATTATCTCGACCTCGGCAAAGTCGCCGTTCTCATAATCCTTATCGGTGGTGAAAGAGACTGTGCCGTCTATCTCGGGGGCGTCCATATATGTCCTGCCCTTGTAGCAGTCGGCGTAGCCGTCGTAATCCTCAACAAGCACGCGGTAGGCCTTGCCCACCCTGCTCTTATTCTTGAGCGTGACTATCTCAAGCTGATCCTGCATGATTATCTCGCCCCTGCGGGTCTTGACGTCCTCCTCGACCTGATCGGGCATATCGAAGGCGGGCGTGCCCTCCTGCGGTGAGAACGCAAAGCAGCCGAGGCGGTCGAATTCTATCTCATTGACGAATTCGGCGAGATCCTCAAATTCCTTCTCTCCCTCGCCCGGGAAGCCGACGATAAACGTAGTCCTGATAACCGCGTCGGGCAGCGCTTTTCTAATTTTCGCAATGACCTCGCGCAGAAATTCGCCGTTGCCTCTGCGGTTCATTGCTTTGAGGATGCGGTCGTTTGAATGCTGTAACGGCAGGTCGATATAATTGAGCACCTTGGGCTGACGAGCCATAGTCTCAAGCAGCTCATCGGTTATTTTGTCCGGATAGCAGTAGAGCATACGTATCCACTCGATGCCGTCGATCTCGCAAAGGGCGTCGAGCAGCTCGGGCAGACGGATCTTGCCGTAGAGATCCTTGCCGTAGTTGGTGGTATCCTGTGCGATAAGGATAAGCTCCTTGGTGCCCGCGGCGGCAAGCTGCTTCGCCTCCTCGATAAGCGTTTCAAACTCAACGCTGCGGTAATCGCCCCTTATAGAGGGAATGGCGCAGTAGGTGCAGCGGTTGGAGCAGCCGTCGGCTATCTTGAGATACGACCAATACTCGGGCGTAGTCAGCAGCCTCTCGCCCGTGAGCGGCAGGCAGCAGTTATCGGGCATACGGTACTCCCGCTTGCCCTCGATAACGGACTTGACTATCTCGGCGATATCGTCGTTCGCACCGATGCCGATAACGGCGTCCACCTCGGGCATCTCGGAGAAAATTTCGTCCTTATAACGCTGAGCGAGGCAGCCTGTGACGATAATTTTGCCTACGGTGCCCTCGGATTTTAGCTGAGCCATATCGAGGATATTCTCGATAGCCTCCTCCTTGGCGGCGTCGATGAAGCCGCAGGTATTGACAATAACGGCGTCCACGCCGTCGTAGCAGTCGCACACCTCAAATTCGGCGGCGTCGAGCTTCGCCAGCATTCTCTCGGCATCCACCTGATTTTTGGGGCAGCCGAGGGATATCATACCTACCTTATACATCGTCAAAGTCCTCCGTTTCAAGCTCCGCTTGCCGCAGAGCGCTTTTGATATCCAGCCAGCCGTAGCCGAGGCGCTGAAGCGAGGCAATGGTGCGCTTCACTCCCTTTTCGTCCGACAGGCTGCGGGAATATTTAGTATTCAATAACTCTATAATACGCAAAATCGGGTCAAAGTCAAGCCCCGAGGCGGCATTATCGGCAATTTCTCTCGGTATCCCCTTGCGGATAAGCTCACAGGCGACTCTTTTTGCGCTCATCCCCTTACGCTCCGACAAAGTTCTCGTCAAATTCTCGGCGCAGCGTTCATCGTCGATATACCCAAGCTCCTCGAGCCTGTCGGCAGCCGCTTCGGCGCATTCCTTTGAATGACCTTTTTGAACGAGCCGCCTTGTCAGCTCCTTTTTGCTGTGGTCGCCGTAGCCGAGCAGGCGCAGCCCCGCGTTGAACGCACAGCGAGAGCCGACGGAAAAGTTGAACTCCGCCAGCTCCTGCTCATCGTCAATACTCTGCACGGAGCGATACGGGCAGGAATACCAAAAATCCGCATCCACCGTATAGGTGTATTCCCCGTCGCAGAGTATATGTATCTTATTTGCTTTTCCTCTTTCGGCCTTAATCTTCATCGTCAACGACTATGTCAAGCTTGGCCCTTGCGCCCGCCTTGGTGGTCGGCTCGGGAGCGGGAGGCGCAGCAACGGGCGCTGCCTTTGACTTCTTAGCCTTGGCGCTCTCGCTACTCTCTTTCATCGCGGCAAGTATCTTCTTCTCAAGCTCCTCGGCAAGCTCGGGCGACGAAGCAATAAGCTCCCTTACGTTATCCCTGCCCTGACCGAGACGCATATCGCCGTAGGAGAACCATGCGCCGCTCTTTTGAATGATATTATATTTAACGCCGAGGTCGACTATCTCGCCCTCTTTGGAGATTCCTCTGCCGTACATGATGTCGAACTCCGCCTCTTTGAACGGGGGTGCGACCTTATTCTTGACTATCTTGCATCTTGTCCTGTTGCCGACGACCTCGTTGCCGGGAGCCTTGATAGCTTCTATACGGCGGACGTCGATTCGCATCGTGGCGTAGAATTTGAGCGCTCTGCCGCCCGTGGTGACCTCGGGGTTGCCGTAGACAACGCCAACCTTCTCACGGAGCTGATTTATAAATATGATTATTGTATTTGACTTTGCGACAGCGCCGGCTATCTTTCTGAGAGCCTGCGACATAAGCCTTGCGTGAGCGCCGACGTGGGAATCACCCATCTCGCCCTCTATCTCAGAGCGGGGAACAAGGGCCGCAACGGAGTCGATAACGACCACGTCAAGGGCGCCCGAGCGCACGAGAGCCTCGGCTATCTCGAGAGCCTGCTCGCCGTTATCCGGCTGAGAGACGAGCAAAGCGTCAACGTCAACGCCGAGATTTGATGCATAGGTGGGATCAAGGGCGTGCTCGGCGTCGATGAAAGCGGCCTCGCCGCCGTTCTTTTGAGCCTGAGCGATGACGGTCAGCGCAAGAGTGGTCTTACCTGAGGACTCGGGGCCGTATATCTCGATTATCCTGCCCTTGGGCAGACCGCCGATACCGGTGGCAACGTCGAGAGAAACGGAGCCTGTGGAGATAGCCTCCACGTTCATGCCGCTGTTCTCGCCCAAACGCATTATAGTCCCCTTGCCGTAGGCCTTCTCTATCTGTGCAAGCGCTGTTTCGAGTGCTTTCTTTTTATCCGCCATCTTATGACCTCCAAAAACAGTAATCAAACAAATGTTCTATCGGTATTGTATAACAAAACGCAAAAAAAAGCAAGAGTTATTTTAAAATTTTTTTATTTTTGCGAGAAGTTTTTAAAAATATAAAAAAATACTTGCAATTTGCGTGAAAACCTGCTAATATATCATCTGTTAATGAGTAACAAGGAGGTGTGACACATGGCAAAATGCGATTTCTGCGGTAAAGATGTGTCCTTCGGCATTAAGGTTTCCCATTCTCACAGACGTTCCAACAGAACCTGGAAGCCCAACGTAAAGAGAGTTAAGGCAGTTATCAACGGAACTCCCAAGAGAGTTTACGCTTGCACCCGTTGCCTTCGCTCCGGTAAGGTTACAAGAGCCGTTTGATTAAAAACGCATGATTAAGAGACTGCCTTTTCGGCGGTCTCTTTTTCTTTGTTGCTTTTGCCGAGCGGCTTGTGCCGCCCGCCGCCCCGATACACAACAGCTTGCGTTTTATTACATTATATATATTGTCGCCGCCAAATCTTATTTTTTTGAGAAAAATCTGTTTCATTTTTCGTCGGAATTGTGTATAATTGATTTTATTATCAGATAAAACGGAGTGTAATAATGAGTTACTCGGTAAACCCTATGCAGTTCAGGTCTATATTCGCCGTGCCGACGGATATAGTCGACAAACATATCAGAATAGCGAACGGCGACCAGCTCAAGGTGCTGCTCTGGATATTGCGAAATTCGCCCGACGCGCCGGATATCGCAGCCATGTGCGCCGCATTAAAGATGGATCCCGCCGACGCACAGGATTATTTGCAGTATTGGCAAAACTGCGGAGTGCTGCTCACCGACGGTGAAGAACAGAAGCCGACCGCAGCGGTCTCCCCCGCGCCGATTCCGGCTCCCGCGCCCGTGCAGCCGCAAAAGAAGCCTGCGCCCGTTGAAAATGTCGCACCGTCGAAGCCCACAAGCGCCGAGATAGCTGTGAGGGTAGAAGAGTCGCCCGAGATAGGTCATCTCTTTAACGAAGCGCAGCAAAAGCTCGGCAAGACCATAGGCTACGACGGGCAATGCACCCTGCTGCTGCTCCACGACCACTACGGCCTGCCCGCCGAGGTGATATTCATGCTGCTGGACTACTGCGTATCAATAGGCAAGGTGAATTACGCCTATATCGAGGCGATAGGCCGCGACTGGGGCAACCGTGAGATAGACACGATAATCAAGGCCGCCGAGCAGATAGAAGCCCTCGGCACGGTGAACCGCCTCTGGCGGCAGTTTGCGGCATACGCCGGAATAGCCTCCTCCCGCCCGACGGCAAAGCAGTCGGAATACCTGCGCCGCTGGAGCGAGGAATGGCATTTCACGCCCGATATGATACTGCTCGCCTACGACGAAATGATGGATAACATAAGCAAGCTGAGCCTCGCATATATGGATAAGGTGCTGATGAATTGGCACAAAAACGGGTGCAGAAACCCCGCCGACGTTGCGGCATACGCCGAGCAGCATAAGAATTCAAAAACTCCGCAGAGAGTCAAAAAAAGCACTGCCCCCGCAGCCGAGGCTTCATATGACCTCGGCAAATTCAACGAACGCTCAGTCCATGCGCCGCTGAAATACGAAAGGAAGAATAAGCAATGAGTTACGGCAAATCTACGCTCTTAAAGACGGCGCAGCTCCTCTCGGAGAGACGCTCGAAGGCTGAGAATATACAGCGTGCTCACCACAGCGAGGTCATCGCCAAGCTCCCCGAGATCGCAAAGTATGAGGCGCAGCTCTCCGCAAGCGGGCTTGCCCTGGTCAAGGCGCTCGGCATGGGCGGCGACGCCGCAAAATACATAGACGAGCTGTCAAAGCTCAATCTCTCGGTGCAGGACGATATCCACAGGCTGCTCACGGCTTCGGGCTACCCCGCCGACTACCTTGAAACGCCCTATGTCTGCAAGAAGTGCGAGGATACGGGCTTCTGCGGCGGTCAATCCTGCGAATGCAGAAAGGCTCTGCTGAAAGCGGTCGCCAAGAGCGAGCTTGAGGCTGTATCGCCGAGCAGGAACTGCGAATTCGCCGACTTCGACCTCACGCTTTACCCTGCCGAGGTCAGCCCCACATACGGGATATCCCCGAGGAGCCGCATGAGAGAGATATTTGAATATTGCAGATGCTACGCCGACGATTTCGGCAAATGCTCCGACAGTCTCTTTATGCACGGCGCAACGGGGCTCGGCAAAACTCATCTCTCGCTCGCCATTGCAAACGTCGTTGTCGAGAAGGGCTTCGAGGTCATTTACGGCTCGGCTCAAAACCTGCTCTCATCACTTGAGAGGGAGAAATTCGGCGGCGGCAGCGGCGAGAGGGAAAAAGAGCTGCTTGACTGCGACCTGTTGATAATCGACGATCTCGGCTCGGAATTCTCGACTCAGTTCACCGTTGCCTGTATATATAACATTATTAATACACGCATAAATCTCGGTAAGCCCGTCATAATCAGCACCAATCTGACCGGCGAGGAGCTTGAAGCGAAATACACCCAGAGGATAACCTCGAGGATAATCGGCAGCTATGTTTCGCTGCTCTTTATCGGCAAGGATATCAGGCAGCTCAAAAAATTCTATTAAGAGGACAGACGAATGGATATAATTCAGCAACTTACTACACAATTCAAGCTGCAAAGGTGGCAGGTGGAGAATACGGTGAAGCTGCTCGACGAAGGCAACACCGTGCCCTTCATCGCGCGATACCGGAAGGAAGCCCACGGCACGCTCGACGATCAGGTGATAAGGGAGCTTTCCGAGAGGCTGGAATACCTCAGAAATCTTGAAAAGAGACGTGAAGAGGTCAGGAATCTCATTGCCGCTCAGGAGAAGCTGACGGACGAGATATCCGCCGCCCTCGACGGCGCAGCCACCGTGACGGAGATTGAGGATATCTACAGACCGTTCAGACCCAAGAGAAAAACGAGGGCTTCCATTGCCCGTGAGAAGGGGCTTGAGCCTCTCGCCGAGGCGATATACGCTCAATCCGCCGATTCCCCCGCTCCGCTCGAAATGGCGACTGCATACATAAACGATGAGAAAGGCGTTGCCACGGCCGAGGACGCGTTGAAAGGCGCGCTCGACATCATCGCCGAGAATATTTCGGACGACGCAGATATACGCCGCAGGCTTCGCAACCTTTTCACCGTCATAGGCAATGTAGAAGTCACCGCAGCGGATAAAAACGCCGAGAGCGTATATACAATGTATTATGAATTCTCCGAGCCTGTCAGCAAGATAGCGGGTCACAGAGTGCTTGCGATAGACAGAGGCGAAAGGGAGAAATTCCTCAAGGTCAGCGTTACGCTCGACCCCGTAAAGGCCGCCAATGTCATCACGAGCGCCACCCTGAACCCCAACGGCTCGCCCTGCACCGAGGCGGTGCGTGAGGCGGGCGCCGACGCTTACGAGAGGCTGATATATCTGTCGATAGAGCGTGAGATCAGGAATATGCTCACCGAGAAAGCGGCGGCAAATGCGATAAAAGTCTTTGCACTCAACACCAAGGAGCTGCTGCTCGCCCCGCCCGTCAAGGGCAAGGTGGTCATAGGCCTTGACCCCGGCTACAGGACCGGCTGCAAGGTCGCCGTGGTGGACAGGACGGGCAAAGTGCTCGACACGGGAGTTATCTATGTCACCCACTCCGCGGCTCAGAGGGAGCAGGCAAAGGCTCTCATCAAAAAGCTCATCGCCAAATATTCGGTCAACTGCATCTCCATAGGCAACGGCACGGCCTCAAAGGAGACGGAGATATTCGCCTCCGAGGTGCTGCATGAGATAAGCGCCGACGTATCCTACATGGTCGTCAGCGAGGCGGGCGCTTCGGTCTACTCCGCTTCAAAGCTCGCCGCTCAGGAATTCCCGCAGTATGACGTTTCGCTCCGGAGCGCCGTTTCAATAGCGAGGCGCTTGCAGGATCCCCTTGCGGAGCTTGTCAAGATCGACCCGAAAGCTATAGGCGTCGGTCAGTATCAGCACGATATGCCGCCCAAGGAGCTTGACGCGGCGCTTGACGGAGTTATCGAGGACGCCGTCAACTCGGTCGGAGTTGACCTCAACACCGCCTCCGCTCCCCTGCTCTCAAGAGTATCGGGCATCAACTCCGCAGTCGCGAAGAACATTATAGATTACCGTGACGAGAATGGCGAATTCAGCGACCGTTCGCAGCTCAAAAAGGTGCCGAAGCTCGGAGCAAAGGCATTTGAGCAGTGCGCGGGCTTCCTGCGTGTGCCTGAGAGCAAGAATATCCTCGACAACACGGGAGTCCACCCCGAGAGCTATAAGGCGGCAAAAGAGCTGCTCACCCTCTTCGGCTACAAGCCCTCCGATATCGGCGGTGACAAGATAGCCGACATAGGCGATAAGGTCGCCGAGGCGGGCGAAGAAGATGTCGCCGCAAGGCTCGGCATAGGCGTGCCCACCCTCAAGGATATCGTTAAGGAGCTTATCCGCCCCGCAAGAGACCCGAGAGACGAGCTGCCACCGCCGATGCTCAGAACCGACGTTATGGAGCTTAAAGACCTCGTGCCCGGCATGGAGCTGAAGGGCACGGTCAGGAACGTGACAGATTTCGGCGCATTCGTCGATATCGGCGTGCATCAGGACGGCCTTGTCCACATCTCGCAGATAACGAACAAATTCATCAAGCATCCGTCCGAGGCGCTGAAGGTCGGCGAAGTGGTCACCGTATGGGTGCTCGCTGTCGACCCAGTCAAAAAACGCATATCGCTGACGATGAAAGGCAAAAAAGACTAAAAAATCGCCGCTCTCAGTAAAGAGGGCGGCGTTCGCTGTATCTTTTGCGTCAGTTTATGATATTATCAAGGAATTCCCACTCCATAAAGCGGGATCTCATCCAGTCGTCGGGGGCGTCTCTGTCTATAAATTCCTCGATTTTCGAGTCGGCGGGTATGCCGTAATGCCTTTGGCTCCACCTGACTATCGACGCCATGGTGAGAGCGAGATTCAGCGCCATAAATACGCCTACAACGGCGCAGACAAAGTGCCATTTTTTGCCGTGTATCTTTTCCAGTTTTTTGCTTATTCTCGGCTCCAATTTGCAGAAAACAAAGGCGGCGAACGCCCATATCAGCGAGAATCCGAGGCATATCATGCCCTTGTAATTCATAAAGCTGCCGTCGTAGTTCCACGCTCTCATGCCGAGGCCGTATCTCAGCAGCAGCCCGCCCGTCAGCTCCAGCGCCGTTGCCGAGACCGCCATCACCGCGACCTTAAAAAGCATGGGCTTGCTCTTGAGCCTGACCGCGCCGACATAAAACAGCACCGCGCCTGTGCCGTAGAGGATATTAAACGCACCAATGACCGAAACAACGTGGCTCTCCCAGTGCCCTTTGGTTATGATACAGAATATCCCCTCAAGGAGCACACCGAGAATGCAGCCCGCCATAAAAAGCATCAGCAATCTGTCGTAGTTTATTTCGTTTTCGTCGTTTCTGAGTTTGTTTTTAATCTTTAATATCATATTGAATTCCTCTGCTTCGCAAACTCACGGCAAATCCGCAAACCGTATTGTTATATAATAATATCTTTAAGCGAGCGCTTCGGCACATAGTGAATGCCGTTCGCGTCTCTATAGTAGGCCGTGCTGCCGTCGGCGCCGACCTCGGTGAGCCTGACCTCCTCCTTCGGCGAGCCGAGAGCAAGCACAAGGTCTATAGAATACTTCTCGGTATCTATGCCAAGATAAGAAGCGAGCTTCTCCTTATTGATACTGCCGAGTATGCAGCCGCCAAGACCCTGCTCAACGGCGGCAAGCATTATCGTCTGAGCCGCAATGCCCTCGTCATAGTATTTATTCCTGCCGAGCGCAAGGTCGCACAAAATAACAATATACCCGCTCGGGCGCTCGCCCTCCTCGGGGCCGGGCCAATCCTTGAGCAGCCCCGCCCAATTGAGGCATTCAAAGACCTGTGCATTCGTCTTATCGTCGGCAACGGGCTTGAATTTCAGCGCCTGTGAATTGACGGTCGATGGAGTTACCCTCGCGCAGTCGATAAGCTCCGTAAGGGTCTCGAACGAGAGCTTTTTATCCTGATAAAACCGCCTGTATGAGCGATTTTTAAGCACCAGATCTTTCAGCATGACATACACCTCCGAGCCGCAGCAGTGCGGCATTTTTTGTTATAATGAAAGTATTGGCTTCTCAAACAGCTTTGCTATTGCTATATACGCTCTGACAAAGGCGGAGAAAAACTTCTCCAGCGGCGTCAGATCGCAGTTGAATGTTATCGTATTCTTCACGCTCGTGCCGTCGCCGTTAATGACCGTCGCCGTGACCACCGCCTCGCCGTCGCCCACGCACATGACCGTGCCGCTGCTCGAAACAATTACGACATTGCTGTTGCTGCTTGACCACACGAGCTTGTCATATATGGCGTCGATCGGCTTGACCGTGGCAACTATCTTTTGCTTCTCGAGCAGCTTAAGATCCGTCTGAGAGGCGGTGAGCGTGACGCGCGTCGCCTTTTTAAGCTCAAGCGACTCTATAGCTGCAAGTATCGCCGCAGTCTGAGCGTCCACCTGAGCCTGCTCGCAGGAATACTTGCCCGACACATCGACCGCCAGAGCCTCGTCAAGCACGGAGATATTCGCATAGAGCGAGCGGTTGACGGCCTTGGCCTTCTCCACGGCTTTATTATATTCGGTGTAGTCGGCGGGGGTGCTGTCCTTGATTATAACTTCGGTGGTGACCTTTGTTATCGTGCCGAGGTCGTTCTGAGTGATAACGCAGTAATAATACGGGGCGGTGTCGCTCGGGGTGAAGGTGTATGCGCTGCCCGTAGCCCCCTAGATGGGGGTGCCGCCCTCGGCGGAATTCTCGGTATTCCAATACCACTGATATTGCAGATCAAAGCCGACGGCGGAGACATTTACTCTTTCACTGTCCTCGGTTATATACTTCGGCATCTCGTTTGCCACAAACGGGATAGGCACAAATTCATAGCCCTTATAGTTTGCGTACCTCTCGACAAATGTGCCCGCCGTGCCGTAGACGGTGAGAGCCTCGGCGGTCTCATATGCCTCGACAAAATTGTTTGAGAGTAAAATGCCGCTGTTGTTTGGCAGGCTCTTGGCGGAGACGAGATTCGGAGCGTCCGCAAACCTGATAACGCAGTCGGAGAGCGCGTTCTCACCGAGCTGCTCGACGCCCGCAATGCCGAGCATATATATGCCGCGGCAGCCGCGGAAGGTATAGGGTGCTATCTCCTCGGCGGCGTTTAACATTATCCTCGATATTTTCGGCGATGCCTTAAACATATCGGGCACGGTCTTTTTGAGCGACGGAGCGGTGAAGCTCTCGAGATTTCTCGGGAAGAGCGGGAACTTGGTCTCGGAACCGTAAAGCTCCGGCTCAAACGAAGTCATCAAAGGCAGTTCAAGCTCTCTGAGCGAGAGGCAGCCGTCAAAGGCGTTGGAATAGACCGTCTTTGCCGCGGGCAGCTCAACGCTCGCAAGCAGTCCGCAATTCTCAAAGGCGTTGGAGTCTATGAATTCCGCGTCCGGAAGACAGATATGCTCAAGGCTTTCGCAGGAGCTGAAGCTGCCGTTCGGCAAATATGTAAGCCCGCCGATATAGGCGTCTGCCAGCGAGCGGCAGCCCTTAAAAGCACCTGAGGGCATATAATCGAGCCTCTCTATATCGACGCTGACAAGGGCGTCGCAATCCCTGAAAGCCTTGTTGCCTATCGAGCTGACATTGCCGAGGCTGACGGAGGATATAGCCGAGTCGATGAAGGCTCCCTCGGGTATCTCGGTGAGCGCCGAGAGGTCAAGGCGGAAAGAGATATCTTCATAGTAATATGATTCGGAGGCGACCCCCCGGAAGGCATATTTGCCGACGGAGAGCATCTTGCCGAGCACGAGCCGCCCCATCTCGACGCAGCCGTTAAAAGCCTCGTCGCCTATTACCGTCGCACCGCTTGCGATAACGCAGGCAAGCCGCGAGCAATTCCTAAACGCCGCATTTCCTATCCTTTTAACGCTTGACGGGGTTATAATCGCTATAATGTCGCCGCCCTCGAAAGCACCCGCCGCAATGCCGGTGACCTTGACGCCGCCGACGGTCTCGGGCAGGGTTATCGAGCGCGCGGACCCGCTGTATGAGGTGATATTGCCGTCTGAGTCGATGCCAAGCTCGCTTTCGGGAGGCACCGGTGCAATCATGGCCGAAAATGAGGCAACCTTGGAGCGGTAGCTGCTCTCGCTGTAAGCAACGGCAAAAATACTTACCGATTCGCTTATCTTTATGGGCTTGCCGTCATAAAGAACCGATGATACGCCGCTCTTTGACGGAATTGAGCCGTCGGTCGTGTAATAAATGACCGAATTCGGGGTGTCGCAGCTTATGGTGAGCTCTATCTCTTCGTTATAAAGCTCGCTCGTATGCGAGAAATAAGGCTCCTCGGTCTTACCGTCAAATATATTCTCGGGGTTATACGGCGGTGCGTTTATAATACCGTTGCCGTATTTTTCGGGGATCTGCGACTGAAAAGAGTCTATAACGGCGTATTTCTTCATTATGTCAAAGACATCCTCGGCGGAGGCCTTCGGCAGCGTAGCCCTTATCAGCGCCGCCTCAGCAGAAGCAAAGGGTGCCGCAAACGAAGTGCCGCTGACGGTAGTATATCGGCCGCCGAGAGTGGTCGTATATATCTGCACACCGGGGGCTGCAAAATCAACGTCGTCGCCGAAATTGGTAAAATTCGCCGCGTAATGCTGATTATTGACCGCCGTTATCTTGAGCACTCCGCTGTATGAAGCGGGATAAAACGGCACTGAAGTCGCGTCGTTGCCCGCCGCGCCGACAACGAGGATATCATTCTCCATCGCGTAGGCTATCGCCTCGCTGAGCACCTTGGAATTCTCATAGAATCCGAGGCTCAGGTTGATGATATCAACGCCGTCCTTAACGGCGCACTTGATGCCCGCCGCGACGGATATAAAAGTGCCGTTATTGTATTCGTCGAGCACCTTATAAGGGCGTATGACTATGTTATCAGGGGTGCTGTCGGCTATAACGCCCGCCACCTGAGTGCCGTGACCCGAATCGTCCATGCAGTCGTTTCTCTTGCCGCCGGAGCTTGTATTTATCTTTGTGGGCGACACTCTGCCCTCAAGAAAAGGATGAGTATAATCAACGCCTGAGTCGATAACGGCGACCACCGTCTCTTTAAGGCTGACTTTATTGTCGCTCAGCTCATCACGGAGCCTGTCAAGACCGACGCATTCAACGCCCCACGAGAGAAATTTGCCCGCAGGCTGAGCGGGAGCCTCCGCGCCGCCGTTTTCTACACCGCCGCTCTGTTCTTCATAATCAACCGCGGAAACGGAGCAGTCGTACTCAACATACTTAACTTTTTTATTTGAAGAATAAAAGGCATAGGCCTTCTCAGCCGCCGCCCTGTCGGCAAATTGCAGCACCCAAAGGCCGTCGTTCTCCGCAACGGATACGGCGTCGAGGGTATCAAGCGCGCCGCCCGCCTTGACTATAAGCCTCGTTTTTGCGGGATCTAAGCCTTGCGAGCGCACGGCCGCGCCGATATCAGACGGCTCGTCAAAATCACGCAGCATCTCGCCGACATCCTCGGCGAATTCGGCCGCACCGCCGTCCGCCGCCTGAGGGCGCATTGAATTCAAAGACAGATTAATGCTTGCGCCGAAGATCAACGCGGCGCAAAGTAATACACTTATAAGCTTTTTCACGGCATTACCCCCTGCCTATAAAAATATACTCCTTCTTTATTTCTTTTTATTTTACAATATCCTTACTCAAAAATCAATATGCAAATTCGCTTTAAAGTGTTAAACGCACAAAAGCGCCCCCGCCGAAGCGAGAGCGCAGCAATCAATGCGAATTATTAAGTTTCTCGGATATTTTTTCGTTCACCGCCTCTATCTCACGCTCAAATTCGCGAGCGCTGACCCTCAGCACCCCGAACCGAACGGCAGAGAGCTGTATCATACCGTCGGAGGTAACTACTCGTACATTCTCATTTTTGCCTATCTCGGACACGAGCCGCTCGATATATACGTCGCCCGTCTCCCTCTCCTCGGTATAGACGATGTGTATATTGTGATAATTGAAATTCTCGCCGCTGCCGCCCGCCACCATATAGGCGTCAAAGACGAGCACGACCTCGCTGCCTGTGAAGGCGGCGTAGTTGCAAAGGATATCCGCAAGCCTGTCACGGGCGGCGGATATATCGGTCTCGGCAAGGAATTTAAGCTCCTTCCATGCAAAAACGCAGTTGTAGCCGTCGACGATGACGTATTTTTTGCGTTCGGCATTCTCGGGAGCGCCGCCGTGCTCCTCCTTATAGGTCGGCTTCGGACGGTATAGGGTCTGGGTCAGCTTTGCCGGGCCGAATTCACGCTCCATTATAGCCTCAAGCTCTTTATCGTCAATGTGGAAATTGCGCGTATTCGGCGCCGCTTCATAGGGAATTTTATCCTTCTTAATGCAGCTTTCAAGGTGCATATATTCGGGCACCTTATCCCATTTGACCCCGAAGCCTCCGCCGTGGGCGCAGAATACGGAATCGGGGGTGTTCTCAAGGTCGCCCTCGGGGTCGTAGCCGAATTCCGCAACGACCTGCTCGGTATTGTGGCAGACATCGTAGCCGCTGACCGTCAGACGCAGCCGTCCTCTGCCGCCCGTATAAGCGGCCACCTCGGCGGCGTAATTATTCATCGTTGTGACGGGCGCAGTGCCGCTGACGGCAGAGAACTCGCCGTGAAGCTCAGGCGCGGAAAACGTGCCGAAGCGCAGCTTTATATCGCTTATCGCCCTGCCTATCTGCTCGGAGGGCACTTCAAGATAAAAGCTGTAGTAAGGCTCAAGCAGCACGCTCTTTGCATTCATCAGCCCCTGCCGCACCGCTCTGTAGGTAGCTTGGCGGAAGTCGCCGCCCTCGGTATGCTTGATATGCGCCCTGCCCGCGGCGAGGACT
>ERZ773139.2762-NODE-2762-length-16875-cov-16.234364_pt1 | contig 16875 bp, 10 predicted proteins | sample MGYA00580854_ERZ773139 | MGnify/ENA primary metagenome ERZ773139 (study PRJEB29015, sample SAMEA2737809) | human gut metagenome | biome: human gut; feature: human-associated habitat; material: faeces | place: China | collected 2012 ...
TCAAGGACAACGACGGTTTCAACCCGGTATACATGATGCTCGACTCCGGCGCCCGTGGTTCGAAGGAGCAGATCCGTCAGTTGAGCGGTATGCGCGGTCTGATGGCCAAGCCGCAGAAGTCGGGCGTCGAGGGTGGCCAGCAGGTCATCGAGAACCCGATTCTCTCGAACTTCAAGGAGGGACTTTCGGTGCTGGAGTACTTCATTTCGACCCACGGCGCCCGTAAGGGTCTTGCCGACACCGCCCTGAAGACGGCCGACGCAGGTTACCTGACGCGCCGTCTGGTGGATGTGGCGCAGGACGTGATCATCAACGAGGAGGATTGCGGCACGCTGCGCGGCCTGACGGCTACGGCCATCAAGCGCAACGACGACGTGGTGCAGACCCTCTACGACCGTATCCTGGGCCGTGTGGCCCTGAACGACGTGATTCACCCGCTGACCGGCGAGGTGATCTGCAAGGCCGGCGAGGAGATCACCGAGCCGATCGCCGAAGCCATCGAGAAATCGCCGCTGGAGTCGGTGGAGATCCGTTCGGTGCTGACCTGCGAGTCGCGCCGCGGCGTCTGCGCGAAGTGCTACGGCCGCAACCTGGCCACGGCCCGCATGGTTCAGAAGGGCGAGGTCGTCGGCGTCATCGCCGCGCAGTCCATCGGCGAGCCGGGTACGCAGCTGACCCTGCGTACGTTCCACGTCGGCGGTGTGGCCGGCGGCACGGCTGTCGAGACCAACGTCGTTTCGAAATACGAAGGCCGTCTGGAGATCGACGAGCTGCGCACCGTCAAGGGCAAGAATGCAGCCGGCGAGGCGATCGACATCGTTATTTCGCGTCAGTCGGAGTTCCGCATCGTCGACCCCAAGACCGACATCGTCCTCTATACGCACAACCTGCCCTACGGCGCGACGCTCTTCATGGCGGACGGCTCCGAGGTCAAGAAGGGCGACCTGATCTGCGAGTGGGACCCCTACAACGCCGTTATCATTTCGGAGTACGAGGGTAAGGCCTCCTACGAGAGCGTTATCGAGGGTATCACCTACCGCGACGAGCGCGACGAGCAGACGGGCCTTTCGGAGAAGGTCGTGATCGAGTCGAAGGACAAGACCAAGAACCCCGTCATCAAGATCGTCGACCGCGAAGGTCTGGAGGTCAAGCAGTACAACCTGCCCGTGGGCGCCCACGTGGTCGTGAAGGACAACGCCCGCATCAAGGCCGGCGACATCCTGATCAAGATTCCGCGCGCCGTCGGCAAGTCGGGCGGCGACATCACCGGCGGTCTGCCGCGTGTTACGGAGCTGTTCGAGGCCCGCAACCCGTCGAACCCCGCCATCGTATCGGAGATCGACGGCGAGGTGGCGTTCGGCAAGATCAAGCGCGGTAACCGCGAGATCATCATCACCTCGAAGCAGGGCGACGTGAAACGCTATCTGGTTCCCCTGTCGCGTCAGATCATCGTGCAGGAGAACGACTACGTGAAGGCCGGCAGCCCGCTGTCGGACGGTGCGATCACCCCGAGCGACATCCTCAATATCCTCGGCCCGACGAAGGTGCAGGAGTACATCGTCAACGAGGTGCAGGAGGTGTACCGCATGCAGGGTGTGAAGATCAACGACAAGCACTTCGAGGTCATCGTCCGCCAGATGATGAACAAGGTGAAGATCGAGGACCCGGGAGACACCCGTTTCTTCGAGGATCAGGTTGTCGACAAGTGGGAGTTCATGGATGTGAACGACGAGTTGTACGACAAGGTGGTCATCACCGACGCGGGCGATTCGACATCGTTGCAGCCCGGGCAGATCGTTTCGCTGCGTAAGCTGCGCGACGAGAATTCGAGCCTCAAGCGCCGCGACCAGCAGCCGGTGCAGGTGCGCGACATCGTGCCCGCGACTTCGACCCAGGTGTTGCAGGGTATCACCCGCGCCGCACTCCAGACTTCGAGCTTCATCTCGGCGGCTTCGTTCCAGGAGACGACCAAGGTGCTGAACGAGGCGGCCATCCAGGCCAAGGTCGATCCGCTGGAGAACCTCAAGGAGAACGTGATCTGCGGTCACCTGATCCCCGGCGGTACGGGCCTGCGCGACTACGACGACCTCGTAGTCGGTTCGAAGGCCGATCTGGAGTCGCTCCAGCAGGCGCAGTAGCCGAAGACGAAGGGGGGGGGCTATGGCGACGACGTGTCGCCGGGCAGTTGCCCTTCGTGTACATATCGAAAAAAGCCGCTCCCGAAAGGGTGCGGCTTTTTGTAGGAGCAGTACAATGCATAAAAGTGTAAATGTTTTGTTTACAGGTATTTAATGTATTGATTTCCGTAGGTTCCGAAACACTCAAAGGCAGAATCGGGCAGGTTTAACGGTGAGTTGTATTACTTATCCGTTACCTGCCCGAAATGCTTTATTTCGCATTAAAGCGCTTGTTTTTCAGCTTGTTGTGCCGAATTCTCGCATGCCAAATAACTTGACTAAACGTTTAACCCATCCAACAAGTTCAAGTTATTATGCAACGCAGCACGTTCAAAGTCCTTTTCTACGTAAAAAGGCAGTCGGAAAAACACGGTCAGGTTCCCATTATGGGCCGTATTACGATCAACGGTACGATGTCGCAGTTCAGCTGCAAACTCACCGTTCGTTCTTCTTTTTGGGATACCAAGGCAAATAAAGCAGCCGGCAAAAGCCTCGAAGCCCAACGCATCAACCGAATGTCTTCGTCTTCTGCGCATTTACAGGTTTAAGCTATGCGAACGTTTCGAAACTGACCCATACAGATATTCATACAGACGACAACGGGGATCGTTGGATCATCGACAAGCGTCAGAAGACGGGTACACAGTTCCGTGTCAAACTTCTCCCCGTTGCTGAAATGATTTACGACTGTTATAAGGACATGCACCTCTCGGGAGACAGGGCCTTCCCGCTCAAAGGCACCTATAATACGTTGAATATGTCGTTACGGCATGTTACCAGGCATGCCGGTTGCCGTTCAATCCGACGATCCATGTGGCCCGGCATACATTTGCCACGACGGTCACGCTCACGCAGGGCGTACCGTTGGAAACCGTATCGAAGATGCTGGGACATAAACATATCACCACGACCCAAATTTACGCCCAAATCACCAACGACAAGATCGGACAAGATATGACGGCATTGAGCGGAGAAATTCGACCGTGTTTTCAAGGTCGCGCAGCAACCTAATATTCAAGCAATTCCCAGCCGGCGAGAAAGACGATATTCTGCGCCCCGGACGCTACCCTGCGAACGCTCTCCAAATCCACGACCGGAACACTTATGCTGATAGCCAGCAAATAACCTGTGAAGGGAATTTTCCGATGCCATTCTTCTGACGACATAAGGCAGTGCATAATTAAGAGTTTTTTATAAGCGATAAATTAAAGAATTCTTGTGTTCATGAATTTGTGATTTTGGTGATTCACGACTGTATTCATTCGTGAACGACTTCTTTTATGCAGAGGAGATGGGAGGCGTTCCTGCCTGCCATATCGATTCCATGAATGACTTGTAAAAGGAATGTAGGAAAGAGGGTTTTGAATCTCGCGTTTCATCTTTTGATAGTGAAAGATTTTATTTGTGATGCATTCGGGTTTTATGTCCGCTCCAGTCCGTTCGGCGGTTTTTTTCGTGCCGGACGGTTGTAATATTACACCCCGGAACTGATCCGGCTATGGAAGCCGATTTATCGTAAAATGTATCTTCGCCGAGGAGTTCATCATCATCAGACGCGCCCCTTCGAAAGTGCAGTTCATCGCTCGACACAACGAGTTTTATTTTCAATTTCAGAAACTGGCCAATAACTATAACCAGATTGTAAAGGTCGTCAATGCGCACTTTTCCAACATTGCGATCCCGCATCAGATTGCCATGTTGGAACAACAGACACGCGAATTGAAAGTCCTAAGCATCGAAATTCTCAACCCCGCAAAACAGGCTAAGGAATGGTTGCGAATATAAGGTCGGGCCCCTCGCCTAGTGGAGCGTTGTATTATAACAAGGAGAAAGTGGATAAGGATAAAGCGGAAGTACTCTTTGGGCAGAAGATGTTAGAGCTGTTCGACAAATATGGACAGTGGATGTTGTACCTCGATTAACAAACAGAAATGATTGCGTCAGTGTACCATAAAATACGTGTAAATTTGCTTTTAATTCAAACAACGCATCTATTTAATATGTTGGTAAAAATGGTGCAAAGCAGATAATATTTTATAATAAGACAGAAAATGTTATCTTTGTTTTATAAAGTTTGGGCGTGAATCTGAGTAAATAGGGTAACATATGATGCGAAAAGCTGATGTTTCCTTCGAGGAACTTTATAATTGCTATAAAGTTCGTTTCGAAAGGTTTGCCATAAGTTATATACAAGATCGCAGTGTAGCGGAAGATATTGTAACCGATTCATTCGTCTATTGGTGGGAACACAGAGATCGAGTTGGATCGAAAGACGAAAATCCTGCGGCTTATATTCTTGCGACTATTCGACATAAATGTCTCAATCATCTGCGTGCGTTACAAGTTCGATTGCGGAGTCATAACGAGATCAGAGAATCTCAAAGTCGTATTGTGCAGGAGAATATCCGGTCGTTGGAGCTTTGTGATCCCGTCCATCTTTTTGCTGGAGAGGTTGAGGCTCTCGTTCGGCAAAGTTTGGAAGAACTACCGGAATTGACTCGTTATATTTTTATAGATCAACGCCTTAAGGGTAAGTCTTATCGGGATATTGCTGTCGAGTATGCCATTTCTGAACGACGAGTTGAAACTGAACTTGCCCGTGCATTGGATAAATTGCGTAGAAGATTGAAGGATTATCTGCCTGTGATACTTGTATCCTTGGTTCTAAGTCGTTTCATTCGTTGATTTTTCGTTTTTTACAAAAAAAAATTATATTTTTTGCGGGAAACAGTCTCGCAGAAGTGTTTTATTTATGTAAGCGCCTGAAAAGGCTGCATGTAAGATGGAAAAAGAAACCTTATATCGTTTTTTTCGAGGAGAAACTACTCCTGATGAGCAGCAATGCTTGATGGATTGGCTTGATGCCGACGAAGAACACCGCCGAACATTTGATCGAGAACGACAAATGTATAATGCCTTGTTGTTGTTTGCTCCGCAGAAACAGGTTGCTTTCCGTCAGTCGATTGGCTTGCGGCGAATAATCGGATATGCAGCTCAAATTGCCGCAATGCTTGCTTTGGCAGTGGGGATCGGTTGGGGATATGTTTCCTATCACGAGCATTCCTGGGAAGCGCTTACAACTCGTATCTCTGCCCCTGAAGGGCAACGTGTCAATCTGAAATTGCAGGATGGCACTGAAGTGTGGCTCAATTCGGGTGCAGAACTTGAATATCCGTCTCTTTTTGCCGGGGATACTCGCCGGGTTCGGTTGGCCGGTGAAGCATTTTTCGATGTCAGCCACGATGCCAGCAAGCCGTTTGTCGTAGAAACTTTTGCGTGCCGGGTTGAAGTGCTCGGAACTCGCTTCAACGTGAATGCCGATGTGCAGCACTCTGGTTTTTCGACCACTTTGCTGCGTGGCAGTGTTCGCCTAACATCATTGGAGGATTCTCGACAGCAAGTTGTGCTCAAACCTGATGAAAAGGCCGTATTCGAAAATGGAAAATTGACCCTTCATAGAGCAGATGACCCTAACGAATATCTATGGGTCAAAGGGCTGATCTCTATCAGTGGGCTTGATTTCAAAGAGGTGATACATCGTATGGAGCATTGTTACGGCGTGCGTATCAACCTCAATGTTGCTCCAATACCAACATTGGAGGCAATGGGTAAACTTCGCATTTCCGACGGTATCGAGCATGCTCTCGGCATATTGCAGCGCAATTGCAAATTCAATTACATGTACAACCACGAAACCAACGAAATAACCATTTATTAGCTAACCTTTTATGAACCTTAAACCCACCTGCCTATGATGTAATTCCGCATCCTATTTTGCGCGTTATCTTTTTATAAAAAGATGCCCGAACTGCTGTCACAGTTTCGGGCACTGGAGGGTAACGTCGTTATTTGAATTAATTCCGGATATTTCCGGCTCATTATCCCTCTTTAATTTACAAAGATATGAAGAAAAAAACTATCAGGCAATCAAAACGTCTGATAATCTCGCTGTTCGTAACTTTCTTTTGTCTTACGGCCTCGGCTGCTCAGGCACAGACAGCGCTCGTAACCATTGATTTGCAACAGGTGAAGATGGTGCAGGTAATGGACGAAATCGAAAATCAGACCAAGTATTTGTTTATTTATGATAAAAATATGGACACGGGGCGTTTGGTCAATGTGCATGTTAATAAGCGTCCTGTTGCTGAGGCTCTTGATCAGATGGTGAAGGGAACAGATGTGGTTTATGAAATTCAAGGTTCCAATATTATTCTTACTGTCAGGAGCCAACAAACGGATGGTCCGAAAGTCGTGTCGGGAAAAGTAACGGACAATAAAGGTGATGCTGTGATAGGTGCGGCAATACTTGTCAAAGGAACGACTGTTGGCACGAGTTCAGGTGTCGACGGAGTTTATACGTTGCGTATTCCAGAAGTGAATGCAAATACTATGATAACGGTTAATTATCTGGGATATGAGCCGATTGAACTGCTTGTCGGCACCCGGGAGCGAATTGATATCGTTTTGCAGGAACAGTCGCTTGGTGTAGATGCTGTCGTGGTGACGGCGCTCGGTATCAAGAAACAGGAAAAAGCATTGACCTATAATGTTCAGGAGGTTTCTGGCTCTATTGTCAATACGGTTAAGGATGCCAATTTCGTCAATTCGCTTTCCGGAAAGATCGCAGGCTTGCAGATCAATGCCAGCGCTTCGGGAGCCGGAGGTTCGACGCGTGTGGTTATGCGTGGCGTGAAGTCGATCAACGGGGATAACAATGCACTTTATGTAGTTGACGGCATTCCGCTTCCGAGCCTGCGTTCTAAACAGACGGAAGGCATTTATGAAACGCCCGATGGTGGCGATTACGAAGGTATCGCCAACATCAACCCAGAGGACATCGAGTCGATGTCTGTATTGACGGGAGCTACGGCAGCCGCTCTCTATGGTTCACAGGGAGCCAACGGTGTGATCCTTATTACTACTAAAAAGGGACAAGAAGGACGTGTGCGTGTTAACTATGCCAACAATACAACCTTTTCATCGCCTCTCGTAATGCCTGAGTTTCAGAATACCTATGGTACGAGTTCAGACGCACCTTCAATGAGTTGGGGTGAGAAGTTGGTTTCCCCCCCCCATCGTTATGACCCCGAAGATTTTTTCCAGACCGGGTTTGATGAAACGAACTCGATTGGCATCACCGCTGGTACCGAGCGTAATCAGACTTATTTTTCGGCCGCTTCTGTAAACACGCGGGGCATTATTCCCAACAATGTCTACAACCGTTATAATTTTTCCTTGCGGAATTCCGCCGTGCTTCTGCCTGAAAAGCTGACGCTCGATTTGGGTGCTACTTATATGAAGCAGTATTCGCGGAATGCATTGGTGCAGGGTATCTATCACAATCCGCTGATCGGCGTCTATCTGTTTCCGCGAGGAGATGATATCCGTAAGTATCAACTTTACGAGCGTTATAATGCTGGTTTGGGTTACAGCGAACAATTTTGGGGTTTGGAATTCATTAATGGCGTGGAAAATCCTTATTGGGTTACCAATCGAGAGCTGTTCGAGAATAATATGCAGCGTTATACATTCAATGCTACGCTCAAATGGAATGTTACCGATTGGTTGACTCTGTCCGGTCGGGTGCGTACGGACAACACGCGGATGAATTATACGCGTAAAATCTATGCCTCTTCGAATACTCTTTTTGCATCGGAATATGGTAACTACTTGAACCATACAATGAGTCATAATAACCTCTATGCTGATGCCCTTTTGTCCATCGACAAGAGTTTTTTCGACAGAGCGCTTTCCCTGCAATTTAACTTGGGAGCCAGTCTTACGGATGACAAACATTCACTGGTCGGTTATGAGGGACATTTGGCCGGTATTCCGAATAAATTCACTTATAACAATATCGTATCGAGCGACCTGAACACACTACCCGGTCAAGAGAATTACCATGATCAGAATCAGGCCGTTTATGCCACGTTACAACTGGGTTGGAAAGGGATGCTTTATCTGGATGTGACGGCTCGTAACGAATGGGCTTCGCAGTTGGCTTTTACGGATGAATTGAATATCTTTTATCCTTCAGTAGGCCTTTCTGCCGTGATCTCGTCGATGGCAGATCTTTCGAAAACAGGCATTTCGTTCCTTAAAATTCGGACCTCGTACGCCGAGGTCGGCAACCCGCCGCAGCGTTACATTACGGGACGGAATTATTCGATCAAGGGAGGGGTTGTGACAACCGAAACGATCGCTCCTGCTACGCATTTGCGTCCGGAGCGTACCAAATCTTTCGAAGTAGGTATGAATGCAAAGTTTCTCGACAACAAGATCTGGGCTGACTTTACTTACTATAATACGGCGACTTATAACCAGTTGTTCTGCTATGACGCCCCTCCCTCGACCGGTTACAAGAAGGCCTATTTGAATGCCGGTAAAGTCAATAACTGGGGTATTGAGGCTGTTGCCGGCTATAAGAACACGTGGAAGAATTTCTCATGGTCGACGAGTTTCACTTTTTCGATGAACCGCAATACGATTCGCGAACTGGTTCCCGAAGGAACGATTGATCCCGTAACGGGAGCTGAAGTGAATCTTCCGGAAGTGAATATGGATTTCGGAGGTTATCGGGTTAAGTTGAAAAAGGGCGGCTCTATCGGAGATTTCTATGTGACAGGTCTTAAAACCGATGACAAAGGCAACATTTATGTCGATCCGAACTCGAATACGGTGACGACCGATCCCGACACCTGGATTTATGCAGGAAATACGGATGCGCGTGCCCGTTTGGGATGGAATAACCAGTTCTCCTGGAAAGGTATTTCACTCGGTGCATTGTTCGATGCGCGCATCGGCGGTCGCGGTGTGTCGGTGACACAAGCTTTGATGGACCGCTTCGGGGTTTCAGAAGCTTCGGTTGATGCTCGTGAAAACGGGATTCAGCTTTCGGAACATCAGATGCTTCCTGGTTCCGGAGCTCAGGAGTTCTTTAATAATACAGGCGACGGTATGGGCATGCTGGCTCGTTATGTCTACGATATGGATAATGTGCGTCTGCGGGAGCTTTCATTGGGTTATGACCTGCCTTCGAAATGGTTCCGTAACAAGATGCAGGCGACGGTGTCGCTTGTGGGCCGCAACCTTTGGATGCTTTATAACAAAGCTCCGTTCGATCCCGAACAGACCGCTTCGACAAGCACTTATTATCAGGGAATCGACTTTTTCATGCAGCCGAGTGTCCGTACAATCGGTTTCAGCGTGAGACTTCAATTCTAAAACGATAGAATCATCATGAAAAATACTTTATATAGAACCAAAATTGGTTTGGCTTTCGTTACGGCTTCGCTGTTGACAATGGTATCTTGTACGGGCGATTTCGAGCATTTCAATACCGACCCGAATTCCGCACAGCAAATCGACCCGACTACATTGATCACCTCCATGGAGCTGGATGCAATGTATCCCACTACGGGTGAAACGACGGTTCCTGTGAATAATTATCAGACAGGTTGGAACTTGTTGGCAGACCATTATGCCGGTTACATGGCATGTGCCAATCATTGGGAGGGTGGTATCAATCCACTCGTTTATAATTTGACGAATAATTGGCGCAGTACTGTCTTTTCGGTTGCATTTACGCAAGTGATGCCTGCATGGCTTCAACTCAAAGCGGCCTACGATCAGGGATTGGTTGCCGGCGAGGTGATGGCTGTCGGAGATATTCTGAAGGTTGTGACTCTTCACCGGGCCAGCGATATGTATGGTCCCCTGCCTGTACTCCATTTCGGGGAGGCGCGCTCGCCTTATGATGCTCAAGATGTACTTTACGACCATTTTTTCCAGACGCTCAATAATTCGATTTCCGTTTTGGAAGATTTTCTTGCTACAACGCCCGACAGCAAAGCGTTGGTGAAGGTTGATGCCGTTTATGGCGGGGATTTTGCCAAATGGCTGAAATTTGCCCGTTCGCTCAAACTGCGTCTGGCGATGCGTATCCGCTATGTCGAGCCGGACCTGGCCCTTCAATATGCGCAGGAAGCCATTGAGGGCGGGGTCATCACCTCGACGGATGAGAATGCCTTGTTGCAGACTTATCGCCAGATTACGGTCACCAATCCGTTGGAAATGATTTGGAACTCCTACAACGATGCCCGTATGGGAGCTTCGATGGATTCGTATCTGAATGGTTATGAAGATCCGCGCCGCGAGAAGATGTTCCAACCTGCGACCATTACCGGAGGAGGTTTTCATGGTGTGGTTAACGGTTTGGGGTCGACCGAACAGAAATTTTATACCAAGATGTCCGCTCCAAACATTTTCGGTGAGACTCCGATGCGTTGGCTGCTTGCTTCGGAGGTGGCTTTCCTGAAAGCGGAATTCAAACTGCTGAAAGGCGATAAGAGCGGGGCCAAATCCGATTATGAAGAGGGCATTCGTCTGTCGTTTCTCGAGAACGGATTGTCCGCATCTGATGCTGCCGATTATGCGCAGAGTATGAAGACCCCTGCCCGATTCATAGATATGTCGGAAAATCCGACCAAGTATTCAAAGAATGCATTAGGAACCGTTTCTGTGAAGTGGGCCGAAGATGGAAATGAGTTGGAGCGAATCATTACTCAAAAGTGGATCGCCCTCTACCCTAATGGGATGGAGGCATGGGCCGAGTTCCGTCGCACGGGTTTCCCGAAACTTTTCCCGATTAACGAAAATAGCAACGATCCGTCGATTGACAAAAATAAGCAGATTCGACGGGTGATTTTCCCCAAGAGCGAGTATGCGAACAACGCCGGAGCCGTGAATGCTGCGACGCGCTTGTTGGGAGGACCCGACAGTGGAGGTACCCGACTTTGGTGGGATGCCCGATAAAAGTCGAATAGAAATCACAAATGAATTTCATTATGAAAAATAGTATAAAACATTTTCTGTTGCCGCTCGTTTGTGGAATTGCGTTCATTTCCTGTGAGAAGCAGACCACTCCTGAGCCGGTTCAAATCCAACGTCCGGAATTACAGTCGCCCATCGTACGTGACGATGTTTATTATGCCCGTTTGCGTGCTTACAAGAAAACGGATCACAAACTCGCTTTCGGCTGGTTTGGTTCTTGGACAGCTATTGGCGCTTCAGAACAGAGCCGTTTGCGCAGTGCACCCGACTCGATGGATATTATCTCCATGTGGAGTCAGTGGCACAGTTTGAGCCGGGAGCAGATCGAAGACAAAGCTTTCGTGCAGCAGGTATTGGGGACGAAGGTTGTTTTCTGCATTTCAGCAAAAGATGTTCCCGAAGAGTTCAAGGTTGACGGTCAGATCACCGATGAGTCCCTTAAAGACTATGCCAGGGCATGGGGCAAGGATTCAATTGATAAATATCAATATGACGGTATTGATATTGACTTCGAAACCGCTGCAGACCATTTGGGACCGCTGAATACCACGCCCGGACTGTTTAAGAAGTTCTGCGAAGAGTTGAGCCAATATATCGGTCCTAAATCGGGGACAGGACGTCTGTTCCTGATCGACGGTAACATTGATGCTCTTGATCAGGGTATTGCCGAACTTTGTAATTATGGCGTTTCGCAGGCTTATGGATGCTCGTCTGCGACCATGGGCTATACATCATTGACAAGCCGTACGGCAAGTGCAGAACGGGTGGGCTGGAAAGCCGATCAGCTTATTTTTACTGAAAATTTCGAGTCTTATTGGAAAAGTGGCGGTAGACCTCATACGACCTTATCTGGTGAACAGATGATGTCGTTGCAGGGTATGGCCGATTTTGCGGTAAATGGCACTTCGTGCGGCTTTGGCGCTTATCACATGGAGTATGAATATGGCCATTCGGATATGCCTTATAAATATATGCGTCAGGCGATTCAGTATGCAAATCCGGCCCCGCATGGGGACTATTCGAAAAATTTGGTTACGTTGAACGAGGCAGGCGAGTACGCTTTCGAGATTCCGGTCTTTCCTTCGGGCATGAGTGACGGCATCCGGTTCTCGTTGACGGGCTCGTTGACGGGTGTCCCGACAGCCGATGCCGAGATTCCGCTGGTTGTGGACAACAGTCTGGTGACGGCTTATAACAATTATTATTATACGGAATATAAAACGCTGGATCCCGCACTTATCTCTTTTTCCGGACCGCTTCATTTCGTGGCCGGGTCACAGGATTCGGAAACTCCGGTTATCGTCGGCATTACAGATGTTACGACATTGGGTGATGAGGAATATTTGGTTCCAGTGCGTGTTGATTTCTCAAAGCATTCAGGTTTTTCTGCCAATACCGACAAAGAGGTTTGTTACCTTAAGTTGAAGACGAAGCAGCAGGTTTGTGTTCTGTCGCTTCCTGGAATGGAGCAGGTGACTGAAATCTCTGTGATGCAAGGAGAAGACGGTATGGTCATTGAGAAGAAAGGTTATACGTTGCAATTGCAGGCCTCCATCGGAGTGCCTGTCGATAGCAAATTTTCCATTGTGGCTGATCCTGCCTTGGTTGATAGTTATAACAAACAGCACGGCACGAAATACACCCCGATGTCTGCGAATGATGTAACGCTTCCAGACGAGTTGTTGCTTCCGAAAAATAGTCAGGCGACCACCCCTGTTGAGATTAAGGCTGTTGATTATGAAAAACTGACGTCGGACGGATCGATGGTGGTTTTGAAAGTCGATCTTGGCGGGAATGCGGATTTCAATACCATTGGAGATAAGGATATTGTTAAATTCGTGGTATTCAAAAAGATGGAAGGGAATATTGAGGAAAATGCTACGCGGGTTCCCGGTACGGTGATTGCGGATATGAGCGGATGGACTTATGATGCTCCGGGTGCAGAAGGGCTCGTCTCTTCGCAAATGTTCGACGGAGCAATAGCGATGAATCAATCAGGCTGGTATATTACAAACGGCTCCGTGACGGCGACTGTCGATATGGTGAATGTTCATACGCTTGCAGGTTTCCGCATCCGTCCCATGTATGGTTTAGGCTATTATAAGGTATTACGGCTTTATGACGTGAAGACGAGCGAAGACGGTCAGCATTGGGTTTCGCAATCGGGGGATTCTTTCGTCTCTTTGGCTTTGAGCGGTGATGATTGGCAGTATGTGAAATTCTATAAGCCTGTTTCTTGCCGTTTTGTCCGAATGACCTATCGTTGCGATAAAGAGAGTGCATCTAATAGTTATGTAGGGTGCAATGAGTTCAATGCCATTGCTTCGAATTAATTGTTAAATACGGAAAAACTATGAACCTGAAATATTTTATTGTTTTTGTCGCAGGTATGGCTGCTCTTGCAGGGTGTCAGGAGGCTTCCGAATACATACCGTCGATTTATATCACCGAGGCACAGCGGCAAGAGGTTAAAACCATTACGATCTCCCAAGCTGGAGAAAAAGCCGAATTTACAGTTTCGGCGGCACAGATTGTCGACCGTGATACGCATGTGTCGTTTGAAGCATGTCCGGAACTGGTTGCGGATTATAATGACAGATACGGACGGACTGCCGTTGCACTCGAAGACTTTACGTTTGCGAAAAAAGAAGTGGTGATTGCTGCCGGTAAAAATGTTTCGGAAAGTGTCGAAGTTGTCGTGAACGAGGAACTGAAACCGGGAACATTCTATTGTCTGCCGGTCAAGATCGCCTCTACGGACGGAGGCATGTCGATCTTGGAATCGTCGAGTAAGCTTTTTCTTGTATTCCGGGCACCGGTTAGGAGTAAAGCGGTCTATATTGGGTCAGGCAACAAGTGCTTTGTTCCGACTTTCCCCGAGCATCCCTCATTTGAAGGATTGAATCTCGAAACGATGCAGGAGGTGACGCTTGAGTGCCGTGTTATGGTCAACTCATTCACGAAGAGCGATCCCTATATTTCGTCGATTATGGGATTTGAGGGTGATGTTTGTATGCGTTTCGGCGACGTGAAGATCGGCTATGACGTGCTCCAGGTCTGCAAGGGTGATTATCAGCCGGCAGCTATCAATTCTCCTTGTGCTCCGAACCTGTGGTATCACGTGGCCGCCGTGTGGTCGCGCTCTACATTACGTGTTTATATTGACGGAAAGTTTGTTGCTGAGCAGACGCACAAGGGCGAAACTGTCAACCTTGCTGGATACCATAAATTGGGCCGTACTGGAATTGGCTTCAGTTTGGGTGCAGCTTCGGTTTATAACAATAACCGTCCGCTTAACGGTTATTTGGCCGAGGCACGTGTCTGGTCGCGGGCGCTCTCGTCGAATGAAATCGCCAACAACAAGGATTTGGTGGTTGTCGATCCGCAGTCGCCCGGCTTGCTGGCCTATTGGAAGATGAACGAATGCGAAGTGCTTGAAGAGCCTCGTAGAGACCCGATTCTTAATCGCATTTTCTATAATCGGATTGTCGATCAGACGGGCCACGGATATGATGCCTACGGGGAAGGAAGAAATCCGGATTTTATTGACACCAATTGGTAAGCGACATACATTTTTTCGAAATGGTCCTGTTTTTTGAATCCCTATTTTAAGCAACGGACCTCGTTGTACGGAAAAATGCAGTGCTATGTATCGAAGCGGGCGGCCTGCAAGCCGTCCGCTTTTTAATTAAAAAATAAACTATGAAATTACGATATCTGTTTCTTGCCGCAGTGTTGTTTGCCGGGGCATGCAGCCGGCCGTCGGAGACCTTTTCTACGGGAATCATTCCCGTTCCGCAGCATGTGAATTGGGGTGAAGGGACATTCCGTATGCCTCGGACGTTGACTTATGTCACTGATCTTGAGGGGCAGGAAAAAGCCGATCTTGCAGCGTGGATGGAGCGTTCGGTTGCAGGCCGGTTTTTCCCCGTTCCTTTTGTCGAAGCCCTCGAAGGCGATATTCCGGCTCTGCGGTTGCGGATTGCAGATAAAGGTGCCCCCGAGAGTTATCGGCTTGATGTCGTCCGCGACAGCATGACGATTACGGCTCCTGATGCAGCCGGTTTGTTTTACGGTTTGCAGTCGCTGGCGCAGTTGGCAGAGCATACGGGGCAACGTATTCCCGCCGTTACGATCGAAGACGCTCCGCGTTTCGCTTACCGGGGCTTCATGCTCGACGTATCGCGTCATTTCCGGGATAAGGAGTTTGTCAAACGGCAACTCGATCTGCTGGCCCGCTACAAGCTCAACCGGTTTCATTGGCATCTGACCGACGGTGCTGGCTGGCGTATCGAGATCAAGAAATATCCCGAGTTGACGGATTTTGCGGCTTGGAGGCCCTATTCCTGTTATACGGAGTGGTATTACGGCGACCGGCGTTACTGTCATCGGGATGATCCTGCGGCCGAAGGCGGTTATTATATGCAGGAGGAGATCCGCGAGGTGGTTGAATACGCTCGCGCCCTGCATATCACCGTGATTCCCGAGATTGAGATGCCCGGGCATAGCGAGGAGGTGCTGGCAACCTATCCGCAACTTGCCTGCAGCGGCAAGCCTTATGTCAATAAGGACTTGTGTATTGGCAATGAAGAAACCTTCGAATTTCTGAAGAATGTGCTTTCGGAAGTCATTGAACTTTTTCCCTCGGAATATATCCATATTGGAGGTGATGAAGCGGACAAGGCGAGTTGGGCGACATGTCCGCGCTGTCGGACTCGGATGAGGCAGGAAGGACTGGAAGATGTTGACGGATTGCAGAGCTATCTGGTGCATCGTGTTGAGGTGTTTCTTAACGGTAAGGGACGCCGTTTGCTGGGCTGGGACGAGATTCTGCAAGGCGGATTGGCTCCGGACGCTACGGTGATGTCGTGGCGAGGTTCCGAGGGCGGTATTGCAGCCGCCCGTGCGGGACATCAGGCCGTGATGACTCCCAATAGTTATTGTTACCTTGATTATTGCCAAGATGATCCTACGCGTGAACCGGCTGCTGCTGCGGCTTTCGTCACGCTTGAAAAGGCTTATTCCCTGGATCCGGCTCCCGATTCGCTCGGCGTCGATGTAGTGCCGATGATCCTTGGTGTGCAGGGTAATTTGTGGTGCGAGCATGTGCCGACCGGGGAACATGCCGAGCATATGATATGGCCGCGCTTGATGGCTATTGCCGAAGTGGGGTGGAGCCTTCCGGAACGCAAGGATTACGATGATTTTCATGCCCGCGTACTCGATGCCGTGGCGTGGATGCAAGAGAGGGGATATCATCCTTTCGATCAGAAGAATGCCGTAGGGGACCGTCCCGAATCAATCGAACCTGTTCTGTGCCTCTCGACAGGCAAACCGGTTGTTTACCATACGCCTTACAGCCCGAAATACGCGGCTGTGGGCGATGGCTCGCTGACCGACGGGCTGCGCGGAGACTGGAATTACGGCGACGGCCGCTGGCAAGGCTGGCTCGATACAGACATTGATCTGGTGGTTGATTTGGGGGAATGCTGTTCAGTGAAACATATTGCCGCAGACTTTATGCAGGGATTCTATGCTGATATTTGGATGCCTCGGGCGGTTGAAATTTCTGTTTCGAACGATAATAAGGCGTATACGATGCTTGCGACCGTTGAGAACGACGTGCCGTTCGATTTCAGACAGGACTGTTACCGGACGTTTGGCTGGACGGGTGAATCCCAAGGACGTTATATTCGGCTGAAAGCCTTTCATAACGGACATCCTGGCGGATGGATTTTCACCGATGAGATAATTGTGGAGTAATACATTGATCCTACAGAAATGAATCTTTCTTCGCGTTCACCCCTTCGGTGGGTTCCGAGTTTGTACTTTGCGATGGGGCTTCCGTTTGTGGTTCTGAACATGG
>ERZ773139.2770-NODE-2770-length-16843-cov-19.584822_pt1 | contig 16843 bp, 17 predicted proteins | sample MGYA00580854_ERZ773139 | MGnify/ENA primary metagenome ERZ773139 (study PRJEB29015, sample SAMEA2737809) | human gut metagenome | biome: human gut; feature: human-associated habitat; material: faeces | place: China | collected 2012 ...
ATAAATCCGATTTTTCATCCTCCAAATATATACGATAACCGTGAAGGCCCCCGGGTAATTCCTGGGGGCCTTGCTTCGCATTTTGGTGGGATTTCGCCATGACAACGCCTATTCGCATCTGCTCGTGCTGCAAAGGCCAATCACAGGCCGATCAGTTCGCAGTAAGCCTGCCAGGCCAGTTCGATCTCGTAGTGGTATGTTTCGTTTTGACAGTCATATCGGCCGCCGATGGTCATAACCGCAAGCGGAAGGACGGCCGCTGGGAGGGTCGCTACACCGCAGGCAATGATCCCACCACCGGCAAGCCCATCCACAAGAGCGTCCTCGCTAAAACCCAATCCGAAGCCAAGGAAAAGCTCAAGCAGGCCATCTCGGAGGCTGAAAAGCTGGACATGAGCCGAGCCAAGTCCTACACATTGGGCGCGTGGGTCAAGCTGTGGTATGAGGTCTACGCCGAGCCGCGCCTGAGAGAGAAAACCAAGGACTACTACCTCAACTACATCAACAACCACATCATCCCCGAGCTGGGCAACACGCCGCTGGAAAAGCTGACCACCATCCAGATCCAAAAATTCTACAACGACCTGCAAAAATCCGGCCGCATCCAGCGGTATACCCACATCAAGCTGAAGGACAAGGGTCTCAGCACCCGCGTGGTACGGGGCATCCACACGCTGCTGAACAACTGTCTGGAGCAGGCGGTAGCGGAGCGGCTGCTCCTCGCCAACCCCGCTAAGGGCTGCCGCCTGCCAAAGCTGGAAAAGCGCGAGATGAAGATACTTCCGGAGGACAAGATCGGCCCGTATCTGGCTGAAGCAGAACGGCGCGGGCTGCTGGCGGCCTTCTATCTGGAGCTGACCACCGGCCTGCGCCGGGGCGAGCTCCTCGCCCTGCTGTGGACGGACTTGGACGTGGAGAATATGACCATCTCCGTCAGCAAGCAGGTAAACCGCATCAACGGTGAACTGGTAGTCAGCCAGCCCAAGACGTCTAACTCCATCCGCAAGCTGGCCATTCCGCAGCGGGCGGTGGAGCTGCTGGTAGAGGAGCGCGCAAAGCACCCACACAGTCCCTACCTGTTCGTATCGCCCAAGACCGGCACCATGTTCGACCCGGACTCCTTCCGGCACACCCATGAGAAGATCCTGAAGGCCATCGGCGCGGAGCACATCAGGTTTCACGACCTCAGACACACCTTCGCCACGCTGTCCCTCAAGTACGGCGTGGACGTCAAGATGCTGTCCGGCGCACTGGGACACTATGACGCGGGCTTTACTCTCAGCACCTACACCCACGCCACAGAGGGGATGAAGCGTGACGCCGCCGACACCATCGGCAGCGTCATCAGCCAGACCATGTAGCCCACAAAAACAGCCGGAGAGGGACGGATGATGCCACCCGCCCCTCTCCGGTGCTTTCCTGACCGCTCGGCTTTTGGGTCACGGTTTGGGTCAAGCGAAAAACGCCAAAATGCCGCGTCACTATTTGAGGAGATAAACAGAAAAAAGTTCCTGATTTCTTGTGAAATCAGGAACTTTTTGGTGGAGACTGCTGGACTCGAACCAGTGACCTCCTGCGTGTGAAGAACTGCGTAATGACTGGTGCAGGCGGTCATAGCCGCCGCGTTCCGCATAGGCACAGGTCGTTTGCCCCACCGCAAGGGCTCAAGCTGTACACCGCAACAGCGGTTTACAGCCTAAAAAAGCCCGACACATAACATCATCCAATATTTGGTAAATTTAACTAACACCGCGCAGGGAAGATCATGAGATTTATCGATGCTCTTTATATGCAAAGTTGAGCACTTTTGTTGCCGCACGAAATGTATCGATAGCTTTCCTGGTAAACATTAGCATGAGCCTTATCATATATCATTCGAAAGCCGGTGCACGACGGTGACCGCATAGATATAAACGAAAACAAAGGAGAAAAATTATGGAACTGAAAAACATGAATGGCTTCTGCGAACTGACGCGGGAAGAGGCAATGGAAGTTGATGGAGGGTACAGATTCATATTTGGCGATCCTCAGCCCTATGCAGACCGTTAAGCATTTTAGATGAGAGGATCAAAATGAAGATAAGGTAGGAAAGAAAAAGGTGTATATGACTACTTCTGCTGCTGAAGCAAAAGGATATGAACGGGTAGACAGCTATAACCAGCACTTGGATATTGTGTATCAGACGTATCTACTGCTGGCGTAGTGGACAAGCATTACCGTGTCCGTGACCAAGCGCAGCATCGAGAAGGCCCGTACTTTCTTCGCCCGCGTCGGCACTGACCTGACCGCTGGCCTCGGCCACATGTATTCCGGCATACGGGAAATCACTCTCAACGAGCGTCTGCGCCTGTTCCACGACTTCTTCCGCATGGGGCAAAAATCGGCATTCACCTTCAATCGGCAAACCGCCCAGCGGCAGATGCTCCGACAGGCGAGTATGTGATCGGACAGGGCGGTGTAGCGATCTCGCACCGAACCGGCTTTGAGACAGCCGCAAGGCCGGTGTGGTACACAGATATATAGAGCAGAGGAATTTCCTCTGTCCGGCTTTTTTCATGCGCTCAAATGGTGCTTGCATCGTTTGCCGTCGAAACATAAATCGAAGGACTTGCGGATTGCCGCAGGTCCTTCAAGCTCTCTTTTATATGCTTTGCCTAAGTTCTCCCGTCACAAAGGGTTATTTATGCTTGCCTTGGCACGGGATGGGGACATTACCGCTTGCTTTTCAGAATAACTCACGCTTGATATCCGATTACCTAAAAATCAGGCCGGAGGAACTCTCCGGCCTGATTAAACTGAATTCGCGTTTGTGTATCCCTAGGAGATTCATTTTGAATGCTATGTCACTTCATCAGGAAGCGTTCAATCACATTCCTGTCAACTTTTATCCCAAGCCCAGAGCCATGAGGAATCTTGACTGTGCCGTTTTCAATTTTAATAGTTTTACCAATAAGTGTATCACGGAGAAGATTTTCCGAGAGATCGTACTCTATCATCGGCTCATCAGGGAAAAGTGCAAGTGGTGTGGCAGGGATGTTGGCAATAAACTGCAATCCGGCTGCAACACCGATTCCGGTTCCCCACATATGGGGGACCAGCTGAATCATATACGCCTGCGCAAGGGCCAGGACTTTCTTTCCTTCGGTGAAGCCGCCCATAACGCACAAATCGGGCTGCAGAATATCTACCGACCGAGCTTCGAGCCATTCCTTATAGTGGTACTTGGAATACTCCTGTTCGCCGGCAGCCAAATATGTTTTGGTGAGGTTTTTCAGCTCCGCATATCCGGTTCTGTTTTCAGGTGAAATGGGTTCTTCAAACCAGTATAGATCAGCGTCAGCAGTATCAAAAAGTATACGTTTGGCTTTCGATACATCGTATGCGCAGTTCGCATCCACCATGATCCGGATATCCGGACCTATAGCCTCTCTAACTGCATGTATCAGCTTCACGTCTTCATTCACGCCAAAGCCGATTTTGAATTTCATCGCTTTATAGCCCTGCTTAACATATTGCTTTGCCTGCTCTACCGCTGCATCCGGGTAAACTTCGCCTTCTATGCGGCACGGACCTGAGGCATATGGTTCTACCCCATCCCGGTAAGCGCCGCCCAAAAGCTTATAGATAGGCATATTCAGAGCCTTACCCTTTATATCCCAAAGTGCAACATCAATGGCAGAGAGTGCGATTATTGCAGAGCCGCTTTGACCGTAGGATCGGCTCATGTTGTATAATGTTTCGTAAATTACGTCGTTATCAAATGGGTCTCTGCCGATAAGCTTCGGTGTATACGCATTGTCAACGATCGCTTTTAATATGAGTGGATTTTGCCCGGAGCAGAAGCCTTCGCCCCAACCAGAAATTCCCTCATCCGTAATTACTTCAACGATGAGAGCCATGCGGCGGTCGACTACATCCTGAGAATAGTAGGCGGCTTTTTCAGACATTGAGCAAATAGGATATGTTTTAATATCAATTATTTTCATACAGTATTACCTTTAATATTTTATTCCAATATGATTTATGCCGCCATCAAACTTGGCAGGAGCGTCGCAAGATCAGGGAATATGCATGTAAGAATGACCACTAAGAGAAGCACTAGAACAAACGGAATCGACAACAGACCTAAGCGCATGATGCCGTGCCCACTTATACTGCTGGAAACAAAGAGACATGCGCCGAAAGGAGGAGTGGCCTGACCAATTGCGAGCGTGAATACGAAGATGCAGCCAAACTGTATGGGATCGATACCAAAGCTATCCGCGACAGGGGCAAGCAGCGGGGCAATAATGAGGATAATAGTGGAAACATCCATGAACATTCCAAGGAATACCAGCAGCACGAGTACACCGACCCAAAAGGCAAATTTTGTGTGGACAATGCTGAGGAGGAACGTGCTGAGCATTGTTGGAATGTTGTTTACCGTAAGCAGCCAACTGAAACAGGTTGCAGACATGACAAGAATCATGATGTTTGCGGTAGTTTGGGTGGTATCCCTCATTGCCTGCTTGTATATGCTCCAGTCAAGTTCTTTATAGAAAAATTTTGTGGCAATTATGCTGTAAAGCGTGGCAACTGCCGCAGATTCTGTGGGAGTGAATAAGCCGGAATAGATTCCGCCCAAAATAATAAGTGGGGTAAGAAGAGCAGGACCAGCTTCCCATGCTACTTTCCAGAATTCCTTACGGTTCATTTTTTCGCCCTTGGGATAGTTGCGCTTTTTTGCAAAGATATAGCACATAACGCTTAAGGCTATACTGCCAAGGATACCAGGAACGACGCCTGAGAATAGCAGTTTACCGACGGAAATATTCAGAGTTGTGCCATAAACAATGAAGGTGACGCTGGGCGGGATGACGATGCCTAGTACTCCGCCGACTGCCGGTAGCGTGGCAGCATAATCATCCGGGTAGCCGTAATCTTTAAGCTCCGGATAAAGCATCCCGCCGATAGCGGCAGTTGTTGCAATGGACGAGCCAGAAATTGCGGCAAAAAAGGTGCAGGCAAGCGTACACACTATGGATGTACCGCCGGTATGGTGACCAACAAGTCCATTCGCAAAGCGTATAAGGCGTTTGCTGAGACCGCCGTATGTCATGATATTGCCGGCAAAAACAAAGAAGAATATTGCCAGGAAAGCATACACTGCGCCGCCTGTATACATTCTTTGCGCCAACATACCAAGTGAAATGGTGCCGGTCGTCAAAATTGCACACAGGCTTGACAAGCCGAGCGACCACGCTAGGGGAACGCCTAATACGGCAAATGCAAATACGGATACAATAAGTACAATCGCAACAGTTGTCATTTTGCCTGACCTCCTTTATCTACTGTGTTTTCTAATGCGTCGGGCTTTACAATGTTGCCGATCCTTACAACCATATTGGTGAGCTTCTGAAGAGCCATCAGAGCAAAGCTCACCGGCATCACCATATAAATCACATACATATTCACCGGCATAGAGGATAGTTTCTGCGGGTAGATCATTGAATTCTGTAGAAATTGAGTAGAGGCGATCAAAAACACGACTATCATGGTAAGCGACAAAAAATCGCGTAAGATTTCAAGAAGAAGCTGTGCTGTGTGATTTTTAAAGTGAATCGCGTCAATAGTGAGTTCTGCATCGTTCTTGATCACAAGATGGTAGCCGAGGAATATGGTCCATATGAGCAGCCATGTACTGAGTTGCTCAGACCACGGCAGGCTAAAATGGATCTCACGGCCCACAATCTGTGCTATATTGACTGCCGTAAGCAGTGTTCCTATTATCAGCAAAATACCCTGGAGAAATTTCTGTATCCAGTTGCTGAGCGTCAAGAGGCATTTAGTCATATAAATACTCCTTATCAAGTTAAGGTGGTGCTGAGCATATATGTTTCCCCAGCACCACCATGTCATTTTTCTCGATTAGTCGACTGCGCCAGCGGCAGCTTTGATTGCTGCGATAGTATCAGTGAACTGAGGGAACTGACTGTAAACGGAATCCATCTTTTCTGCAAAGCCGCTGACATCGGGATAAGTGATCTCACAGCCTTTATCCGCAAGAGCCTGGGCGGCATTCTCGGTCTGGATAGCTTGCTGCTCGCGGTCAAACTCGGTAGCTTCTTTGACTGCTTCCATGAATATTGCCTGATCATCAGGCGTCATGCTACTCCATGCCTTATTGGACATAATAACTGCCTGGGCAGTATAGACGTGATTCGTAACGGCAATGTACTTGTCAAACTCATAGACAGAGGTAGTATACAGCCCACTCATAGGATTATCCATACCATCGATCGTACCCTGCTGATTTGCGACCAGCGCATCAGCAAGCCCCATAGGAACGGGATCAACGCCCAGCGCGGAGAAAAGGGCCTGGTGAATCTCGTTGCTCATAATTCTGAGTCTAAGGCCGCTTACATCTTCAACAGAGTTTATGGGACGGGCACTATTCGCAATGCAGCGGAAGCCGACCTCCCAGTAACTGAGGCACTTGATGCCAACTGCCTCAACGTCTGCAGCGAGTTGTTGACCTACATCGCCGTCAAGAACGGCATATGCTTCCGATGTGTTGGTGAACATATACGGCAAATCAAGAACGCCAATCGAAGGTACATAGTTCGCCAAGAACGATGTCGCCGGACAAGCCATATCGACATTGCCCATCTGGATAGACTCAACGAGTTCAGCGGCACCGCCAAGAGTGCTGTTAGGATGAACATTGATCTGCCACTTGCCGGGAGCTTTCTCATTTAGAATTTCGCCGAGTTTTTTTGCCGACATGGTAGAGGGATGCTCGTCGGTGTCAACTGTGCCGAATGTGAACACATATGTGGGGCCGGAATCAGACGAATCCGTAGCGGTGTTGCCGCACGCGCACAGTGCGAACATCATAATTGCGGCGAGAATTATGGCGATAGGCTTTTTCATTTTTCTGTCTCCTCTTCATTGTGTTGATTTGCTGATTTGTTGAACAAATTAGCTTGTATGTCTATAATACCTGTTTTTTTGCTTGTGTCAAGATATAAAAATATTTTCAGATTTTTTAACAGATTCTGAGTTAATAATTTGTTCACTTTGTAAATGGCTACGCAATAATGAAACCACCGATCTACCAAGCGGCAGTTCGGTGGTTTTATTTGAAATTATGGTATGCAGGCCTATTCGCCTCCACGGAGCCATTCGAGATGCTCTTTGGACTTCATGCGTGCAGCTTCAGAATCTCTGTTTTCAAGTGCATCTACTATTTCCTTATGTGTTTCGTTACTACGAGCCATTGTTGTTCTGTCAAGTGTGGACATGAAATTCACGGTAACATCGTGCAGACTGTGTACGATGCCGCTGTAGAGATTATTTCTTGCTGCATCGGCTATCTGTGTATGAAATTCAATGTCGCAGCTTACATATCCGTCAAAGTCATCACAAGAACAGCAGTCTGCCATTTTGCCAACCAGCTTGCGCAGGTTGGTGATTTCCTCCGGTGTGATTGTGAGTGCAGCAACTGCGGCTATGCTGGATTCCAAATCACGGCGGACTTGGCACACGTCTTCAAACGATATGTATCCGATATCTTTCAAGTAACGCATATACTCGCAAAAAATGTCGAAGCTGACATTTTTCACATACATACCTGAACCTGTGCGGCTGCCTATTATGCCAAGCTGTGAAAGGCGCTTTATGCCTTCTCGGAGTGTGTGGCGTGCAACGCCAAGCTCCTCGCTCAGCTTTTGCTCGGTAGGCAGCCTATCTCCCGGTTTAAGATTATTACTAATTATCCACGCTTTGAGCCTGTCTGCGACAACAACGTCCGCTGTCACCTTCTCGACTTTTTCTAGCAAAAGGAATCCTCCTTATCTGCATCCGGCGATCAAATGTCTATCTGCCAGCAGGCATGAGTATACATCCCCACACCTTTTGTGATAAGGGGATTAGCCGTACAGACAGATATGCCGTTTCCTTTGACACACTGAAGCTAAAGTTAATCTAATAAACCCTTTTTCAGTATATCATCTTTTGTATTTCTTTTCAACAACAGATATATTTTTCCTGGAATACTGCAATCATGGCGTTATCTATTATATGCCGGAAAAAATTTCGCGGATATCTCCTGCTCTATCGAATGACGACAACAGTGCGACCCTTTCCTCAAGTTTCTCTTCGCCAAGTGAAGACCGCAAACAGGCTGCAAGCTTATCTAATACTTCTGTGTCAGACATTCTGTTAAGAGGATCCCCCTTGCCGTAATATTCCTTTTCCGAGTATACATTGCCATCATTCAACTCAATAGTAACTTCAGCTCCGAAACGACTGTCAGGGAAAGACTCAGGTTCGCAGATGATATTTACCTTGCTGGCAAATTCCACCGAACGGCTATCGTGTATCTCATTGCCGATAAAGTCCTCAATGGTTATTCCACCAGCACTTATCACGCGCGCAATGCAGTATGCCATGCTGAATTTTGCCTGTCCAGGCGTTTGCGGGCGCAAGTAGCGGTCGGCATCATACGATGCCTGATCCATACGGCATGTGACATTCCTCACATCGTCTAGTGTGAAACTATTCCTGGCGATAATTTTTGCTGTGCAGTCTATGCCACAATGGGTTCCGCGGCAAGAGGGATATGGCTTCATAATTATTCCAGGTACAATAAAGTCAGACTTGTGCTCGTTAATGAGTGCGTTTATCGCAGGTGCGTTACACATGCCAAACATACTTTGAAAGAAGCCAAATGGACCTTCAAAGGCGTCAAGGCAGGCATCAACACCATAAGATGCATATTCTGCTGAAGATATAGCTTTTAGCGCCGTCATTCCGATAGCGATATCCTTGGCTTTGCTTCCGAAATTTGCTTTAAAGCCGGAGGCTTCATTAACAGCAATACACAGTGCAGCGGCGATTTTGTCTCTGTCAAGGCCCATCAGCTTTCCGATAGCTGCAACTGCACCGAATATGCCTATGAAATTTGTCGCATTCCATCCTTTACCATATCCCATCGCTAACGCAGCTTTGCCAAGTATCGCGTCTATCTCTGCACCGGCAATATATGCATCCAACACCGCTTTGCCTGGAAGCCCCAGCTTTTGCCCGATAGAGGTCGTTACCGGCACGAGAAGAGCGCTTGGGTGCCCGTTGAGACTTATCCCAATATCATCAAAATCATTACTATGCGCAGAAATTGCACCAAGCATAGCGCAGTGAATCGCGTCCATCTTGCTCTTGCTGCGATTGGGGAAAATACACTCTTCACTGCTGCTATGAGCTGCAATATACGGCATAACAGTCGTCACGGAATCGCCATCAGCGCCGAGAATCATGCACGACATACCGTCAAGAAAACTCCACCGAGCCGCTTTTTTTGCTTCTTCCGGTAAACTGTTGCTACTTACCGCTAAAACGTAGTCTGCCAAATGTTGTGATATAGTCATGACCGAGGAAAGTTGTATTCTCTGGGCTTTATATCATTTTGTTGCGCAGAACGCCTATACCAGGAATGTCGATCTCAATAATATCGCCGACCTTTACAGGCGCCACTCCGGCGGGCGTACCCGTAGCAATAACATCGCCAGGTTCAAGGGTAATCCACTCGGTAATATATTCGATAAGCGTGGGAATATCAAAAATCAGATCATTACTGTTACCGTCTTGCAAGACCTCACCATTGACGCGGGTAATGATGCGGCTGTTAAAAGCATCTATCTCGTCGGTGATGATTGGACCCATAGGACAGAAAGTATCCAAACCCTTTCCGCGTGTCCACTGCCCATCACTCCACTGCATATCGCGCGCAGAAATGTCGTTTATGCAGGTGAAGCCAAGAACATAATCCATCGCATTCTCACGGGTAGCCTTTTTGCATCTCTTACCGATGACAACACCCAGTTCACCCTCAAAGTCAACTCTGTTGACGCCAGTCGGATAAATGACATCCTGGTCGGGGTCTGCGATAGTGTTGGGGCCTTTGCTGAAAATAAGCGGATGCTCGGGAATCTCAACATCTAGATTCATCTTTTCTTTGCATTCGACTATATGGGACATATAATTTGTACCGGCGCACATGATTTTGCTGGGCTGGCACGGCGCAAGCAGCTTTACCGCGCTGAGTTCTACCTTTTTGCCACACTCCACATAATCACCAAAAAGATCGCCGTCAAGCACAGCTATGATTTCCCCATTAAGAATACCATAGCGCACCTCATTGTCCATCCTGAATCTTACGTATTTCATATTGTCAATCTTCTCCTTTACCAAATGCTGTTGATTTGTTGGACAAATCACACTTCAATAATACCTTCCTTTTGAAGAAAGTCAAGTCGTTTCATTGTATTTTTTAGCTTTTCAGCACATTTACTAGATTTGTCAGGTGGGGAATAGTTAAAATTCTGAAATTCAGTTTTTCTATTGACTTTTTGTGGCGCAGGTTTTATTCTAACGGTAAGCTGTAGAATTGTACAACAAATGCGCTTTGGTGATCGATCCCCTCCGCGAGTAAGAAACGGACTTAAAATAGGTGACTAGGCTCTATCGCGGGCGGCTTTACCGACGCAGGCAACAGGATGCCTTTTCTTACGGATCGTTGGTTGAACACGGTACCGATAATTTGACAAAAATTGAGGACGTAGACGTATATGTTGACGGAGGGAATATATTTTTATATCAAAGAGCTCGAACTGGGCGCATGACTGGCGTGGGACGCTGGTTCGATACTTCAGCCATAAAGAGCATATAACGGAGGATTTGCAAATGAAATTCGGATGTTGTATACAGCGTAAAAAAGATATTCGCTGCGTCAAAGCTGCAGGGTACGATTTTTTTGAGTTTTCAGGCTCTGTCATCTCCCGGCTCTCAGATTGCGAATTTGCCGATCTTTGCATCGAGAGCAATCGCGCTGGGCTTCCATGTGTCGGTTTCAACGCATATTCCTCGGGAAAACCTGCAATTATTGGTCATAATATTTCGAATATGGAAACCGTACGGTATGCGGAACTGCTCTGCCGACGCGGTAAGAGTCTCGGTATTGACTCGCTGGGGATAGGCTCACCAAATGCCCGAAGACTTCCAGCAGGTATGGACAAGGTGACCGCAGACGTCCAATTCATACGATTCATTAGGGCAACCGCAGCTACGGCAGGAGAGTACGGTATGTCAGTCTTGGTTGAGGCTGTTCACTCCGGTATGTGCAATTATCTCAATACTACTGCCGATGCCATCAAAATAACACGGCTGGTTGGGCTCGAAAACGTTGGCATGGTGTTGGATTTTTACCATATGTCCGAAATGGGCGAGGATTATTCACTCACCGCAGAGGCCGCACCGTATCTACGCCACGTTCATTTGAGTACGTCCGGCAGAAATCTTTGGCGCGGATTCCCACAGGAAGCCAACGCTGACGAATATAGAGAGATTTTTGCCGTACTAAAAAGTATCGGCTATAACGGAACGGTCAGTATAGAATCGTCTGAGTTTGAATTTGAGCAGGCAAAAAGCTGCCTTGAGCTATTGAGAAGGCTTGAAGCGGAGAATAGATAATTATTTTGAAAAAGAAAGAGGGCCAAAATATGAATAAGAAGAAGGTTGTGCTTGCGGGCGCGGGTACGATGGGTGCGTCACTTGCACAGGTATATGCGCTTGGCGGTTGGGAGACATATCTGTACAACCGCAGTCAGAAAGGTCTTGACCGCGCAAAGGAACTGATAAAAATAAACGAGTCCGTACTGGTCAGAGAAAATATTATATCCCCAGAGATTTCAGAACGTATTATCTCCGAAATAGTTCTCACCACGGAAAATACCTGCTTTGCCGACGCAGATCTTGTCGTCGAGAGTATAGTGGAAGATTTGGACGCAAAGCGCGCCTTTTGGGCGGAAAAATCCGGAATCGTGCGTAGGGACGCCATTTTGGCTACTAACACATCTGGCCTTCATATTACCGACATTGCAGAAGCTGTAATAAATCCGTCTCGTTTTGTCGGGCAGCATTGGCTCAATCCACCGCATCTTTTGCCGCTTTGTGAGATCATAGTTGGAAAAGAAACTGCACAGGATACCGTTGATAAAATGCACAAAATTATTGTTGAGCTTGGTAAAAGTCCGGTAGTTGTCAAGGATATAAACGGATTTGTTATAAACCGGCTGCAATTTGCAATATTGCGTGAGGCATTGCACATAGTTGAAACAGGTGCGGCTACGCTCGAGGATGTGGATACCGTGATGAAGGCAGGGCTCGGCCTGCGGTACGCGGCTCTTGGCCCATTCGGCGTAGCAGACATGGGCGGTCTAGATGTGTTTGAGCATATCAGCTCATATCTGAATGAAGAACTATGCAATCGAAAAGATGTCAGTCCAGTTCTCGAAGACATAGTTGCCGCAGGTAACTACGGCATTAAAACAGGCCACGGGTTCTATGATTACTCGGGAGAGCGTAGGCAGCAGGCAATCGAGAAGCGTGATCGTATGTATATAAATCTTGCGAAAACACTCTATTTCAATGAATGACCAACAACTTCAAGGAGGACAAACATGAGAAGTGATTTTATGAAAAAAGGCGTGGAACGCATTCCGCACCGAGCTCTCTTTTATGCTTTGGGACTTACGGATGAAGAGATAGAACGCCCTATAATCGGCGTTGTAAATGCACAAAATGAGATCATACCGGGACATATGCATTTGGACAGCATTGCTGAAGCGGTAAAAGCCGGTATACGCATGGCTGGCGGCACGCCCATCGAGTTTCCTGCAATCGGTGTGTGTGATGGGATAGCCATGAATCATGAAGGTATGTTCTACTCTCTCCCGAGCCGTGAGCATATCGCTGATTCTGTAGAAATTATGGCGATGGCACATCCGTTCGACGGGCTTGTGTTTATTCCGAACTGCGACAAAATCGTTCCAGGTATGCTGATGGCTGCTTTGCGGCTGAATATACCGTCAATTTTCTGCTCTGGCGGTCCCATGCTCCCCGGATGTATCGACGGGAAACGCATTGCACTTACCGATGCTTTCGAAGCTCCCGCTGCAGTGCTCTCCGGGAAAATGAGCTCTGGCAAAGCTGACGAAATAGCCGACGGTGCATGCCCGGGTTGCGGTTCATGCGCGGGAATGTTCACGGCTAATTCTATGAACTGCATGACGGAAATCCTCGGTCTGGCGCTTCCTGGCAACGGCACTATCCCTGCCGTAGATTCACATCGCATCCGCTTGGCAAAGCATAGCGGTATGCAGATAATGAAGCTTGTGAGGGAGAATACGCTTCCACGGGATATCGTAACTGACAAAGCGATTAAAAATTCGCTAGCGTGCGATATGGCACTTGGATGTTCAACAAACACCATGCTGCATCTTCCTGCAATAGCGCATGAGGCCGGACTCGAATTTGACCTGCGAGGGGTCAACGCAATAAGCGATGCGGTTCCGCATATAGTTAAGCTCAACCCGGCAGGGCATCATTTCCTTGCTGACCTTCATGCGGCCGGCGGCTTGAGCGCCGTTATGAAACGACTTGACGAAATGGGCCTTGTTGATCCTACTGCGGCAACCGTTAACGGTATATGGGCGGACCGTATTAAGGAAGCGCACATAAATGATGAGGACGTCATACGGACCCGTGAAAATGCATATAGTCAGACGGGCGGACTTGCTGTTTTGTACGGCAATATCGCTCCGGACGGTGCTGTTGTAAAGAAGGGCGCCGTGTTGCCGGAAATGCTTGTCCATAGAGGCCCCGCAAAATGCTTTGACAGCGAAGAGGAATGCTGCGCCGGACTGTACGAAGGAAAAGTAAAGCCGGGAGATGTTGTGGTCATACGCTATGAGGGACCGCGTGGAGGCCCTGGTATGCGCGAAATGCTGTCTCCCACTGCGGCACTTGCAGGTATGGGATTGGATTCGAGTTGCGCGCTTATTACCGACGGACGTTTCTCTGGTGTTAGCCGCGGCGCATCAATAGGCCATGTCTCTCCCGAAGCGGCAGCAGGAGGTCTGCTTGCCTTTACCGAGGATGGAGATATGATAAGTATTGATATTCCTGCACACAAAATTGAACTGTGCGTTGATTCAGCTGAAATTACGCGAAGAAAGCAGGAGTATACGCCGAAAATGCTGCGCCCGGTAACGGGCTATCTGAAACGGTACAGGGCGCTCGTTAGCTCCGCTAACTGTGGTGCGTTCCTTGATGATTCCGCGTTGTGAAGTATAAAGTAGAAAATTTCAGGTGGCATATGACAAAATGAACAACGCAAAAAATTCAGGGAGATAGTCGCCCGCCCGGGAGCAGTTATTGCCCCGGCATTTACGATGTACTCGGGGTACGAATAGTCCAAAATGTTGGTTTTGATGCTGTATATATGACTGGTAACGGCGCAATGGCAAGTCTTATTGGTAAGCCTGATATAGGACTCGCGACGATGAGCGAGATGGTGATGCAGGCGCACCAGATAGCCGGGTGTATCAATATTCCGCTTATATGCGACGCCGATACAGGCTATCACGATATTGCGTCGCTGATGAAGGAAGTTACTAACGGCAGCGAGATCAAGCGTATTGCCATTGGCGATATGGCTATCATCCCTCACGGTGTGTATGCGGCTGTCGCGGCAGCCATTCCCGGTGCCGAGGTCGTTGGTTTTGATCGCGAGATGGACGACCTGTGCATGAACAAGACCGCGTGGGAAACTTCCATGGTTCGGCAGGCCTGCCTTATTTCCGAGAAAGGTTTTGACGCCACGCTGGGTAAGATCAATCCCGAGATGACAGAGTATGAGCTGGAAGGGATTTTGGCCGGCGAACTGCACAAGAACGGTGGCGAAGGTCCGTCCTTCCCATCCTGAGTTACTCCGGTGCTCGCACGCGCAACGCAATCGGCCGCAGCAGCCATAACAAGCTGGGTGTGAATAACCTGATCGCAGTAGATGCGGCTTGCCACTTCGGTGGGTATGCAGCCGCCTATGGTCGCCCCTTTGTGTTTGGAAAGATGTCCGACCAAATGAGGCGTGAAGTCGACTTCCTGCTGGATGTCCATCAAAAGGTGATCAACGAGTGGGTCAAGCCCGGTGTGACAGCTGGCGAGGTCTATGACAAGTATTTCAACTACTTCGTGGATCACGGTTTTGGTGCGCCTCCTGCCAGTGCCTCTCACGGTATCGGCATTTTTGAGGGCGAATCGCCAGCATTCCGACGGACGATCTCCACGATCATCAAACCAGGCATGACCATCGCAGGCGATCACTTCCTGCGCTCTGCAAATTACGGCATGCGTTTTGAGGATGTGTATCTGATTACAGAGACCGGCACCGAGCTGTTTACCAGCAGCAAGTGGGGCTACATCAAACTCTGATGACTCTGCTTGCAGGCATGGCCTGTAAAGGATATGCGTTTGATGTGGGCATTATTTAAGTGCTCATGAACGCTGAAGTTAATAAACCAACCAAGAGAACTACACAAAAGACACCGCCAGCAAAGCGGCAATCATGCTGCTTTGCTGGCGGTGCCTTTTGCTGCGAAAAACTGCAATTATCGACAATTCCATACAAAATCCATCTCATTCATGTAGACCTTTATAGAACGAAACTGTGATGCAAACGCCACAGTGTTTTCTAAACAACTATTTAGTAGTTTTGAACACCTCGCAGAAAATACCCTTGACAAATCTCATCTCAGCTTTAGATTGTCCTCCGCTGCCACTCCAATCTGCTCATACAAAATTTCAGCATCTTTACCCGCCGGCATTTTGCTTCGTATTTCGGAATACTTGCTCAACGGACCATCAAGAACATGCTTGTCTCCCATCAACAAAAACGGTAAATGCTCATTATCGTCAAAGCCCATAAACGTAGCAGCGGTAAATACATAACTGTTTTCACTTGAAAACCACGCTTTAAGATACAGCTGCACCTCCTCAATATGGCGTAACCAAAACATATGTCAAAGGGCCGTTAATGGTAATGGTTGTGCTGCCAACTAGACAGACATTGCTGGCCGTGCCGCCGGTGTAAATTCCGTTATCGCCTTTCGAACCGTCGTTGACGTTGCCTGTTATCCGCGCGCTGCCGCTGACGGTCATGGCGCCGTACACGCACACGCCCCCGCCGGAGCTGGCGACGCTATTGCCGGTGATGCTGCCGCCGTACATGATGAAATTGCAATCTTCGCTCAGATTCACACTGTTTCCAAGGAACGATGGATCGTGGGTGATCTTGCCGCCGCCCTGACAGTCGGTCAGGGTGAGGGTAGAACTGGAGGTGCTGCCATATTTTGTGATCTTGAATGCCTCTCTATTAGCTTTAACGGTAATGGTGTGACCGTTCAGACAGAGGGTGACATTTCCATCGATTTGGATACAACCGAACTGGGCGTTCAATGGGGCCTCCAGAACGAGGTCGCTGGCAGGGTAGTAGGTGCCGCCATTGGACAGCACACACTGATTGGGCTGATTCTGTGTGCAGTCGCCGCCGCCCCACACGTAACCGTCATTATTCTGCGTGATCGCCGTCGCAAAGGTGGTCTTACTGTCCTCGTTATGGCCGCCCAAGTGGCTGCACGTTTCTCCATTGCCGCAGAGGTAGTGGGTGTGCGGTGTAGACGTTTCAGACTCGCTGTCCGCGAATGCCGCCGCAGGCAGCAGCGTCAGGCACAGGGCCAGCGCCAGAAACAGGCTCAATCCTCCTTTTTTCATATTCTCCTGCCTTTTCTGTCAAAATTTTCTTGCTGGCAAAGCAAGGCAAACTCTGTTTTTCTGGTTTGCAAAAGTTAATAGAATTATTAAACAGGCTGATCTCGAGCCCTTCAATCGACTTGGCGCAAGCATTTTGCTGTTCTCTCTCGAGCGGGGCGGTCTTCCCACGGACCGCCACGCGAAGCCGTTACGGCTC
>ERZ773139.2784-NODE-2784-length-16788-cov-3.682424_pt1 | contig 16788 bp, 16 predicted proteins | sample MGYA00580854_ERZ773139 | MGnify/ENA primary metagenome ERZ773139 (study PRJEB29015, sample SAMEA2737809) | human gut metagenome | biome: human gut; feature: human-associated habitat; material: faeces | place: China | collected 2012 ...
GCCGGGCAATTACCGTGTGTTGTTCGGAACCAGCCACCAGGAACTGATCGACGCTGCAGGCGGTTTTAAAGAAGAACCGGAAAAACTGATCCGCAGAGGATTGAAAATATGTGAGGAGCCGGATGGACCGTATATGTATGCGGATATGCTGGAAGAGGATCTTCGTGGAATAGAGAAGATAAGAAAATGCAGTGATTTTGCAGAAATGTATGACGCGGCTGATCGGTTTGTATGGAAAACGCTTTCGAGAAAAAAAGATGACAGTGTATCGGCTGAAAAAAGAGAGTCCGTAAAGGCGTTGAGAGAACAGGCAAAAAAGGCGATTGCCGGGGTGAAGGAAACTTATTTTTACGCGCCGGAAAGCGTATGGAAAGAGGACATGGTTTCGGCGGGAGAGTCTGTGAAAACGCTCGTATCTTTGGTAAAGCTGTTCGCAGAAAAGTTTGCGGAAAAGAAGCGCGGCAGAAATATGATAGATTTTAACGATATGGAACGGTTTGCGCTTGATATACTGACTGAAGAAAAAAACGGAGAACTTGTTCCGTCTGCCGTAGCCGGAGAATATGCAAAACAGTTTGAAGAAATTATGATCGACGAATATCAGGACAGTAATTTTGTACAGGAGACGATCCTGACAAGCGTATCGGGACAGGCAGAAGGAAAAAATAATATTTTTATGGTAGGCGATGTAAAGCAGAGCATTTACAGCTTCCGTCTTTCAAGACCTGAACTGTTTATGCAAAAATATAACACATACAGTTTAGAAGACAGTGACAGACAGAGGATCGATCTGCATAAAAACTTCAGAAGCAGAGGAGAAGTTCTGGACAGTGTCAATTATATCTTCCGACGTATTATGAAAAAAGAAATGGGCGGAATCGAATATGATGACAGCGCGGCGCTTTATCTTGGGGCGAAGTTTCCGAAAACAGAAGAAATTGAGGCAAAACGATACATATCGTCAGAATGTGAAAGAAACACAGATCTTTTCAAGACGGAGCTTTTGATCTTAAAAGACCGCGATAAAGAAGCGGAAAACGTACGTCGGTCAGAAGCGAGGATGATCGCGCGCAGAATTAAAAGTTTGATGCGCGGCGGGGTTGTGTCGGATAAAAAAACAGGGGAATATCGTCCGGTGCAGTATAAAGATATTGTGATTTTGACAAGAAGTGTGAAAGGATGGGCAGAAGATTTTTCGGCAGTCCTTGCAGAAGAAGGGATTCCCGCATATTCTGTAAGCAGGGAAGGGTATTTTGAAACTTATGAAGTGAGCGTATTGCTTGACTATCTTAAAATACTCGATAACGGAAGGCAGGATCTCCCGCTTGCGGCGGTTCTGGCGTCGCCTTTGGGAAATCTTCTGACAGAAGATATGGCAAAGATCAGAGTCGCATATCCCGACGTACCGTTTCATGAAAGCGCGCGGATGTACGCGTCGGAAGAAGCACAGGATCCGGTCTTGAAAGATCGTCTGATGAGATTTTTCAGTCAGGTGGATCATTTCAGAAAAAAAGTGTCGTATACTCCGATTCATGATCTGTTGACGGAGATTATAGAAGAAACAGGTTTCGGTATATACATTTCGGCGATGGAAGGCGGAGTGCAAAGAGCCGCAAACGTAGAGATGCTGGTGGAAAAAGCAAAGGCGTTTGAAGGAACAAGCTACAAAGGATTGTTTCATTTTGTGCGGTATATCGAACAACTGAAAAAATATGACGTTGATTACGGAGAAGCCGGGATCATGGATGAACAGGCGGATACGGTAAGGATCATGAGTATTCATAAGAGTAAAGGTTTGGAATTTCCGGTTGTTTTTGCGGCAGGTATGGGAAAACAATTTAATACACAGGATACGAAAAGCAGCATGATCCTTCATCCTGAATGGGGCATTGGGATTGATAAGATCGATCTGAAACGGAGGACAAAAGCGCCTACATTTTTGAAAAAGCTGATTCGGGAAGAGGCAATGTATGAAATGTGGGCAGAGGAGATGCGCATTCTGTATGTAGCGTTGACAAGAGCAAAGGAAAAACTGATCATGACAGGGGTTTTGCCGGATCGTTTCATTATGCGCTCCGGCAAAGACGGAGTTATCACGGCAGGGGCAAAATCATATTTCGACTGGATCATACCGGCTCTTTGGTCTGAAGAGGAGGAGGCGGCGTTAGAAGATGCGCCTGTCTGCATTTTTCAGTATACAGGAAATGACATAGGAGCAGATATTTTACAGGTGAAGTCAGAACAGTTGGCGCTTGACGTATTGAAACACTGGGATGTGACAAAAGTGTATGATCCGGAAATACGAAAATGTCTGGATGAACAGGCAGATTACGTTTATCCGTATTATTCGGAAGGCGGTATGAAAATGAAGTTTACCGTATCGGAGCTGAAAAAAAGAAAGGCGCTGCAAGAAGAAGCGGGAGAGGAAATGTATAAAGAACCACAGACGGTTCCTCTTCTTCCCCGTTTTATAAAAGAGGAAGAAACTCTTTCCGGCGCTTCACGGGGAAGCGCATATCACAAGTTTTTAGAACTGCTTGATTTTGCAAAAGAATACGAAGCAGATGATCTGGAAGCAGAGGTGGAAAGGCTTGCGGAAGATGGACGTTTATCGAGGGAAATGGCAGAATGTATTGAGACAGAAGATATGATGCGGTTTCTTCGGACTAAGAGCGGAGTGCGGATGTTACAGGCGGCAAGGAACAGAAAACTTTATAAAGAGCAGCCTTTTGTGATCAGCGTGAATGCATCGGAGATCTATCAGGGAGATCTGTCCGGGGAAAAGATATTAGTGCAGGGGATTATCGACGTTTATTTTGAAGAAGAAGACGGACTTGTCGTGCTTGATTATAAGACGGATCAGGTGAAAAGCAGAAAAGAACTTGTGGAAAAATATCATGCGCAGCTTGAATATTATGCACATGCCCTGTCTCAGCTTACGGGAAAAACTGTAAAAGAGAAGATTATTTATTCGTTTACTTTAAAAGAGGAGATCATCGTATGAAGATTTTGATGTATTGTTTGCTCGCATTAAATGTTGGGGTATGGCTGATGTACGGTATAGATAAGTGGAAAGCAAAATCGGGAAGATGGCGGATTCCCGAAAAAGTTCTTCTGCTTGCGGCGTTTGCAGGCGGTTCGGTTGGAGCTTTAGCAGGAATGATGATGTTCAGGCATAAAACAAAGAAAGCAAAATTTGTCATCAGCGTACCGATATTTTTTGTGATCCATTGTGTGATAGCCGGATATGTGCTTTTGAATTATTAAAGAACAATGTAACAGTTCAGCCCGCGCCATTCGTAAAACCGCACTGCGTGCTTATTGTGGCTGCCGCCACTGTTTTACTCATAAAAAGGCGCTAAGCACATACAGATGTCCGCTTGCAAAAATATGCAAGCATGTTTTGTGCTTCCTGTACATCTGTATGGATGAACTGTTACGAAAAAATATGTCAGATGCTCTTGACTTTGACGTAACGTCAAGTAATATACTTGCCCTAAGCTGATAGAAAAGAAAGAAAATATCGGCTTAGGGTATTTTAACAGGAGGTGAAAACGGTGAAGTGCGGCATTAAAGAAGTATCGGAACTAACAGGAGTGAGTGCGCGCACACTTCGTTATTATGATCAGATCGGATTGCTGAAACCATCAAAGACAAGTGAAGCCGGATATCGGTACTATGGAGAGCGGGAACTGGAGATCCTGCAGCAGATTCTGTTTTACAAGGAACGGGGAATGGAACTAAAGCAGATCAAGAAGATCATCTATCAGAAAGACTTTGACATTATGGCGGCTTTGCGGGAACACCTTTTGGAACTTGAGGAAAAGAGAAACCATATGGAAGCTCTGATCCAAACAGTGGAACAGACGATACGTTCAATGAAAGGAGAATATGATATGAGTGATCAGGAAAAATTTCAGGCGTTTAAAGAAAGAGTAGTTCGGGAAAATGAAGAAAAACACGGGGCGGAAATCCGCGAAAAATATGGCGATGAAGAGATGGATGCCGCAAACAGGAAAGTTTTAGATATGACAGAGGAGGAATACGAGAGATTTCAAAATCTGGGTGAAGAAATCCGCATACAATTACAGGATGCGGTAAGAGGCGGAGCAAACCCGGAGGATGAATGCGGCAGGCGGATCGTCGCACTTCATAAAGAATGGCTTGGAAAGACATGGAAACAGTATACGAAAGAGGCGCATGCGGCAATCGGCAATCTCTATATCAGCGACGAGAGGTTTAAAATGTATTATGATAAAGAAGTGAATGGATGTGCAAAGTTTCTCGAATCTGCAATTCGATATTGGGTTGACCGGGTATAAGCGGAGCTGAACAGACGATTTACAGGGCGGCGATCAATGGTTTTTCCGGATAATATTGTATTGACAAACTATATTATACAAAATATAATATTACTCATATAATACAATGTCTTTGGCAAAAAAGGAGGAACAGATGGTATTTCATACAGGAGCTGCCCTGTTGGATGCGATCGTACTGGCAGTCGTATCTATGGAAGAAACGGGAACATATGGATACAGGATCACGCAGGATGTAAGAAAAGTGATCGACGTATCGGAATCGACATTGTATCCGGTTTTGCGAAGGCTTCAGAAAGATGAGTGTCTGGAAGTATATGATCGACAGTTTGAAGGCAGAAACAGACGGTATTATAAAGTGACCGAAAAGGGAATCGCGCAGTTGGATTTTTATAGGGAAGAGTGGAAAAATTATACATGTAAGATCAGCGATATCTTTGACGGAGCAGATCGGATGAATACGATTTGCTAAAACGGGCAATACTCCTTTGAAAGAAGAAAGGGGAAGTTGTATGTCAGGGAAAAAATCAAAGACGATCGATCCGGCAAATCTTGATCCGGATGAAAAGCTGAAATATGAGGTGGCTGAGGAAATAGGGCTTCTCGATAAAGTGATGACGGAAGGCTGGAAATCACTTACATCAAAGGAGACAGGCAGGATCGGAGGATTAGTGACACGAAAGAAGAAGCAGCGATCCGGCGGGCAGAATATTTCTTTACAAAGATAGACAAATTTGATAGAATTATACATCCGAGGGAGACGACAGGTGATGTGTATGAAAGAAAGAATAAATGTTTTGAGTACGGAAATGGACTGCATAACAGCGAAGGAAGCGATGTTAAAAGCGATTGCGTTTCTGGAAAGAGAGTCGGTTGATATTATCGAAGTTTTATCTATGAGCGCATTGATGCGCGCGCGGGATGAAGACGAGTGGATAAGATCGACATCCGGATTTGGTCTTATTCTGCCCGGAGAGACAGAAATTCTCGAAGCGGCAGGGGAAACCGACAGGATAAAACTAAGAGAAGCGGAAAATCAGACATTTATAAAAATGTTTATGAAATACCTTCAGAAGAACAGAAAAAGAGTTTTTTTGCTTGCCGAATCGGAAGAAAAGCTAAATACTGTGGAAAATGCCATGAAGTATTATGACAAAGGAATTTTTCTGACGGGACACGCGCTGATCAAAGAGGGAGAAAACCGGGAAGAAGACGTAGTCAATGAGATCAACGGAACAGAGACGGACTGTATCTTGTCCGTACTGACTTCTCCTTATCAAGAAAAGTTTATCGCGGAAAATCAAGCTCTTTTAAATGTAAAACTGTGGTTCGGATGTGGAACTCTGCTTGAAAAAAGTTATGGCGAGAGAAAGCTTTCCAAAAGGCTCTCCCGGTTTCTGCTGAAAAAGCGATTTCATCTGTTAGTAGGGAAACAACAGAAAAAATCAGACTAGACAAAAGCGGGAAAAATGTCCATATATGGAATTTGTGAACAATGTATAGACATTAAAATATGAATTTTTTGTAAAATATCTGAGGAAATGCATAAAAAATATGTATTTCCTCTTTCTTTTTTTGCTGTTTTGCATTAATATAATATACGAATCTAAGAAAGAGGAATATTTTCGCTTTTAAAGTTTGTGAAAAATGTACATGATATAAATCCAAGGAGTGGAGGAACAGGCATGATTTCAAATCAGATACTTCAGAATACGATCGACGGATTGAAAGGAATTTCCAAAGTTGACTTCTCAGTATTAGATACAGAGGGAAAGGAACTGGCATCTACATTAGACAATGCGCAGGAACGAAACAGCGCGGTAATCTCGTTTGTAGAATCGCCTGCGGACAGTCAGGTAATACAGGGATGTCAGTTTTTTAAGATTTTTGACGAGCAGAGGCTTGAGTACGTACTGCTGGCGGAAGGTGACAGCGAGACGGCGTATATGCTCGGCAAAGTTGCGGCATTCCAGATCCACAGTCTGCTGGTAGCTTATAAAGAAAGGTTCGACAAAGATAATTTTATTAAAAATCTTCTTCTGGACAACCTTCTGTTGGTAGACATTTATAACCGTGCTAAAAAATTACATATTGACACGGAGGTAAAACGTGTTATCTTTATTATTGAGACATCACACGAAAAGGATAATGCCGCGCTTGAGAATGTGAGAAATCTTCTTGGCGGAAAATCAAAAGATTTTATTACTGCGGTTGATGAGAAGAATATCATTGTAGTAAAAGAACTCACAGAAAAAGACGGGGCGAAAGAGCTTGAGAAGATGGCGAAGGAAATGCTCGACATGCTGAAGGAAGATACAAAGGACGAGCAGATCCGTATTGCATACGGTACGATCATCAGCGACATCAAGGAAGTATCCAAGTCCTATAAAGAGGCGAAGCTTGCGCTTGACGTAGGGAAAATTTTCTTTGCGGAAAAGGATATTGTTGCATTTACGACACTTGGTATCGGCCGTCTGATCTATCAGCTCCCGATTCCGTTGTGCAAGATGTTTATCAGAGAGATTTTCGAGGGGAAATCGCCGGATGATTTTGATGAGGAGACATTGACAACGATCAATAAATTTTTTGAGAACAGTCTGAATGTATCGGAAACATCCCGGCAGTTGTACATTCACAGAAATACTCTTGTATACAGACTGGATAAACTTCAGAAGAGCACGGGGCTTGATCTGCGTGTGTTTGAGGATGCGATCACGTTCAAGATCGCGCTTATGGTTGTAAAATATATGAAATATATGGAATCATTAGAGTATTAGATCTTACAGGAGTATAAATAATTAGGAGGAACTTATGATTGAATTAAGAAACGTGACGAAAGAGTACTCTAAGGGCAATTCAGCTCTTAACGGAGTCTCTGTGAAAATCGAACGGGGAGAATTCGTTTTCATCGTCGGAGACAGCGGCTCGGGAAAGTCTACCCTGATTCGTTTGATCATGAAGGAGTTGAATCCGACTGAGGGAACGATCATAGTAAACGGGCAGAACCTGAATCGTATGAAACACCGCAATATCGCGAAATACAGAAGAGGATTGGGCGTTGTGTTTCAGGACTTCCGTCTTTTGAGAGACAGAAACATTTATGAAAATATTGCGTTTGCCCTGCGCGTGACGGAAACGCCGACAAAAGTGATCAAGAAAAAAGTGCCTGCGGCGCTTTCGCTGGTCGGTCTTGCGCAAAAATATAAATCGTTTCCGAAGGAATTATCAGGCGGAGAGCAGCAGCGAGTTGCAATCGCAAGGGCAATCGTAAACGAACCCGCTATTTTGTTGGCAGACGAGCCTACGGGAAACTTAGATCCAACGAACTCATGGGAGATCATGAGCCTTTTGAAAGAGGCGAATGAAAGAGGAACGACAGTGCTTGTCGTTACGCATAACCAGGAGATTGTAAACGAGATGAACGAGCGCGTGATCACTATGAAACAAGGTGTGATCGTCAGTGATGAACAAAAAGGTGGGTATATAGATGAGGATTAGTACATTTGGATACGTCGGAAAACAAGGCGTTAAGAATATCTGGAGAAACAAGATGTTTTCGCTCGCGTCCATTGCGACAATGTCAGCTTGTATCTTCTTGTTTGGATTATTCTTTTCGATTATTGTAAATTTTCAGCATATTATAAAAACAGCGGAGGAAGGCGTTGCGATCACAGTATTCTTTGAAGAAGACGCTACAGATTCAGAGAAGAAAGCGATCGGGAAGGCGCTGGAAGCCCGCAAAGATGTGGCAGAAGTAAAGTACATATCGGCAGAAGAAGCATGGGAAGAATTCCAGAAGCAGTATTTTGCAGACAATCCGGAGCTGGCAGAAGGATTTAAAAACGATAACCCGCTGGCATCTTCGGACAACTATGAAGTATATATGAAAACAGCGGAAGACAGTAAGAGTCTTACAGCGAGAAGCGTTCTCTTTCGGAGACGCAGAAAGAACTTGTTTCTTATGCACAAAAACTGGACGGCGTACGAGAAGTAAACAAGTCGGACGTAGTAGCGAAGATGCTTTCAAGCGTAAATACACTTGTAGCGGTTATTTCGATCACAATTATCATTATCCTTCTCGGAGTTTCGATCTTCCTGATCAGTAATACCGTTACGATGGGTATTACCGTGCGAAAAGAAGAGATTGCGATCATGAAGTACATCGGAGCGAAAGACTTTGTCGTTCGTTCTCCGTTCGTGATCGAAGGTCTTATCATTGGTATTTTCGGCGCGGCGATTCCGCTTGTACTGCTGTACTTCCTGTATGATAAAGCAGTTCAGTACATTATGGTGAAATTCAGTATTCTTGAGAATATTATTACATTCCTTCCGGTGTCGACTGTATATCAGATCTTACTCCCGATCGGTGTGGTAATGGGAATCGGAATCGGTTTCCTCGGAAGTTTCTTTACGGTGCGCAAACATCTGAAAGTATAGGAGGTATACTCGATGAAGTGTAGAATGAAGAGGGTGGCGAGTTTATTTCTTGCGTTGGCGCTGTGTGCCGGAATGACGATGAACGTAGGGGCTGTTACCGTTCAGGAAGCGGAAAATAAAGCGGACGAGCTTGAAGGCAAAAAAGAACAGGCTGAGGCAGAGGCGAAAGATCTCACGGAAAAATTAAAAGGGATCGTTGCCGATATGGAAGAAACGCAGAAGAAACTGACAGAAAAAGAAGAGGAGATCGAACAGGTTGAAAATGAACTTGTTCAGGCTCAGATTGATGCGAATGATCAGTATGAGAGAATGAAAGTTCGTATCAAATATATGTATGAGAGTGGAAATACTCAGTTTGTAGCCGTTCTTGCCGAGAGTAAGAATATGGGAGATTTTCTGAATAAGGCAGAATATATTTCTCAAATCTCAGAGTATGACAGAGACGAACTTATAAGGTATCAGGATACGGTTGAAGAAATCGAGGTGAAAGAAGAAGAGGTTCAGGCAGAATATGAGGAACTGAATACGCTTCAGACAAAGCTTGTCGGTCAGCAGACGGAAGTTCAGAAAATGATCGATGAGAATAAAGAAAAACTTAGCAATATCCAGTCGGAGATCGATGCGAATGCTGCTGCATTGGAAAAGGCAAAAGAAGTTGAAAGAATCCAACAGGAGCAGGCAGGAAATAATTATATTCCTTCAACGGGCGGAAACGTCGTGAGCGGAAACGGATATTTTACGCACCCGTGTCCGGGTATGTCGTACCAATCCAGTTATTTTGGCGAGATCAGGCCATATGAGGTCGGCGGCCATAAAGGACATGATTATGCTGCGGCTGTAGGAACACCTACATATGCGGCTGCGGCAGGAACGGTTGTGATCGCCGGATTCAGCTACAGCGCCGGAAACTGGGTTGTTATTAATCACGGAAACGGACTTGTGACAAAATATATGCATCACAGCGCACTTGCCGTCAGAGCAGGGCAATATGTAGAGAAAGGTCAGCAGATCGGATATGTGGGAAGCACAGGGCAGTCAACCGGACCGCATCTTCATTTTCAGGTGGAGCTGAATAATGTACCTGTAAATCCTGATTTGTATATGTAAAGTGGTTATACATAGGAATAGCCGGGGGTAATGATTCAGTCAGTGAAATTTACTATATGGGAGATTTCCCGTATATGGAAGAAGAGGGGAGACAAGGCAGAGTATGATCTGTTTTGTCTTTCTTCTGTATAGACAAAAAGTTTGGCGACATTTCATAAAAGTCGAATGGGAAATAAAAACGGTTATATAATAGATAGAGGGGCGTTGGAAAGTAATGCGATGTGATGTAAGAAAATTTGCGGATGAACGAAAACAGGGGAATGAAAAACATGGATCAAACTAGTAATAATCAAAATGAGTCGGATGAAATCAAGATGAGTCGGGGCAGCGTGGATGCAAATGAAGGTTCTTTAGGCAGCGGGAAGAAAAAAAGCAGATTCGGGATTGGCGTTCTTGTAGGAATCGTGATCGGCGCAGTTATAATTACCGGAGTATGGGGAGCTGCAAAGGTGGTATCTGCCGTATTTTTCAAAGGCAATTTTGCAACGGAAAGTACATCAAGATCAGATATGGAACATAAACTTGACAGGCTTAACGCGTTGATAGAGAAGTATTATCTGTATGAAGATGAGATTGATAAAGATGCCCTTGTAGAAGGTATTTATTCAGGGTATGCAGGCGCGCTGGGAGATCCGTATACAGAATACTACGATGAACAGGAAGCGAAGGAGCTTTTTGAAACAACGAACGGTGAATTTTTCGGAATCGGAGCATCGATGTCGAAGCAGCTCGGAACAGATGAGATTACGATCGTCAATGTGTATGAAGATTCACCTGCAGACAAGGCGGGCTTGAAATCAGGCGATATCTTATATAAGGTAGACGAACATGAGACGGCGGGATATGAACTGGATACAGTCGTTTCGTGGATCAAAGGCGAAAAAGGTACGTCGGTTGTCCTCCATGTGCTAAGAGACGGAAAAGAAGTTGAAGTGACGGCTGTCAGGGATAAGATCGAAGTACAGACAGTCGCATATGAAATGAAAGAAGATCAGATTGGCTATATCGCTGTAAGCGAGTTTGACAGCGTAACTTATCATCAATTTGAAACGGCGCTGGAAGATCTTGAAAAGCAGGGAATGAAAGGGCTTGTAATTGATCTTCGTAATAATCCCGGCGGAAATTTTGATACAGTAACAGATATGCTGAAGCTGCTTCTTCCGGAAGGAGTGATCGTGTCGACAAAAGACAAAGAAGGGAATGTAGAAGAAGTTACTTGCGACGGAGCAAATGAATTTGATAAGCCGCTTGCCGTACTTGTAAATCAATACAGCGCCAGCGCGTCGGAGATTTTCAGCGGAGCTGTGCAGGATTACGGCATCGGAGAGATCGTCGGTATGACGACTTATGGAAAAGGGGTCGTTCAGCAGTTAATGGATCTTGGAGACGGAACATGCTTAAAAATGACAATCGCAGAATACTATACTCCAAACGGACGGAGCATCAACGGCAAAGGCGTAGAGCCTGACGTGGAAGTAGAGTATGAATACGATGAGAATAATCCCGAAGCAGACACCCAGTTAGAGAAAGCTTTGGAAGTAGTGAAAGATCAAAATAAATAAAACAAAAACAATATGGGCGGACAATATGGAACAGAATAAGTTTAACGGAAAAATCTGAGCAGAAAGTCTGAACATCTGAACAGAAAAAGCGGAACAGTGAACTGTCCGCTTTTTTCGTAATTATTCAAATTGTTTTTTAATAAGTTTTTAAATCGGTTTTTTGAATCGGTTTTTCGTGTGGGCTCATTTTGAATCGTTTAGTTTTGGACTTTTCGCCTTACAGATGAGCTGAGTCATTGTTCCCATCGGACAGTAAACGCACCAGCTTCTCGGTTTGAACAAGATCATTGTTGCAACCCCAAGTACGGTAGATGTCAGCATGACACTGTAAAATCCAAAAGCAAACTGTGCGACGCCCGGATGGAATAGTGTTCCGTGGTATGCCCAATCCCACGGGAACGAAAATGTCCAGAGCAGGGAGACTGCCTGTTTTAAGCTGTGGATTTCTGCAAATACAAGTCCTGTATTCCAAAGCATTTGGAAAAACATGACAAAGAAAAAGATTAGAAATCCATATCTGAACCATTTACTTTTCATCCACAGAGGCACGTCTTTTTTTCGGGAAAGACCGAAACGTCCTCCGATCAGACCGAAAAGCTGCCCTCTTCCACAATACCGGTTACAATATCCCTTTGTTCCATTTGCAAGAGAGATGATCAAAGGGATGAAAAAACAAAGAAGTCCGATCCATGCAAACAGGATGTTGAAAAATCCGAGAATCAAATAAGCGAGGGATACGATCCACAAATAGTCATACCAATGTTTTTCCATGACGGACCTCCTAAAAGTTTGTTCTATTAATATATAGCATAGAGGATGATAAGATTCTGTGATATAATCACGCAAGCAGATGACAATGTGCTTTTTGGCGCTTTTCGGTGATTCCTGAAGTATTTGTTTTTTTATACATGACGAAACAGGAAAATTTTGATATAGTATATAAGTGCGAAAAATCGGATTGTGAGGAGTTAAGAAATGGATATATTGATTGTTATGTGTATCGGGATTTTAGTAGGAAGAGTTTCAATCCTGCGCAGGGCGAAAAAGAAAAATGAATATCTTTCTTTGTTTTGTACGTTTATTTTGATTTTTTCTATGGGAGTCATGCTTGGAAAGAAAGATCATTTTTTTGAAGAATTATCATCGCTTGGTCTGACAAGCTTTCTCTTTTTCCTTATACCGACCGTGCTTTCTATCGGATTGGTTTACTGGCTGACAAGAGTTTTTATGAAGAAAGATAAATAGGCCGTTGTAAAAAATAAAGTTTTAGGAAAGAAGGGGTTTAGATGATCGTTTTTTTAACGATATTGTCCTTAGTATCAGGACTTGTCTACGGCTATTTTGATGTGGAAAGCAGTTTCATTTCCGCAATCACGCAGAATACCCATATTGTTTTATATATATTAATGTTCTCCGTCGGAATAAGCATCGGAATGTATGACGGTATTGTGCAGAAAATACGGGAATATCATATTAAGATTTTTATTATTCCGATCGGAATTATTATAGGCTCTCTTTTGGGAGGAATAATTTGTTCTATGATCGTTAAAATGCCTGTTGGTCATGGGACGGCGATCGCGAGCGGATTAGGCTGGTACAGTCTTTCAGGAGCAACGATCAGCAAGCTGGTAAGCGCAGAAGCCGGAAGTATCGCTTTTTTGAGTAATCTGATGAGAGAGATCTTTTCGTTTTTTATTATTCCGTTTTTGGCGGTACATTTTAATTATTATACGTGCATTGCACCTGCGGGAGCGACAAGTGAAGATACAACGCTTCCGGTAATGCTGAAATATACAAATGAAGAAACGGTAGTGTTATCTGTTTTAAACGGAGTGATCTGTTCATTTTGTGTGCCGATACTTATTTCGTTTTGTTTGAATATAAAGTAAAAATATATAATCGCCGGCAGACAGGAAAAGTATAAAAGAAGAAAAGGAGACGTTGAAAATGAAACTGCAGTTTAAATATCAGAAATTTCAGGCTGATGCGGCGAAGGCAGTTGCGGATGTCTTTGACGGACAGCCATATTTGGCGCCTTCTTATATGACAGGGGAAATATCGGGGAAAAATTCGTCGTCAGAAGAGAGAAAAGGAACTTTTTCAGGATGGAGCAATCAGAAGATCGTGCCCGAATTAAGCGATGAGAGAATATTAGATAATCTGCGGAAAATACAAAAGGCGAATCAGATTCCGGTTTCTTCAAAGCTGGAAGGGCGGGAAAACGGATATCATCTGACGGTTGAGATGGAGACCGGAGTTGGGAAAACGTACACTTATATTAAGACGATATACGAATTAAATAAACGATACGGATGGAGTAAGTTTCTCGTCGTCGTGCCAAGCATCGCGATTCGGGAGGGCGTATATAAGACATTTCAGATAACGAGAGAACATTTTGCAAAAGAGTATGGAAAGAAGATCCGTTTTTTTATTTATAATTCAGAGAGACTTACGGAAATCGACCGGTTTGCATCGGATAATTCTGTTCATGTAATGATCATCAATTCTCAGGCATTCAATGCAAAAGGAAAGGATGCAAGGAGAATTTATATGAATCTTGATGAGTTTCAGGGAAGGAAGCCGATCGATTTGATCGCGGGAACAAATCCGATCATAATTATTGATGAACCACAGTCGGTGGAAGGCAGGCAGACAAAAGAGAGGATGAAACAGTTTTGCCCTCTTATTACGCTTCGGTATTCTGCAACGCATAAAGCTGACAGTCTGTATAATATGGTGTATCGCCTTAGTGCGGCAGATGCTTACAGAAAATACCTTGTGAAAAAAATTGAAGTAAAAGGAATCGCAGAGACAAAAACAATGGCGTCAGACGGCTATATATATGTAGAAAGGATCTGTTGTTCTGAGTCTGATGCGGCTGCCGTTATACAGTATGATTTTAAAATGGGAAGCGGGATTCGGAAACAATATCGAAAGGTAGGAATCGGCGACGACTTATACGAAATTTCGGGAGGTTTGGAAGAATATCAAGGCGGCTTTGAAGTAAAACAGATTAACAGACAGGAAGAATCGGTTGAGTTTGTCAACGGGATGAAACTATATGCAGGCGATATCAACGGAAAAGTGGACGAGGAACAGATTCGCAGAATACAGATCAGAGAGACAATCCTGTCTCATATAGACAGGGAACGCCGGTTGTTTGGCAGAAGAATTAAAGTTTTGTCATTGTTTTTTATTGATGAAGTTGCCCGTTATAAAAAGTATGACGAAACGGGATGTCCTCAAAACGGCAGTTATGCGGACATATTTGAAGAAGAGTACCGTAACATTATAGAGAATATGAAGTATGGACCGGGAGATGAAAAGTATCGGGATTACATAGAAATGATCCCTGTCGAAAAAACTCATGCCGGATATTTTTCAATAGACAGAAAAGGGCATGTAGTCGACAGTAAAGGGAAAGGAAAAGAAATGATGTCAGACGATCAGGATGCTTATGATCTGATCATGAAAAATAAAGAACTGCTTTTGGAGTGTGACCCGAAACAGTCTCCTGTTCGATTCATTTTTTCTCATTCAGCACTTCGGGAAGGATGGGATAATCCGAATGTATTTCAGATTTGTACGTTAAAAAACGGAGGAAGCGAAGTACGAAAACGGCAGGAAGTCGGAAGAGGGCTTCGTCTGTGTGTCAATGGAGACGGACAGAGAATGGACAGAAGTTTTCTGGGGCAGGACGTTCACAGAGTGAATACGTTGACCGTGATCGCAAGCGAAAGCTATGAAAGTTTTGTGAAGGGCCTGCAAAGTGAAATTGCAGAAGATGTTTTCGGTAAACAGAGTCGGAAGGCCGACGTCTGTCGCGATATAGAAGTAATCATACCCGAGAATGCAAGAAGCCGTCGAGTAGAACTAAAAGTCGATCAGGAAAAGCTAAATGGAGAAGAATTCAGCGCATTGTGGTCAAATATTTGCCTGAAATCGACATATACCGTAAATTTTGATACGGAAAAATTAGTAGAAGATGCGGTGAAAATATTAAACAGAGAACTGCATATACAAGATGTGCGATTTAAAGGCAAGAATGAGGCGGCAAAAAGCGTCGTGAAATATGATCTTGCGGGGAAACTTGCCGATATGACAGGGCTGAAAAGGAAAACAGTGATCGAAATATTGAGCAGAGTCGAAAGTTCTGTTTTTCAACAGTTTCAAGAAAGTCCGGAAGAATTTATCGCTCAGGCAGAAAGATTGATCTTAAATGTGAAAGAAACAGCGATTTCGGAAAATATCATATATCATACGTCAGACGAAAAATATACAAAAGATATTTTTACACAGCAGACGATTCAGGGAAAACAGGGAGTGGACGCAATGAAAGTCGGGAAGCATTTGTATGATTATGTGAAATACCGATCCGGCGCAGAAAAGGAATTTATCGAACGGCTGGAAGCATCAAAAGAGGTTGCGGTATATGTAAAACTTCCGGAACAATTTTATATCTCCACTCCTGCAGGACGTTATATGCCGGAATGGGCGATCGCTTTGTACCGGGAAACGAAAGGAAAACGTTTCTTTGTTGTTGGGAAAAAAGCCGGAAAAGATAAAGACTCTAATCAGTCAAAAATAGCGGAAAACATCAAGATATGCTGCGCCTCTAAGCACTTAACGGAGATCAGCGCAGGAAAGGTCGTTTTTAAAACGACGGAGGAATACACGGATTTTATGGATTTATCGCATTTCATCAAAAATTGTCAATATACAAGAAATAGTGTCAAATAACCTTATTATTCTATATTTGTATATATCAAAAGCAATATTTCGCTTTGTAAAAGAAACTTTGCTAAGATGTAAAGGAGTTTTGATAGATTTCTAACGGAAAAAATAAGATAATGATGTCTGAAAGGAGGACAGATTTGAAATGAATATAGGAGAACAAATAAACAATCTGCGCAAACAACATGGTTTAAGTCAAGATGATTTTGCAAATTTATTTAATGTTTCCAGACAGACTATTTCTAATTGGGAGAATGGTGTTTCCCAAACAAAAAGATATTAAGAAACAGCCCATGTTTACCTGCTTGCAAACAAAAGAATATTGCTACTAGACTAAGAGATACTACATAAGTGTGTTGGTATCTCTTTTTTGTTGCCGTGAAACAGCAGACTATTTCATTTCTGCTTGATTACCTTAAAACTTATTAGTCTATGGTTTGTCAAGGGCTTGTTGCGTGAGAAATGCTGAATATCACCCTTTACAAAACATAGGCTGATAAGTAACTTTTCAAAAGCAGAAAAGAAATGGCAATGCTTATAACAATATGATATAATGCAGATGAAGACAAAAAAGGAATTTGTCGAGCTGGTTAGTTCGAGATAATTTTGAGTTTGTTAAGATGTGGTGC
>ERZ773139.2790-NODE-2790-length-16765-cov-10.001556_pt1 | contig 16765 bp, 15 predicted proteins | sample MGYA00580854_ERZ773139 | MGnify/ENA primary metagenome ERZ773139 (study PRJEB29015, sample SAMEA2737809) | human gut metagenome | biome: human gut; feature: human-associated habitat; material: faeces | place: China | collected 2012 ...
GTGAGCGTAAATAATTTAGAAAGGGTATGATGTAGCCTTAACTATATCATACAAGTAGCAAATGAATATACTGGTAACAGGCGCAAAGGGCTTTGTGGGCAAAAACCTTTGCGCGGCGCTTAAAAACATTCGAGATAATAAGGACAGAACGCGGAATATTAAAATAGAAGAAATTTTCGAGTACGATATAGATACCGAAAAAGCCTTACTTGACAGCTTTTGCGAAAAGGCGGACTTTGTGTTTAACCTTGCGGGCGTAAACCGACCGAAAGAGACCGCCGAGTTTATGCAGGGCAATTTCGGTTTTGCAAGCGAATTGCTGAATACCCTTAAAAAGCACAACAATAAATGCCCTGTAATGCTGTCTTCCTCTATTCAGGCGACCTTAATAGGTCGGTACGACAGCGACTACGGCAGAAGCAAAAAAGCGGGGGAAGACCTGTTTTTTAAGTATTCCGAAGAAACCGGCGCTAAGGTGCTTGTGTACCGTTTTCCGAATCTCTTTGGCAAATGGTGCAGGCCGAATTACAACAGCGCCGTTGCCACCTTCTGCAGCAATACCGCGAACGATTTACCCATAACGGTAAACGACCGCAATACAGAGCTTGAGCTCTTATACATAGACGATCTGGTTACAGAAATGCTTGACGCGCTTGAGAAAAAAGAGCATCACTGTGAGTTTGACGGAATAAACACCGTAATTACCGAAAGCGGAAAATACTGCGCCGTACCGACCACACACAAAGTAACCCTCGGTGAAATCTCGGATTTATTGGAGCAGTTTAAAAATCAGCCGAAAACGCTTTTAATGCCCGAAATACCGAACAATTCATTTGCAAAAAAGCTGTATTCAACCTACCTTTCGTATTTACCGGGGAGTAAGGTCAGCTTTCCGCTTAAAATGAATATTGACGAACGCGGCAGCTTTACAGAACTGCTTAAAACCGCCAATTGCGGTCAATTCAGCGTTAATATCTCAAAGCCCGGAATTACAAAGGGTCAGCACTGGCATAACTCAAAGTGGGAATTTTTTATTGTGGTATCGGGCCATGGGCTTATTGAGGAACGGAAAATCGGCAGCGATGAGGTTTTGCGCTTTGAGGTTACAGGCGAAAAAATAGAAGCAATACATATGCTGCCGGGCTACACCCACAATATAATAAATCTTTCAAATACAGAAGACCTTGTAACACTTATGTGGGCTAATGAGCAATTCGACCCAAGCCGCCCCGACACTTATTTTGAGAAAGTATAAATATGAAAATAACGGAAGAACAAAAAGCACTGCTCAGCCTTATAGCAAACAGCCTTTTCGGTGTAAAAGCGGAAATACCCTGCAATACAGATTTTAACAGGCTGTTGACCGAAAGCAAGCAGCAGGCGGTAACGGCATTGGCGTTAAAAAATGTGTCTATGCCCGAAAATGTAAAGGATGCAAACACCGTATTTAAAAATATTACGGTCAATTCAAGAGTATTTGCAGACCATACCCTGCTTAATAATATTATGACAAAGGCAAATATACCATATACTGTCTTAAAGGGCGCGGCGTCCGCATACTACTACCCCGACCCTATATTCAGGGCAATGGGGGACGTGGATTTTCTTGTTAAAAAGGAAGATATTGAAAAAGCAACCGAGGTATTAAAGCAAAACGGCTTTAAACCGTGGGAGGAAGAGCATATCTGCCATATAGTGTTCCGCAAGGGCAAAATACATCTTGAAATGCACTTTGAGCCGGCAGGCGTGCCGAACGGCAAAGCAGGCGAAATAATACGGGAATATATCTCGGATATGATAGAAACCTCATCACCTGTAAAAAGCGACATCTGCACATTCGTTAACCCTGACAAATTCCATCACGGGCTTATAATGCTTTTGCATATGCAGCACCACCTACTGTCGGAGGGTATAGGACTTAGACACTTGTGCGACTGGGCGGTGTTTGTAAATTCATTTAAGGGTAATGAGTTTGAAACGCTGTTTAAAGAAAGGCTTAAAAATGTAGGACTGTGGACCTTTGCAAAAACAATAAGCCTTGCGGCAAGTATAGGTATAGGCCTGCCGAAACAGGAATTTATGGGCGGCAATACAGAGCTTGCCTGCTCCACGCTTAACGATATTATTTCGGGCGGAAATTTCGGCAGTAAGGATAAGGACCGTTCGGGCGAGGGATTTTTTATTTCCAACCGTGGTAAGGACGGGGTAAACCATTCAAGACCGGTGCAGTTTATCCTTTCGGTAAACCAAATAGTATACACCAACTGGAAAGTAACCAAAAAGGCTAAAATTCTTTTGCCGATAGGCTGGGCATTTTGGGGAATAAGAAGGTTTATAAGAGTATTGACCGGCAAACGCCGCCATATGAATTTCAAAAAACTGTATAACAGCAGTAAAAGCAGAAAAGAGCTGTATAAACAGCTTCACTTGTTTGAAACGGAGTGTTGAAAATGGAAATAAAAACCGATTACAGCGATATTAAATTTAAAGATAACGGCAAGCTAAAGCTTTTAATAATCGTGGGGACAAGACCTGAGATAATAAGGCTTGCGGCGGTAATAAATAAATGTCGTGAATATTTTGACTGCATATTAGCGCATACGGGGCAGAACTATGATTACAACCTTAACGGCGTGTTTTTCAAAGATTTAAAGCTCCGTGACCCCGAGGTATATATGGACGCGGTAGGAGATGATTTAGGTGCTACCGTCGGCAATATAATAAACTGCTCATACAAGCTTATGAATGAGATAAAACCAGATGCGCTGTTGATTTTGGGAGACACAAACTCCTGCCTTTCGGCTATTGCAGCAAAGCGTCTGCATATCCCGATATTCCATATGGAAGCGGGGAACAGGTGCAAGGACGAGTGTCTGCCCGAGGAGACTAACAGACGTATAGTAGATATAATATCCGACGTTAATATGGCATATTCAGAGCACGCGCGCCGCTATCTTGCCGAGTGCGGACTGCCCAAAGAGCGCACATATGTTACAGGCTCGCCTATGGCGGAAGTATTACACCAAAATTTAGAAGAAATAAAGCAGTCGGATATTCTTAACAAGCTTAATTTAGAGCCTAAGAAATACATTTTGCTTTCCGCTCACAGAGAAGAAAATATAGATACCGAAAAGAACTTTTTATCGCTATTTACGGCTATAAACAAACTGGCGGAAAAGTACGATATTCCGATACTGTATTCCTGCCACCCGCGTTCTAAAAAGAGACTGGAGCAAAGCGGATTTAAGCTTGATAGCAGAGTTATACAGCACGAACCTCTCGGTTTTCATGATTACAATAAGCTGCAGATGAACGCATTTTGCGTTGTGTCGGACAGCGGCACTCTGCCCGAAGAAAGCAGTTTCTTTACGAGCGTAGGTAATCCGTTCCCCGCTGTTTGCATACGCACATCTACCGAACGCCCCGAGGCGCTTGACAAGGCCTGCTTTATACTTGCGGGTATTGACGAAAAGAGCCTTTTGCAGGCGGTTACAACTGCAATAGATATGAATGAAAACGGCGACTGCGGCACACCCGTACCAAACTACACCGATGAAAACGTTTCAACCAAGGTTGTAAAACTGATACAGTCCTACACCGGCGTTGTTAACAAAATGGTGTGGAGGAAGCTTTGACGGCGTACCGCTTTCATATAATTAATTTAAATGGCTCGTTATACTAAATCAATCCTCGCTCTTGATAATTTTCAGCGTATCTTCTGCTGTTATTTCACCGCGGAGATACCGATCTCTTTCTGCGGAGACTGCTTTGAGATAGAATTGATTGTTAAAGGCGATTGTAAGGAAGTTGTGAACGGACATAAAATATCGGTAACGGTAGAGGACGCAGTTCTTTTAACGCCGACAGCATTAAATCAGCAGGGTTATTGCCGTAATAAAAAAACGGGAAGACTGCTCCGGTGCATTGCTTATTAACGCAGGGCTCAACCTGATTTACACAGCAAACAGTGACGGTGACAACTCAATATTTTTCTTAAAAAGAATATAAAGTATTTAAGAAAAACATCAATTTATAGATATAATAAAAAATTGAAGGAATTAAATAAATGCAGCATACTGAGGTGTTATATGATCTTAGGTATAGATATAGGCGGCACAAAGTGCGCGGTAATAAAAGCAAAATCAGACGACGAAAATATAAAGCTGCTGGATAAAAGAAAAATACCCACACGGCTGGATATCACACCCTAAGAAATGATTGAAAGCCTTATTATGCTTGCCGATGAAATGTTGGACGGCAAAACGGGTGGAAAACTTAAAAGTATATGCGATATATGCATATGTGTGCCCGAAACCGAAACCTTTAAGGTGCAGGAATTGCACCTGCCCGTATACCATTACCTTTGCGCAAGGGTGGAGAAGGAGATTTTTATAGGTGAATAAAACTGCTTTTCGGTAATTAACAGTTATAAAAACGGTACAAATTCTAAATGAAAAATAATAACGTATAATTGTTTTCTCCCGCCCTTATTTTAAAATAAGGGCAGGTTTTTTATTGACTTTGGAAACCACCGGCTATGCCGGTGGAGGCATCCCGTAAAAAAGCTTTAGCTTCAAGCATCGAGCGAAGCGAGTCGAGAATAACAATCCAAAAAATTCGTATGTACTCGATAAAAACGGCTGATGCCCGTTTATGGGCGGCGGGGCATTTGATGTAAGTGAAAAATCATTCAGCGCATCTTTAGATGACAGCCGGTAAAGAGCTCTTCTATGGCTTAATCAAGCCGCCGGCTTAGCTGGCGGTCATGACTATAGTATGGATTTGTTAATTATGCGCTGCGAAGTAATGTTGTTTATCCTAAACCCAGGCTCCATTCAGGTACATATTCTCCAAAAGCTCCGTTCCTGTGCTGGTACGGAACACACGCTGACGGAAATTTTCAATTGCCGTGCGTGTATATCCGCCTTCGCCTGCATTGATTAGAAAATCCGCTTCCAGCAAGATTTGATGATCCGGTCCGTCAATATTCGTGTAGGTATGATGATGTGCGACTAACCACGAAATGCGCTCTACGTCAGAAGTTCCTTAAAAAACGCTTTTACAAGCGGCGGACTTTCAAGCTCCTGATGTTTTCCGTTTGTGTTGCCGTATTTTCGCGGCACAGCAGGCAAGCGATGTCATGCACCACTGCGGCAAGCTCCAAAATCTCCTGCGTATGCCGATCCGGTTTTTCTATCTCTCCGATAGTCTTTGCCATTGCCCATACCTTGAGAAAATGGTCGATATCGTGTATATTGCCCTTGTAAAATTCAATCATCTTTTGCGTAGCAGCTGCAATAATCATATATTTATTTTCCTCCGCCTAAAGCGCGGTGCCTTTTTTCGGTACGAAAAAGCCTGTCAGATCGGTATGCTCCGTTTCCAGCAGCTTTATCTTTTTGTCAATTCCTCCGGCGTATCCGGTCAGACTGCCGTTTGTGCCGACAACCCTGTGGCATGGAATAATGATAGATATTTCGTTATGCCCAACCGCACCGCCGACCGCCTGAGCAGACATTCGGGGAAGACCCTGCTTTTCTGCAAACTGCCGTGCAATTTCGCCGTAGGTGGTAGTTTGACCGTAAGGAATTTGCAGAAGAATATCCCATACAGAGCGACGAAATGCAGAACCGATAGGGTGCAGCGGCGGCAGAAGGTCGGGCTTTTTTCCTGCAAAATAAATATCAAGCCAGTGTTTGGCTGCCAAAAGAACAGGGGTTTCTGTCTCGGTGCGTTCATTCGGCAGGCTGCGGGCAAAGTATTTTTGCCCGTCGAACCACAGCCCTGTCAGACCGATTTCGTCAGCCGCAAGCAGGATACCGCCAATAGGGGATTTGTAGTGCTGGATAAATATCATAATTTACACCTCTGAATTTGTTTGAGCGGCAGATTATGCTTTTTTGGCGGCACAGTCTTTTAATTCCGGTATTGCTCCGCCCGCCACAGCCCAGAGATACAGGCTTGCCACACTGCAATAAGGGTGAAATCTGCGGCGGTATTTTTCAAACAGTCTGCGGTCAATATTGCGGTGATGATAAACCATACGTAATCCCCTTAGAATAGCGAGGTCATCATAGCTGAATATATCGGGGCGCTGCAGGCAAAAGAGCAGTATCATTTCGCCAGTCCAAACGCCGATACCCTTTAGACTGCTTAATTCACGGATTGCGTCTTCATCGCTCATATGCTCCACAGCGTCCGGAGAGAACGCTCCCGTACGGACCTTTTCGGCAAAGTCTGTAATATACTCTGCCTTGCGAAAGGTTATACCGAGCTTTTGCAGCTTTGGAGCGCCGGCGGACAATATCGTTTCGGAGTTGACCTCGCCCAGTGCGTCCTGACATCGCCGCCATACGGTCGCCTGTGCTTTGGTCGATATTTGTTGACCTATGATGTGGTGGACGACAGACGAAAACAAGTCCGTATCCACTTCGCGGTCGATATGCCCTATGCGGTCAATGACCGCGCAAAGCCGCTTATCTCTTTGCCGCAGATAGGAAAGCTCGGTTTCTCCGTATGAAAAGTTCAACGTTATCACCCTCTGGTGTTTCACAGTGTTATTAATTTAATATTTCTAATTTTGATTTCAAATAAATATTTCTTGTGTTTTCAAGTCCGTCACCCCAAGGTTTCTGATGAAAATTTGTGTTAGATACCAAAAACCTGACAACATCGCCGACTTTGGGATCGCCGTATTTCTCTTTGTTGTCGTCAAAAAATAACCAATGAGTTTCACCCTCTACCGGCGGGCTTTTTAAAGGAACAAGAGAATCAAGCTTCAGGCATCTTTTTCCCTGTAAATTACTGTTGCAGTTCATATCTGATCTGTCCTGCACTATGGTTGCAATAAATTTATTGTCTTCTTTCTCGGCGAATTGCATCGTTTCTAAAAACTCTTTATTGTGTTTGTCAAATTCGTAAGTATTAGGTCGTGGAATCAATTTTAAATCAATAAATTCATCATAAACAACGGATAGGTTATCTAACTTTCTGAATTGCATACCTTGCAAGGGTGTTTTATTATACTCTTTAATACTTATAGGGGCAATAACAATCGGAACGATTTTCTTTTCAAGTGCCCAAGCGGCGCCCAGCTCTGCCAAACAAAAAGGACTGCGCATATAAGATGATGTAATTAAAAGAATTATAATACTGCAATTCTTTATATTGCTTTTTATGGTTTCACTGACATTATCGTTAGTTTTCATATTTCTTAAAATCGAACTGCTGAATATACAATCCCTACTTATACCGAATCCATTTACCAATAGTTTGCAAAACGAATTGTGCAATCGCATGTCAATGGTTGAATGACTGATAAAAAAAGTTTTGTTTGTATGTTCTGTCATTTTAATCTCCTTATAATATAAATTCTTTTTTGTTGTTTATAGGAATATTATACCATTATGTTATCTAAAAAATCAAATGTTATAATCGGTTATGTTTGCAGCACCGGCTTCGCAAATTTAAAGTATATTTTTATTTTGAAACGGCGAGTGTTTTTAATCTGTTGGGTTTATGCGTTTAGGCATATCGTACAAGCCGCAAATCATATTTACAAAGGGGAATAGCTGTAATTTGATCGTCATTTTCATAAGCGGATAATACAGTAAAACCGTTATCAACAAAATAATATGAACATCCGACTAAAGATGAATGTATCAAATAAAAAACAGAAAAACAGGCATAAAGTTGTTCGCCCAGTTTTATGCCGCCACGGCATTTGCGTTTACCTGTTCAATCACCTTGCGGATGCCCATCCATACCGACAAATCGGTAAACACTTCTACAATGCTGCCGCGGTCGGTAAAAGGCGGCTCCTGCAAAACCGATAGGTCTTTCATCATACCGTTTTGAACGATATACTCAACAATCTGATTGACAAAATAAATCTGCCTTGAATCTAAATTGACATCGTTCAAATACTTTGAAAAGGCTGCCTTTGCTGCATTCATATCAAGACCGACGATTTCGCGCACAAATTCGCCGAGCGGCTTTTTACCGCATGCCGTCTCATAATCCTCTTTTGAGCCGAGGTCGTTCCAAAGAATTTTTTCAAGTTCTTTTATATCATCTGCGGTCATCGGAATATTATTTTTCAGTTTAGCAATAACTTCATCATCAATATGCTGACGAATATAAAACTCGGCTTTCGCCTTGTAGTTTTTTAAATCGTCATTTTCAAGCTCGGATTCTTTCCAATCCATTGACAAAATTTCATCGTCAAAATTCGTGTCATAGCGCAGTTTGTTAACCGGAATATATTTCATAAGGTCGCGCAGACTTTTACGGATATGCTCAAACTCGTTCATTCCGGCATTTTCGAGATAATTTGTGTGCAATAATTTATCTATCAATTCCGACTGCGCCATAATTTCCGGAATATTGGCAACGCCGGCTACGCCGCTGACCTTTTTATAAAGGTCGTTTCTTGCTTTGCCGTATTTTTTGCCTGCAAGGTACGCCAGCTCTATGCCATACATCAGCGCGTCAAACCGAACCGCTTTGGCATCGTCCTCGTCGGGGATGATCAGCGGTGCAAGTTCGCTTTCTATAAGTAAAGTATCTTCATACGAAAGCGCCTTGTAGTTTTCTTCGGACGAATAGAGTTCAACATATTTAAGATGCTGACGAACCGCGAAATGTCCCCGGTTAAGCTCTCTGACCTTTGCCGCCATATCTCTGACTAATGATTTCCGAAAGGCAATCAGTTCATCCGTTTGGTACGCCAGATCCTGCAATTTGTAGGCAATTTGCGCTTTGAGGTGGAATATTGCGCCCTGCAGCGCCATCATATTTGCCGTAGGTCTGCCGCTGCTCATACGGAAAAATTCAAAGTTGCCGCAAAAATCGAAAATATAAAATTTATCTTTGCTTTTTCCGTCAAGCAGGTTTTCGCAAAGGCGCGTACCTCTGCCGATCATCTGCCAGAATTTTGCCTTGCTCATCACCTTTTTAAAGAACACCAGATTCAGCACTTCCGGCACATCAATACCGGTGTCAAGCATATCCACGGAAATTGCAATCTGCGGCAGCTTTTTCGGGTCGGAAAACTCGTCGATAGCGCTTTGCGCATAGGTCATATAATTATCAATTACCATTGCAAACCCAGGCAGATGCGGATATTGCCTGTTAAAAATTTCAAGAATTTTTTCGGCGTGTGTATGGTTTTTTGCAAAAATAATGGTCTTACCGAGTTTTTGACCGTAGTCAACCGTCAGACCGTTGGTCATAAGCACATGAAGCACTTCTTTAATGGTATCCTCATTAAAAATCCATTCATTCAGCGCAGAAGAACCGATGCGTTCCGGCAGTCTGCCGTTTTCATCTTCAAAGGTATCTTCATAGGCGGCTTTGTCCTCGTCGGAAAGGTCGTCATACACAATACCCTGCTCAATAAATTTAAGCTTGGTTTCTACCGACATAAAATCAACAAGATAACCGTCTTTTACCGCCTGCGCCAGTTCATAGCCATAGGTCGGAACGCCGTTTTCAAGTTCAAAAACCTCGTAGGTGTTTTTGTCTATCTCGTCTTTTGGGGTGGCTGTAAGACCGACGAGCGGCGCGTCAAAATAATTAAAAATATCGCGGTATCTGTTATAAATCGAGCGGTGCGCCTCATCGCAGATAACAAGGTCAAAATGACCGCAGGTGAACAGCTTTCCGTCCTCATCCTTTACCGAATCAATGCAGTTCATCATAGTCTGGTAGGTTGAGAATACGCAGTGCGCCGTGTAGTTGTCTTTTTCTTCGCAAAGATTTGTTACCGATAAATCGGGCAGCAGATTAACAAAAGACCGCTTTGCTTGGGTTACAAGGGAATTCCGGTCGGCAAGGAAAAGAATGTTTTTTACCCAGCCGTGCTGCAAAAGCACATCGCAAAGGGCTATCACCGTTCGGGTTTTGCCCGAACCCGTAGCCATAACAAGCAGCGCCTTGCGGCGGTTCCTTTCGCCAAAACTGCTGCATACCGCTTTTACCGCGCTCTCCTGATAATACCGCCCCGCAATGCTTTTATTGACGGTTATGTTTTTCAGGCTTGTACGCAGCGTTTGCAGATTAAACAGTTTTTCAAGGTCGCGTTTTGAATAAATGCAGGCGCATTTGCGTTCGGGGTAGCGGTTATCGTCAATATGTGTTTCAAAACCGTTGGTAAGAAAAATCACCGGGCGTCGGCCGTATTTCTTTTCGAGCAGATCGGCATAAAGCTTTGCCTGCTGTCTGCCTTTTGAAACATCAACACAGGTGCGCTTGGCTTCCACTACGGCGAGCGGACGTCCGTCATCACCGTAAAGCACATAATCGGCAAAGCCCACCTCGCTGCGGTTAGGCATTCCGGGCAGCTCTACTTCATTAAGCCAATCCCTGCCCTCGCGCCAGCCGGCGTCCTCCAGCATAAAGTCAATATAAATCTTGCGCGTTTTGTATTCCGAAAGGTCAAGCGGCTTTTGAACATAGGTTTGCTGCTGCTTGGCACGGCGCGCCGTCAGTTCTTCTTTAAGCTCCCGGTTTTCTTCAATCAGCTTTGAAAGGTCTATATTATTATCGGGAACAAACGAAAGCGCCTCCTCGGGCGTGAGTTCAAGCAGCGATTTATCAAAGTTGCTGCTTTTATAGTTTTTACCGTAGCAATAGGCAACAAAATCGAGGAATATGTAAAGGTTTTCAAGGCAAAGCTCCGCCTGTTCCCCGGTTACTTTTCTGCCGCCGTGAGCCGCGCTGTTGCCGACCTTGCGTATAAAATCCATCCGCTGCCAAATATCATTGCCGACAATATCGCGGAAATCTTCGCCGTTCATAAGGTTCTGTAAATTATCTTGATACGGCAAATAAAGCGCCTTATCCACCGAATACATCCACTTAACGGCAAACTCCATTGCCCGCCGACAGTTGATAACGCAGGAATCGACGTCTATATGTAAAGTGTTTTCGGCGGCAATGGCAACACCTGAAAAGGTATCGAATTGCTTGTCCTTTAATAAAAAATCAAAGTTGGTCATATTAGTCATCACCTTCAATCCAAATATCTGCTCCTGTTTTTTCACCAAATAAGTGCAGTGCATCATCAGTATTTGATGGATACAATGTTTGTTTAAAATCATCGCAAATACAACTATACAGTTCTTTTGAGAAATTATGCAGCACATTTAACGTGTTTTGAAATTCATCTAGGTTTAATTCATATTCTTCTGCAATCTTCTTTGAGAAAAAATAACACTCTTTATCATTATGACAACAAGTTTTATCCCTACGGACTTTAAGGTTGCTTATAAATTTTTCATGCTTACTTATATTATTGAAAAAACAGGTGCATATTTCTTCAACTTGTTCATTGTTGCTAAAATAATTCAAATTGTCTTTGCAATATTTAATTATATTGTGAACAGTTATCTCCTTTTTGTTCGGGGATTGTTTTAACAACGCAGCCATCATTGTAGTAGCGTAAAAGCCTAATGATTTTTGGGAAATATAAAAAAAGTTTTCAGAATCTTTGTAGATTTCACTACTCTTTTTCTTTTCATAAACCAATACGTTAAAAGAATCCATTGCGCGTTTAATATGCAACGTTTGTGTATAAAACTTTGTAATAACATCGAATAGTTGTTCTTTGTTCATATTATATGATTGTTTTCGGCACAATTTATCATTTGATTCTTTTATATAACGCTTTACTATTTTTTCATCATCCAAGGTAAGCTCGTCATGTTTTGAAAAGTCTATTTTTTTAAGTGCACTTATCACTTTTTCATATTCTTTTTGATTCATATCACATCACCTTGAAATTCATTGCGGTTATTGGTACATTTTTGGAATTGCAATGCACAAAAAACCAAAACATCTCCACAAAGTTGTTTCTTCTGATAATCGTCCAATTTTTCAATAGACTTTATAGCTTTGATCGTGTCTTTAAACGCCTCAGTGTAATTTTCTCGTTTCCTGTTTTCAATTTGTTCTAATATAGGATTATACATTTTTCTCCCCCCTTAAATAGTTTTTAACTAAATTTATAAACGGTACAAGAATAGAATATTTTCTTTTCTAAGCCTTATTTATTTATTATAACATAAATCGTTTAATTAAAATCGCACGATTTACGCCATGTTTATGCCACATTTATGCCATTTTATGCTATCCAAAATATTTTTGCATTAAACTGTCAAATAATTCTTGTGCTTTATCAAGCGCCTGTTGAACGGCAAATTTCGATTTGTCGGTCTGTTCGACGAAGGCTGCAAACTGCTGCTGAAGCTCGAGTGGTGGTAATGGAAAATAAAATTTTTTTGCATCAGCCACATTAACATGAGGAACTGTTGATCCAGCATTGCTTTCATCTGCCTGTTTTTTTACTGCATCTGAACGTAACGCAGCATGCAAATAAGCAGATGTGCAAATTTTATAATCAGGTCTAAAAAGCATTGTTCTCTGTCCAAGACAGAATTCATATTCATCTGGAAGAATTACGCAATCTCCATATGTACCCTCTCGAGCATATACAACGTCTCCTCTTTCGGGTTTAAGTCGCTTAACGCGTTTCTCATACTCAACGACGCCTACATATTTCATTGAATCCCACAAAATAGAGCCATTTTGTATTTCCGAAGTTCTTATTGCGGGATATATAAGCTCCTTCTCATCATACTTAGGCGTTGAATGAGGACAGTCTACAATATCTGAACAAACATCTTCTGCTGAAACCACTTCAAAAGTTCCACTAAACAGTTCGATAAATCGTGATTTGACAAGTTCATCAAGTTTTTGAAGTTCTTGTTGACGAAAATCAATAATTTCAGATATTTTTTTAAACAACTCTGCACACTCAATTTGTTGATCCATATCAGGAAGCGGAATTTCCAATTCGGTAATATCTTTCAAAGAGATATTAAGTTGTGCAACACCTTGTTTTTTTCGTTCGAACTGTGTTTTTACAATAGGTGACTTCAAGATCAGCTTTACATACGGTAGATAAATATCGTCTCTTGCAATTCTGATAATCGCCAAGGCTTGATTAGTATTTGCCGGTAGCATTTTTTTCGTTACAATTGCCACGCGGCCAATAGCACCTGCAATTGAAAACAACACATCTCCTGCTCTTAATTGCGACCTTTTAAGTCTTTCGTGGCATTTTTCCGAAATATGTGCAACTTTTTCCTTAATAAAATCTCCGTTTTCTGAAAAACATTCTATCTTTAGAAAATTGACACCATTATCCTGGAAATCATATCCCAAAGTTGTTGGCGTTGTTCCTTTTGTTATCAATTCTGCAATTTCAGATAATCGTACTTTTCTGATTGTTCTCATTCCCTCATCCCTACAAATTATAATTTATCATTCTAAATTCTACATTCTTAATTCAGCATTTTCTCCAATTCATCCATCGCCTCACTAATTTGCTTTTCAAGCCTGCGCAGATCTGCCAAGATTTCGGTTGTGGGCGGATATTCCACCGGTTTATATTCGGTCTTTTTGTATTTGTTTATTGAAAGGTCATAATCGTTTTCGGCAATTTCCTCTTTGGGTACAAAGAACGATTTTTCGGTTCTCTCACGGCTCTTTTCGCCGTCTGGGTTTTTAAAGCGCGCGATAATGTCGGGAATATCGTTGTCCGCTATGGGCGAACGCTTATCATCAAGGCTGAATCCGTCCGCCTGCATATCGTAAAACCACACCTTGTCCGTGCCGCCGTGGCCGGTTTTTGTAAATATTAAAACAGCGGTAGAAACGCCGGCATAGGGCTTAAATACGCCGGACGGCATAGAAATAACGGCTTCAAGGCGGTTGTTTTCAATAATTTCTTTGCGGATTGCCTTATGCGCCGCGGAAGAACCGAACAGCACACCGTCGGGGACAATACAAGCGCACCTGCCGCCGATACGAAGCATTCGTAAAAACAGCGCCAAGAACAAAAGCTCGGTCTTCTTGGTTTTGCAAACCTTTAATAAATCGGGCGAAACCGTGTCATAATCAAGGCTGCCCTTAAACGGCGGATTGGCAAGAATTAAGCTGTACTTATTCTTATCCGTGTTTTGGTCGGAAAGGCTGTCGCGGTATTCAATAAAGGGGTTGTCAATTCCGTGGGTCATCATATTCATAGCACCGATACGGAGCATTGTTCTGTCCATATCGTAACCCGAAAACATCTGATTCATATAGTGGTCTTTTTTCTGCTTATTGAAAAATATTTCCTCTTTGCGGTGCTCTTTTAAATATTCGCCTGCCGCAACCAAAAAGCCGGAAGTGCCGCATGCAGGATCGCAGATGATTTCGTCGGCTTTGGGGTCTGTCAGCTCCACCATCATTTTAATAATGTGGCGAGGAGTGCGGAACTGCCCGTTAAGCCCCGACTGTGCAATTTTATTTAAAAGGTACTCGTATGTATCTCCGCGGACATCGGAGCCTTGCGTCTCGTTCATCAACTCATAAATACCGTCAAGCGCATCAACTACCTTTGAAAGCAGCAGCGGAGTCGGAATTTTAAAGATTGCGTCGCTCATATATTTTGAATAGGCGCTGTCCTTATTGCCGTGCAGATTTTTTATAAACGGAAACACGCTTTCCTGCACAACTGCATACATTTTTCCGGCAGGGAAATCATGGAAAGCTGACCATTTTAATTGGCTGCCTTCTACCGTTCGGTCGCCGATAGAAACCTCTTTTGCAAAAATGCTGCTGTAAGGCAGCCCCAGCATAGCTGCCTCTTTAGCGCGCAGATTGTCGCTGTCGTCAAGGTCGCGAATAAACATCAAATAGGTTATTTGCTCAATTACATCCAGCGGATTTACAAGTCCGCCCGCAGCAAATATATCCCACAAGCTGTCAATTTTATTTTTCAGTTCTCCGGTTATCATATCGTTCCTCCAATTTAGAATTAAGAATGCAGAATTAAGAATTATTTTGTTTGGCGGTTTTGATAATGCTGACAAGCAGCTTGATCAATTCCTCGGCGTCATTATAAATACTTTGAAATTGTACCTGTGTCACAAAATCGGTTGCATAAAGCAATTCAAGCCATTATGCGGTTTCGTCCGCTTCCTTCAGGGCTATATTCATTTTAGCAACAAAATCAGCCTTACTTTGACCTCTTGCCGCTTCTCGGCAGTTCGCGCCTATGTTTGTCCCGCTTCGCAACAACTGCTTTGACAGAATATACTCTCTTTTTTCTTCATTCAGGTGTTTGTAAAGGTTAATAATTCGTATTGCAAATGCTTTGCTTTTATCGAGTATAAGATTATCCATATTCTCTTCTCCAAGTAAATTCTTAATTCTGCATTCTTAATTCTGCATTTACCAAATTGCATATTTTCGAGATGTTAGTTTTTCCAAACATAAGATGTATAGCGGCCGCCGCCGATTTTAATTATTTCCCCTTTTTTCAGCATATCGTTCAGCGCCCTTTGCACGGTTACTTGGCTTATATCAGGACATTTTTGCATAATTTCCGCTTTGGTAATTTTACCGAGTGTATCTTTAATTATTCCCCTTATTCGGTCCGGTTTGGATAAACCCTTATTTGCCAAAAGCTCAGCTCTTGACGAAAATTCGCGGTATGCCGCAACGATAATACCAAGCATATAACGCACAAAGGGTGCATAATCGTTCTTATTTTCGTGCCAACCGTCAGAGCTTTCTTCTAAAACCTCATAATAGGTTTCTTTACTGTCAGAAATCAGTTTTTCTATACTGATATATTTTCCAACGGTATATCCGGCACGGTAAAGCAGCAATAAAGTCAATAATCTACTCATTCTGCCGTTTCCGTCATTAAACGGGTGGATACAAAGAAAATCAAGAATAAAAACGGATGTGAGCACCAGCTGATCCATTTCCGGATCTGTCAGAGCAAACTCATACTCATCGCAAAGATTTTTCATTGCCTCCGGTGTTTCCCAAGCAGGAACCGGATGAAATCGAACAACCCGCGTTCCGTCTTCATAATCTTCAGCAATAATGTTATCGCTTGTTTTGTAGTTACCGCCGATAGATTGTCCGCTGTATTTGTATAAATCACGGTGAAGCTGTAAAATCATACTCGGTTTTGGGGGAATATACTCATAGCTTTCGTGAATCGTTGCAAGCACATCCCGATAACCGGCAATCTCCTTTTCGCTTCGGTTTTTCGGCATGGTTTTATCACGCACTATTTTTTTCAAACGGTCGTCTGTAGTAATAATGCCCTCTATTTTGTTGGAAGCCTCGGTACTTTGAATTTTTGCCACTTCCATAAGCTCTGCAAGCATATCGCTTTTTGCATTTATCAGAAGTTCTTGCTTACCTTTAAACTCATGAATTTGAGAAAGCAAGGTGACAATATCCGGTGTTAACAACTTGTTATATTTATTTTTAAAAATGTAGTCTTTCATGTTTGTTCCTCAAATCAATTTCATCATTTTGCCCTATTATGATTCAATTATATTTTATCATTCAATGAGGTAATAGTCAAGTTTTAATTTTATCATTTGTAACATTAATGACTAAATTAATTTTCAAAAAGCTTTGAAATAACATACTTTAAGAACTATTTATGTGTACTTTTTAAATGTGCTTTATGGGATAGAATCTGTGATAGTGTTTTTTCGTATGTTGTGATAGAAGTTGTGATACTGTTTTTGAAGCTGCCTGTGATAGTATATGTGATAGAAGTTGGGATAGAAGTTGTGACAGATAACCTGTGACAGTAGTTGTGACAGAACCTGGGATAGTTCTTGTGACAGTTGTAAAAAAGAACGTTTTTGCCTACCCGCCGCCCCCTTAAAGGTTAGGTATTGAA
>ERZ773139.2793-NODE-2793-length-16745-cov-3.505033_pt1 | contig 16745 bp, 12 predicted proteins | sample MGYA00580854_ERZ773139 | MGnify/ENA primary metagenome ERZ773139 (study PRJEB29015, sample SAMEA2737809) | human gut metagenome | biome: human gut; feature: human-associated habitat; material: faeces | place: China | collected 2012 ...
CCGTGGCTCAGATGGCCGCCATGGGCCAGATTCATACTGAGCACTGTGTCACCGGGCTGCAGCAGGGCAAAGAACGCCGCCAGATTGGCGTTGGCGCCGGAGTGGGGCTGGACATTGGCGTGCGCACAGTCGAACAGCTGACAGGCCCTCTGCCGCGCCAGCTCCTCCGTCACGTCCACGGCATAGCAGCCTCCGTAATACCGCTTTCCAGGATAGCCCTCCGCATACTTATTGGTGAGACAAGTGCCCATGGCCAGCAGGACGGCCTTGCTGACGATGTTCTCGGAGGCGATCAGCTCAATGTTGTGCTGCTCCCGGTCGAATTCCTTCTGAATAGATGCCCCCACCTCGGGGTCGGCCTGGGAGAGAAAGTCCATGATGTCCTGGATCATTGCAGGGGTCCTCCTTCGTGTGATCCGGTCTTCCGGAAAATATAAGCCTTTTCCAGCTTATCAGAGTTCCAGGGACCTGTCAAGGGAACAAGAGGTAATACCCCCACAAAATGTTGTAGAGATAGTGGGAATATTTTGACGATTTTGTGGGAGGCGGACCTTTTCCCAGTCATTCCAGCCGGGATGGCGTGCCGTCCTCAAAAAGTCCGGCTTCTGTCAGCACCCAGGGGATGGGATAGTCGTGGACGCCGAAGGGGATCTCCTGGCGCAGCAGCCGCTCCCGGCACAGCAGAACCGCCGCGCCCCGGTAGTGGGCCAGGAAGCGGTCGTAATAGCCGCCGCCCCGCCCCAGACGGCGGCCCTCCCGGCTGCAGGTGACACAGGGGATCACCGCCAGGTCGATCTGGTCCGGGGAGAGGGCAGGGCTGTCTGCCGGAGGCTCCAGAATGCCGTAGGCGCCGGGGAAGAGCTCCTTCAGGTCGCGGATGGCCCGCAGCTCCATGATGCCATCCGCCACACACAGAGGGACGCACAGCATCTTGCCGTCTGCCAGAGTCTGCTCCAGGATGGGACGGGTGTCGATCTCCCGCCCGGCGGAGACGAAGCAGAACACCGCTCCGGCACTGCGATACTCTGGAAGAGCCAGGAGATGGCGGGCGATGGCCCGGTCCGCCGCTTCCCGGTACCGGAAGGGGAGCTGGGCGCTGAGGCGCCGGATCGTAGCCCGGAGCTGCTGTTTTTCCTCGTCTATTGTCATGGCAGGGGATCCTCCTCTTTCTCTGGACGGGCCGCGCCGTAGGAGATGACGTCGGTCCCGAACTTTCCACGGAGGCGGTCCATAGCCGCCTCCAGCTTTTCCTGTTTTTCTTTTTTGGGCGCCGCCCCAGCTGTGAACAGGTCTACCTGTTCATAGGCGTCCTCCGACCGAACCAGATGGATGGCGGTAACAGTCAGGGCCCGCACGGGAGCCGGGGGTTTCCACAGCTGGCCGGTCAGGTCCATGGCCGCCGCCGTCAGCTCCCGGATCAGGTGGGTGGGGGCGGAGAGCTGCATCTGACGGGAGCGGTCATGGAACTGGGGATCCCGCACCGTCACCTGGACGCCGCCGGCATACAGCCCGCTGTGCCGCAGTCGGGTGGCCACGGAGTCCGCCAGCACGGCGACGCCGCCCCGCACCTGCTCTGCGGTGGTGAGGTTTTTCGGGAAGGTAGTGCCGTTGCCTACGGACTTCACCATCTCCGGCTCGTACCGGGAGCGGACTGGATCGGTGTCCAGCCCGTTGGCATAGTCGTGGAGCTGGACGCCCATTTTGCCCATCAGGGTCTCCAGGGCATCCCGCTTGCAGGCCGCCAGGTCCCCGATGGTCCTGACGCCGAACTGGGCCAGGAGCTTTTGGGCCGCGCCGCCCACGTACAGCAGCGCCCCCACCGGCAGAGGCCAGACCAGCCTCTGCCAGTTCTCCCGGGAGACGACAGTGGTGGCGTCGGGTTTCCGGTAGTCGCTGCCCAGCTTGGCAAACACCTTGTTGAAGGAGACCCCCACTGAGAGGGTCAGTCCCATCTCCTGCTTCATCCGTTGCCGCAGATGGTCTGCCAGGGCCTTGGCATCACCGCCGAAGAGGTGGAGGGTATGGGTGACGTCCAGCCAGCTCTCATCGATGCCGAAGGGCTCCACCAGGTCCGTGTACTGCTCGTAGATGGTGTTGACCTCTTTGGAGACCTGCCGGTACAGTTTGTGGTGGGGTGGCAGCAGCACCAGCTCCGGGCACTTTTTCTTGGCCTGCCAGATGGTTTCCGCCGTCTGGACGCCGAATTTTTTCGCCGGTTCATTCTTGGCCAGGATGATGCCGTGGCGGGAGGTGGGATCTCCGCAGACCGCCACGGGCACGTTCTGCAGGTCTGGTCGGCTCCGCAGCTCCACGGAGGCGTAAAAGCTGTTCAGATCGCAGTGCAGGATGATGCGGTCCATGGCCCCGCCTCCTTTCTCACTTCTATTATAGCACATCTGTTCGTTCCTGAAAAGGGAGAAGGGATGGGAAGGTTTTGACATACCGGCGCAGGGAGGCGGAGGGACGGATATGGGCCGCAGTAAAAGGCGCGGGGACGGTATCCGCCCCCGCGCCTGTGGTGTTCAGATTTACAGAATCCCCATCAGCACCAGGGCCAGCACCACAAAGGTCGCCAGCAGGGCCAGGGAGAACAGGAGGAACCCGGCGCCCAGCTTGCCCTTGCCCTCGACAGGCGCATGGGACTCCGGTACCAGCCGGGCCTTCCGCAGGGCGGTGACCACCGGCTTGTAGAGCAGCAGGATCAGCGCCATGTTCAGGCCGCCCTTCACCAGGTTGAAGGGCAGGAACACCGGGATCAGCATGGGGACCACGATTTCCTCGCGATCCATTCCCATGTAGATGGGCGTGATGAGATAGTTCCACAGCAGCATCACCACGGTGAGGCAAACAGTGCCCAGGGCCAGACCGATGACGGCGCCCTTGCGGGTGTGGAACTTCTTGTAGACGAAGGCGGCGGTGCAGCAGAAGGCGCAGGTAGCCAGCACATTCATGATGCAGCCGATGGGGCCGGTGTCGCTGACGGTGAACATCTCCACCACGGCCACCACGATGGAGATGACGGCGGCGGACAGAGGTCCGAAGAGGAAGGCGCCGATGCAGATGACCGTGTCCTTCAGGTCCATCTGCAGGAAGCCGGACACCTGTGGCAGCATCTTGCTGAGGAGCATCACCACATAGGCGATGGCCGCCAGCATGGCCAGGGAGGTGATGGTTCGGACGTTTGTTGCGGGCCGGGAGGGGTTCTTGATGGCGTTGGCATTGGGTTCGGACATAAAAATACACTCCTTTTCGTTGCTTGAAAACACCCTGGACGCTTTGGCTTCTCCAAGGTGATCCACGCAACGCAGGAGCGCGAACAAACGCGCGGCCACGCCACACTCATCTTCTTCCATCCAGACTGTAACTGTTGGTCCCGGAGTTTCACCGAGTCAGCGCCTGTGCATACGCGCAGGCGGTCGCGGACTGTACCGCCAGTGGGGAATTTCACCCCGCCCTGAAGACAAAGTATTCAGTTGCTTTCTGGCCATAGTATATGACAGCACGGAAGAAATTGCAAGTCCCTAAATGAAAAAACGGCAAATTTCCCGTGGGTCTTTACAAACAAGAACGGATGTTCTATACTGAATCAAAGACCAGAAGGAGGGAGGCGGAGACCATGCGGGGGCGGCAGTCGGCCTGCTGCTTTACCGGGCACCGGCCCGGTAAGCTGCCATGGCGGTATAACGAGGAGGACCTGCGCTGCGTGTCGCTCAAGGCCCGCATCGCAGACGCGGTGGAGGCGGCCTATCAGGAGGGATTCCGTCACTTTCTCTGCGGCATGGCCCTGGGCTGTGACCTGTATTTCTGCGAGTGCGTCCTCCGCCTGCGCCAGACGCACCCGGACGTGACGGTGGAGGCGGCCGTCCCATGTCCCTCCCAGGCGGATGCCTGGCCGCCGGACCAGCGGCGGCGGTATGAGCGGCTGGTGGTTGCCTGTGACTTTGAGACCCTGGTGTCCGCCTGCTACACCCCTGCCTGTATGCAGCGGCGGGACCGGTATATGGTGGACCACGCCGCGCTGCTGATCGCCGCCTTTGACGGGTCTCCCGGCGGAACCCGGTACACGGTGGAGTACGCCATGCGCCGGGGGCTGGAGATCGTGGACCTGCCCATTGTGCTGGAGCCCGCCCGATAGGCCGGGGCGCTTGGATGCGGAGACGTCCGGTGCCTCGGTTTTTTCTTGCAATATGGGCCGGAGCCGTTGCGCGGGGAGCCCTGTTGTGGTATGTTGGAGAGGAAGGCAATCTGAGATTGCGGAACTTCCATGCTTGGTTGCTGGTATGCAACCGGGCGGCCTGATAAGCTGAAGGCATCCAAGAGAAGGGAGAATGCCTATGACATTCGGAGAGAAGCTGCAATCCCTCCGGCAGAGAGCCGGCATGAGCCAGGACGCGCTGGCCGAGCGCCTGCAGGTGAGTCGGCAGGCCGTCAGCCGTTGGGAACGGGACGAGACCATGCCGGAGACGGACAAAGTGGTGGCCCTGGCGGATATTTTCGGTGTGACAACAGACTATCTGCTCCGCCTCCAGCCGGAGCAGACGGAGCCGGAGGAGAAGCAGCCGCCGCCCCAGGAACGGAAGGACTGGGTGGAGCGTTTTTTGACCTTTAGCAAGCGGAAATGGTACCTGCTGGGATGGGTGCTGATCGCCTGGGGCGTATTGGATCTGGTGCAGCTGGCGCTGTTTTATCTGGCGTACCGGGGGATGCTGGGCGGATTTACGGGTCTGATCGGCTGGGATATGGCGGAGATGGGCGGAGTGAATCTGCTTGACGTGTTCCCGGCAGGTGTGCTGCTGTTCCCGGCCCTGTACGCCGCCGTGAAGATCGCGGCGGGGGTGCTGGTGCTGTATTTCGGAAAAAGGCATGCACAAAAGAAGCGGGAGGAGGAAATGCAGTGAAGGGAATCTTTTGGGGGTTCTTCTTGATCTTTATCAATTTTTATGTGACAATCAACGGACATACACTGAATCTGCTGCCGACCTTTGCGGGTTATATCTTACTCTATCGGGCAGCAGGGGAATTGTTGGGAGAGAGCGGTCGATTCGGGAAACTCCGCCCCTTTGCTGTGGCTGTGGCCATATACACGGGTATCCTGTGGGTGGGAGACTTGCTGGGCGTGACCGGCGCAAACTGGCTGAGTACGCTCCTGGAGCTGGCTGCTCTGGCGGTCGCCCTGTATATTTCCTGGAGCGTGATCCAGGCCATTTTGGAGATGGAGACCCATTATGGGACAGATCTGAACGGCACTTCGGCACGGACCGCCTGGTTTGTCCTGTTGGCGGCACAGATTGCCGGAACGCTGGGCGGCCTGCTGCTGGACGCTTTGGCACTGATGGCCCTGATTGCCCTGCTGGTGGGCATCATCTGGTTTCTCGCGGCACTGTGGAAGTGCGCCGGGCTCTATGACGGCCTGCCGCCCAAGGACGCCGGCCTGGAAAACCTGTGAGAGACCGAGAGGAGAGAGACCGCCATGCGAAAGGTACTGCCCATGTCCCGCATCCGGGAGATGGAGCCCTATATGGACGCCAAGGTGCTGGACTACATCCACGAGGGGCAGATCGAAGCGTTTGAGGGCTTTGAGGACTTCGATCTGATCGCCTTTGACTGGTACGACGTGCGCAGCGAGCGGACGGCAGCATCCCAGATGCTGCTGTATCTGGACCGGGAGGACCTGTTCGTCTTCTGTGAGGACGACGCAGCGGAGGACGCCGCCCAGGCGGCCCTGCTGGTGCCGGAGGAAGAGGCGCTGCCCAACGAGCAGGCGCTCCACCGCTTCTTTGTCCGGCTGCTGAAAGGGGATATGGTCCATCTGGACCGGCTGGAGGCGGACATCAGCGATGGGGAGACAGAGGTGCTCACCGGTGCCCATGAGGCGTATCTGGACCGGATCATCGCTTGGCGGCAGGAGCTGCTGCGGCTGAAGCGGTACTACGAGCAGCTGGATTCCATCTTTGACGAGCTGGCGGAGAACGACAACAGCCTGCTGGGCAAGCAGAACACCCGCCGTTTTGCAAACTTGGGCAATCGGATGGAGCGGTATCTGAACGCGGTCCAGTCCCTGCGGGAGTCCGTGGCCCAACTGCGGGAGGCCTATCAGTCCCAGCTGTCCATCCAGCAGAACGACCTGATGAAGATCTTCACCGTGGTGACGGCGGTGTTCCTGCCCCTGACCCTGCTGGTAGGCTGGTATGGGATGAACTTTGTGGGGATGCCGGAGCTCCACTGGAAGTACGGATACCCGGCGGTGATTCTGGTGAGCGTGGGGATCGTGGCGGCGCTGGTGATCTACTTCAAGAAGAAAAAGTGGCTGTGACACAGAAAAACAGCAGGCCGCCCCCATTGGGGGGCGGCCTGCTTTGTGCCTCGCAGCGGTTCAGGTTGCCCGGTCCCGCAGATATCTGTCGATGTCGAAGGCCAGCAGCTTCGTGTCCCCCTTGAGATACAGGGGGTGGTGGGGGTGGCCGGATTTCAGCAGGGGGCCGGCGGTGAACCACCCGGCCCCGGCGGCGCTGGCGTCGGCGGCAAAGTCCCGCATACAATCCATCAGATACCCTCGCTTCTCGATGATGTTCCCCCAGGCGGCCCACAGGGCGGGGGCCGGGGACAGAGAGAGGAGATACCGGAAGGCCCTTCGGTTCTCCGCATGGAGCACCGGGTTACAACTTCGCTCCATGTCGTCGGGCCGGGTGGCCCGCTGGGCGTAGACGTTGAACATCAAAAAGCTGTCGTACCCGTTGGAAAGCGCGATCCGCTGGGCGGACTGGAGGGTGGGGTCCAGAGCGTCCGGCGCGGCGGTGGAGGGGTTGATACCCATGCAGATCAGGGGCTTCCGGCCCCGTGTGCCCAGGATGTACCGGTATTCCGAATAATGGTTGGGGACGTACAGCCACCGGCTCACATCATAGTCCGGCGACGGCCGGAGGGCAGCGGCCAGGGCGTCGTCAAAGAGCTCCAGCGCCAGGGTGGCTGTGGGGCCTTGGGGAATGTGCATGGGTCAGTCCTCCTCGGAAAATCTTCAAGAAACAGGATAGCACGAATCGGCGGGATATGCTACAATGAATTTTGAAATTGCGCAAAGGAGGTCCCGCCATGCTGACGATCCTGATGGGCCGGGCCAAAACGGGAAAATCGGAACAGGTGCTCCGCCGGATCGGAGAACTGGGGGATTCCAGCCGGCAGATCCTGCTGGTGCCGGAGCACGCCTCCCACCAGGCGGAGGTGGATCTGTGCCGTGCCTGCGGAGACACTGCCAGCCGCCATGCGGAGGTCCTCAGCCTCCGCCGCCTGTGCGACCGGGTGCTGACCATCACCGGCGGCGCCGCTCAGGTGACATTGGATGCCGGCGGCAAGCTGTTGACCCTGCAGAAGGCCCTGGGAGAGGTGGCCCCCTTGCTGAAGGTGTATCGCCGTCCCTCTCAGAAGGCGTCGTTTTTACAGCAGCTGCTGGACCTCTTCGACGAGCTGCGCTGCTACGACGTGTCCCCAGAGCTGCTGGAGAGCCAGGCACGGGAAATCCAGGGCGCCACCCGGGACAAGCTGCTGGACCTGAGCCTGCTGTACGGCGCCTATGAGTCCCGGCTGTACCGCCCCGGCCTTGATGCCCGGGACCGGATGACCAAGCTCTGCGAGGCGCTGGAGTCCTCCCGCTACGCTTTCGGCAAGGACGTGTTTGTGGACGGCTTCACGTACTTCAACGCCCAGGAGCGGCAGGTGCTGGAGAGCATCCTGCGGCAGGCTCGGTCTGTCACTGTCACGCTGCTGGGGGAGCCGGACAGCGCGGAGGAGATGTTTCAGGTCTCTCTCCGCACCCGGGACCAGCTGACGCGGCTGGCGGACCAGGCGGGCTGCCCATGGGAGGTCCGGACGCTCACCAGCGCCGACGACTCCGCCCTGGGATATTTGGAGCATCACTTCTTCGGAGAGGGGGAGCCCTACCAAGGAGACAGCTCCGCCATCCGGGTCCGGGAGGCGGACACCGCTTTTTCCGAGGTGGAGCAGACGGCAGCGGACATCCGCCGCCTGGTAGCGGCGGGGAAGTGCCGCTACCGGGATATCACCGTGGCCGCCCGGAACATGACCGACTACGAGGGCACCATTGAGACGGTATTCGAGCGGTACAGCATCCCCGCCTATCTGAGCCGCCGGAGCAGTATGTTGGAAAAGCCCGTGTGGAGCCTTATCACCGGCGTCCTCTCCGCTCTGGAAAACGGCTTGGAGTACGAGGACATGTTCCGTTGGCTGAAGACCGGCCTGGCGGGCCTGATGCCGGAGGAGTGCGATGAGCTGGAAAACTACGTTCTCACCTGGGAGATCCACGGGAAGATGTGGCTCCGGGATGTGGACTGGACCGACAATCCGGACGGTTATGGCGCACCTTGGGATAAGCGCCGCCAGGCCCGCCTGGACCGGGTGAACGAGCTGCGCCGCCGGGTACGCGCACCTCTTGCGGAGCTGTATGAAGGGCTGAAAGCCGGCGTTACAGCTGGGGAGAAAGTAAATTCCCTTTATAGTTTCCTGGAGCATCTGAATCTCCAGAACGCGCTGGAGGAACAGATGCGGGCCCAGGCGGAGGCAGGGCGCCTCCAGGACGCGGAGGAGACCGCCCAGCTGTGGGAGATCCTCTGCGCCATCCTGGACCAGTTCGTGGAGATCCTGGGGGACGAGCCTATGGGGACCGATGAATTCAGCCGCCTGCTGCGGCAGGTGGCCTCCCAGTACAGCGTGGGCACTATCCCCGTGTCTCTGGACCAGGTGTCCGTCACGGAAATCACCCGAAATGACCGTCACACGGATGCCTACCTGTTTCTGCTGGGGGCCAATGACCATGTGCTGCCCGCTGTGGGACAGAGCGGCGGCATTCTCAACGACGATGACCGGGAGGAATTGGCCCAGCGGGGTATCCGCCTGGCGCCCAGCGGCATGGAACAGATGGGCATTGAGCTCCAGAACCTCTACGCCGCTCTGGTTCAGCCCCGGGAGGGACTGGTGGTCAGCTATCCCACGGCGGACGTGTCCGGTGCAGAGCTGCGGCCTGCCTTTGTAGTGGACCGCCTGCTAACGCTGTTTCCGGAGCTGCGTATCGAGCACGAAGGGACTGACAAGGCTTATCGCCTTACAGCAAGGATCCCTGCCTTGGAGACCGCAGGGACCGCCCCAGGGGGGATCCTGTGGCGGTATTTCGCAGATGACGAGGTCCTGGCGCCCCCCATGGCGGCCATGGAGCGGGCGGCTGCGCTGAAGCGGGGGAGCCTCTCCAGGAGCGCGGTACAATCGCTGTACGGGGAGCGGATCTCCATGTCCGCCTCCCGGGTGGAGCGGCTGCGGAGCTGCCACTTCGCCTACTTTATGGAGTACGGCCTGAAGGCCAAGGCCCGCCGGGCGGCGGCCTTTGACGCCCCCCAGATCGGAACCTTCCTCCACTACCTGCTGGAGCACGTCACAAAGGACGTGCTGGACCGGGGCGGCTTTGCCGCAGTGGGAGAGGAGGACCTCCACGCCTTGGTGCGGCGCTATATTGAGCAGTATGCGGCGGAGGTGCTCCAAAATCTGGAGGGCCGGAACGCCCGGTTCCGGTACCTCTTCGCCCGGCTGCGGAACACCGCTTACGCGGTGGTGGACCAGATCGCCGAGGAGATGCGCTGCTCCGACTTCGTGCCCCTGGCCTTCGAGCTGTCCTTCGGCGAGCGCGGAGAACTGCCGGCGGTGACGGTCAGCGAGCCGGACGCGGAGCTGCGAATCGGCGGCAAGGTGGACCGGGTGGACGGCTGGGTGAAGGACAACAGACTGTATCTCCGGGTAGTGGACTACAAGTCCGGCAAGAAAGCCTTTGACCTGGCCGCCGTCCGGATGGGCCTGGATATCCAGATGCTGCTGTACCTGTTCGCCCTGAAAAAGGAGGGCAAGCAGCGGTTTGGCATGGACATTGAGCCCGCCGGGGTGTTGTATCTCCCTGCCCGGGATGAGATTCTCTCCGCCGAGCGAAATATCACGCCGGAGCAGCTCCAGAGCCAGCGGGAGAAGGAGCTGCGCCGAACGGGCCTGCTGCTCTCTGAACCGGAGGTGCTCCAGGCCATGGAGCACGAGGCTCTGCAAAGTCCCCGGTTCCTACCGGTGCGGGTAAACCGGGAGGGGGACGTGTCCGGCGCCCTGGCCTCCGCCGATCAGCTTGGGCGGCTGGGGCAGTATGTGGAGCGGCTGCTCCACCAGATCGCCCGGGAGGTCCGGGACGGCAACATCGACGCGGACCCCTGCTGCCACAATGAGGACGACAGCTTCTGCAAATACTGCGACTGGGCCGACGCCTGCCACTTCCAGGATGGGCGGGACGGCGACCACCTGCACTACATCCTGCCGGTAAAGCCGGAGGAGTTCTGGCGCCAGGTGGAAGAGGAGACAGAGAGAGGAGGCGGACAGTAACATGGCAAAATTGACCCTGACCCCCCAGCAGCAGGCGGTGGTGGAAAACCGGGGCGGCAGCCTGCTGGTGTCCGCCGCCGCCGGCTCCGGCAAGACAAAGGTACTGGTGGACCGGCTTTTCCGCTATGTGACGGAGGAACGCTGCAATATCGATGATTTCCTCATCATCACCTACACCAAGGCCGCCGCGGCGGAGCTGCGGAGCAAGATCGCCTCCGAGCTGTCCAAGCGGCTGGGCCAGACGCCGGGGGACCAGCAGCTCCGGCGGCAGCTGCTGCGGGTGTATCAGGCGGACATCAAGACCGTGGACGCCTTCTGCACGTCGCTGCTGCGGGAGAACACCCACCTCCTGGCCCGGGAGGGGGACAGCCGGGCCCTGACCCCAGACTTCCGGGTGCTGGACGATAACGAGGCCCAGCTGATCCGCCAGCGGGTGCTCTCCCGGACGCTGGAGGACTTCTATGACCAGCTGGACGAGGGCCGCGGCCTGCTGGCGGACACGCTGGGGGCCGGACGGGACGACAGCCGTCTGGCCGCCCTGGTGCTGGAGCTGTACGACAAGGTCCAGAGCCACGCGGACCCGGCCGGGTGGCTGGCGGAGAACCGGACCGTCTGGGGCGGCTGGGAGGGCGGCTTTGATGACAGCCCCTACGCCGCCGAGCTGCTGGCCTCCATCCGCCGGAAGGGGGCCCACTGGGGGGCCCTGCTCCGGTCCGCCTCCGCCCGGACCGAGGGGGACGAGGCGCTGTACCGGGGGTACGGGGAGAAGTTTCTCCAGGTGTCTGTGGCCTTTGACGCCCTGGCCCAGGTCCAGACCTGGGAGGCGGCCCGGCAGACGGAAGCGGCCGTCGCCTTCCCCCGGCTTTCCACCCCCAGGGGACGGAAGGACGAGCCGGGTATTGCCGCGCTGAAACAGGTGTGGGAGCGGTGCAAGGTGGAGGAGAAGAAGCTGGCGGGCCTGTTGTCTGTCTCTGAGGAGGAGGCTATGGAGGACCTGACTGCCGTGGCCCCGGCCATGGTGGCCCTGCTGGAGCTGACGGAGGACTTTGCGGAGCGGTACCGGCAGGAGAAGCTGCGGCTGAACGCTGCAGACTTCTCCGACCAGGAGCACTTGACCCTGGGCCTGCTGGTGGGTTCCGGCGGTGCCCCCACAGAGCTGGGGGAGCAGGTGGCGGCCCGATACCGGGAGATCCTGGTGGACGAGTACCAGGACACCAACGAGATCCAAAACGCCATCTTCCGGGCGGTGTCCAAAAACGGGCAGAACATCTTCACCGTGGGGGATGTGAAGCAGAGCATCTACCGCTTCCGCCTGGCGGACCCCACCATTTTCCTGGGAAAATACAACCGGTTCAAGTCCTGGCAGGAGGCGGCTGACGGAGAGGCGCGGAAGATCCTGCTGTCCCGCAACTTCCGCTCCCGGCGGGAGATTTTGGAGAGCACCAACTTCATCTTCTCCAACATTTTGTCTGTGGAGATGGGGGAGATGGACTACGGCGAGGACGAGGCCCTCCACTTCGGGGCGGCGTATTACCCGGAGCGGATGGATTGCCAGACAGAGTTCCATCTCATCTCTGCCCACCAGAAGGCGGGGGAGAATGACAAGCCGGTAAAGAAGGTCACCGCCGAGGCCCGGTTCGTGGCGGCGCGCATCCGGAAGCTGCTGGATGAGGGCTATCCCGTCACGGAGAGCGACGGCACCCTGCGCCCCTGCCGGCCGGAGGATATCGTGATCCTGATGCGTTCCCCCGGCAGCCGGTCTGCCGCCTTCGCCGCCGCCCTGGCGGAGCGGGACATCCCCTGTTCTTTCCAGGAGAGCGGGGACTTCTTCCACACCATGGAGATCTCCGTCATGCTGTCCCTGCTGGAGATCGTGGACAACCCCCGGCAGGACGTGCCTCTGATCTCCGTCCTCCGGTCACCCCTGTTCGGCTTCACGGCGGACCGGCTGGCGGAGGTTCGCTCCGCCGCCCCCACCGGGGACTACTACGACGCTGTGACTGCCGATGGGGGAGAGGACTGCAAAGACTTCCTGGCAATCCTCTCGGATCTGCGGCAGGCGGGCCGGGACATGAGTGTCCACCGCCTGGTCTGGCACATCTACAACCGACTGAATGTGCTGGGGGTCTTCGGCGCCATGGATGATGGTGCGGCCCGGCGGGAGAATCTCATCGCCCTGAGCCAGCACGCGGAGAAGTTTGAGAGCAATGGATACCGGGGCCTCTTCGCCTTCGTCACGCAGCTGCGGCGGCTGCTGGAGCAGGACCAGGCTCCCGCCACCCGGGGCCCGGCGGAGGCTGCCGGCGTGCGGCTCATGAGCATCCACAAGTCCAAGGGCCTGGAGTTCCCCATCGTCATCCTGGCAGATCTGGACCACGCGTTCTCCCGGCAGGACTTCGACACGCCGGTGCTGGTGCATCCGGACATGGGCCTGGGGCCCAAGCGCATCGACCTGGAGCGGAAAATCCAGTATCCCACCCTGGCCCGGCTGGCCATTCAGGAAAAGCTGCGGCGGGAGAACCTGGCGGAGGAGCAGCGCATCCTCTACGTGGCCATGACCCGGCCCAAGGAGAAGCTGATCCTGGTGGACGCCCTGTACAACGCCCCCGGGCGGCTCCAGAAGCTGGCCGCTGTGGCTGCCTGTCCCGTGCTGCCGGAGACGGTGGCAGAGGGCCGCACCCTGGGGGACTGGGTCCTGCTGCCCCTGCTGTGCCGGCCGGAGGCCGCGCCCCTGCGGGCTATGGCAGAGACAGAGATTGACCAGCTATATATTGGAGAGGACAGCCCCTGGCAAGTGTTTTTGCATGACAGTGAGGACTACCGGGAACGGCCCGCCCGGCCCCAGGCGACGGCGGAGGAGACAGGGGAGACCGCCCTCTTTGACCCGGAGCTGCTGTCTTTCATCTACCCCTACCAGCGGGAGACGGCCCTGCCCGCCAAGGTGACGGCCACCCAGCTGAAGGGCCGCCCTGCGGACCAGGAGATCGCGGAGTATGCCGCCCATACCCCGTACCTCCGGCCCCTGAGCCAGCCGAATTTCCGGCGGGAGCGGCAGGGCCTGACCCCGGCAGAGCGGGGCACTGCCACCCACCTGGTGCTGCAATACCTGGACTTCTCAAACGTTGACGTGGCGGGCCAGATCGAGGCCCTGCGGCAGCGGAGCCTGCTGACGGACCAGCAGGCCGCGGCCGTGGAGACCGCGCCTTTGGAGCGGTTTCTCCGCTCCCCCCTGGCGGAGGAGATCCGCAAAAGCCGAAGCGTCCTGCGGGAGTATCGCTTCACCCTGCTGATGGATGCCCGGGACTACGATCCCGCCGCGGCGGCGGGGGAGGAAATCCTCCTCCAGGGCGTGGTGGACTGCTGCTTCGAGACGGCAGACGGCCTGACCGTGGTGGACTTCAAAACGGACCGTGTGTTCTCGGCATTGGAGGTCCGGCAGCGGGCGGAGCACTACCGCCCCCAGCTGGAGGCATACAGCCGGGCCCTGGAGCGGGTGCTGGAAAAGAAGGTGGTCCGCCGGGCCCTGTATTTCCTGGCTGCAGGCGAGACCATGGAGATTTGAGGAGGAAGGCCAATGGGAAGGGAAATCGTCAGTATAGCCACGGCCCTGGTGCCGTATCCGCCGGAGCGGGTGTGGGCGGTGGTGACGGATCTGGACTGCTGGCAGTGGCGCAGCGATCTGAGCCGCCTGGACCACGTCGGTGAGGACGCCTTTACGGAGTACGACAGAAGCGGCTTTCCCACCCGCTTCACCGTCACGGAGCGCCGCCCCCTGTCCCGCTGGGCCTTTGACCTGGACAATGCCAATCTGGCGGGCCGGTGGGCCGGGGAATTCCGGCCGGAGGGCGGCGGCACCCAGGTCACCTTCACCGAGACCATCACCGTAAAAAAGCCCTGGATGCGCTTTTTTGCCAAGGGCTACCTCCGCCGCCAGCAGGCTCGGTATCTGGCGGACCTGGGGCGGGCGCTGGAACAAGAAGGAGGGACCTGAAATGAAGCGCCGTCTTACCAAGCTGACCGCTGCCGGTCTGGCGGTCCTGGCCCTTACCGGCTGCACCGGCGGGGCACAGGAGGAGGTTTCAGAGGAGCCGCCGGTTCCGAAGAATGTTGAGACAACCTGGACCCTGGTGGTGGGCCAGCCGGAGGGCTCCACCTGCTGGGACGCGGCGGAATCTTTTGCCGAGGCACTGTCCGACGCCACGGAAGGCGCCGTGGCGGTGGAGGTCCAGCCGAGACCCCTCGATAGGGTTACCTCCCTGGAGCAGGCTGCGGCCGGGATCGTGGACCTCTATCTGGACAGCAGTTTCATATATGGCTCCTACGGCGACGAAGAAGAGTTGGGCAGACCGTTTTTCTCCGTGACCATGCCCTTTCTGTTCCCGGACGCCGAAACGGCGGCGGAGGTCCTGGACAGCACCGGCGGAGAGGCACTGAACGGCGTCCTGGCGGAGCTGGGGCTCCGGGGCTTGGCATACGGGGAGCTGGGCTTCCGGTATCTGACCGCCGACCGGCCGGTGACCACTCCGGAGGACCTGGAAGGGCTGCGCATCCGCACGGCGGGCCTGCTGGAGCTGTTCGAATCCTACATCGGCTGCTGGGGCGTCCGCCTCTATCCCTCCAGTTATTCAGATGTGATGACGCCCCTGTCTAACGGTACTTATAACGGCCAGGAGAGCACCCTGGCGGAGGCGGACGCGGCGGGCTACCAGACGGTCCAGACGGACGTGACCATCTTCCCGGCATTTTATGAGCCCGCCATCCTCACCATGAACAGTGATCTGTACGACTCCCTCTCCCCGGAGCTGCGGGAGGCGGTGGACCGCTGCGGCCGGGAGGCCATGGCGGACCAGCGGCTCCGGAACCGGGAGCAGGAGGCGGAGATCCTGGAGCGGTGGCAGGAAGAGGACGGCATCTCCGTCCATGTTTTGACCGAGGAGCAGTGGAGCGCCTTCCAGGCCCTGACGGACCGGCTCTACGACCCGGAGGACCCGGATCACCAGGACTGGTTTGCGGACTGTACGCCGGAGTGGGTGGAGCAGTTTCGCCCCTCCTGAAAAAATCTCCGGAAAAATGAAAAAAGGACTTGCAATCTTGACGTCCGTGTGATACACTAATAAACGCCTTTATGGGGTGAAAGCTCCGGCGAGGTAGTCTGGATCAGAAAGAGGTGAACGAGAGCAATGAAGGAAGGAATCCATCCCAATTATCAGCAGACTACGATTACTTGCGCCTGCGGTAATGTGATTGAGACAGGTTCTACCAAGAAGGATATCAAGGTGGAAGTCTGCTCTAAGTGTCACCCCTTCTTCACGGGTAAGCAGAAGCTGGTGGATACCGGCGGACGCGTGGCCAAGTTCAACAAGAAGTTCGGTCTGGACAAGTAAGTCTGACACGTCACAAAAAGGGTCTGCCGGTTGGGCAGGCCCTTTTTTCATTTACTTTTCCGGCAAAAGCGCATATACTGTATGGTATCAATGAAGCGGAAGGAGCGTTTGCATGAAGCTGCATCCTGTGGAGTTGGAGCGTTTGACGCCGGAGATCCTGCATGTTTTCGGACGGCAGCCCCCGCTGCTGACTGCCGGAGACAAGACCGGCCTGAACACCATGACCATCGGCTGGTGCCAGTTGGGCCGGCTGTGGAACCTGCCGGTCTGCACAGTCTACGTGCGGCCCGAGCGATATACCTATCAATTTATGGAGTCCCACGATTATTTCACCGTCTCCATCCTGCCGGAGGAGGCAAAAAAAGTGACCGCCCTCTGCGGCAGCAAGAGCGGCCGGGACGTGGACAAGGTGAAAGCGTGCGGCCTGACGGTCCGCTGGGGGGCCGGGGACGCGCCCTTCTTTGACGAGGCGGAGTGGGTCCTGGTGTGCCGGAAGCTGTACGCCCAGGACATGGACCCTGCCTGCGTGCTGGGGGAGGGGGAGATCCTGCCCTTCTACACGCCGGGGCAGGGCGGCTGGCACCGGATCTATGTGGGCCAAGTCGTGGAGGCCTATCAAAAATAAGGAGTTTGCATGGCAGAGACACAGGAAGTACGAGACAAAGTGGTGCTGGTGGGGTTGAACTCCCCGGTGCTGAAAAAAGAGGAAAACGCCGACGAGGACACCATGGAGGAGCTCTCCGCCCTGGTGGAGACCGCCGGAGGCGAGACCGTGGGGATTGTGCTGCAGAACCGGCCGTCCCCGGACCCCCGGACCTTCATCGGGGAGGGCAAGGTGGCGGAGGTGCAGCTCTACTGCGAGAACACCGGCGCCACCATGGTGATCTTCGACAACGATCTGTCCCCCTCCCAGATGCGGGTGCTGACGGAGCTGCTGGGCGTTCA
>ERZ773139.2795-NODE-2795-length-16740-cov-4.745939_pt1 | contig 16740 bp, 16 predicted proteins | sample MGYA00580854_ERZ773139 | MGnify/ENA primary metagenome ERZ773139 (study PRJEB29015, sample SAMEA2737809) | human gut metagenome | biome: human gut; feature: human-associated habitat; material: faeces | place: China | collected 2012 ...
ACAACCAAAACCAGCTCGCGCTTTACCGGTTGTAAAGCAGGTTCTATCGTCTTGCTCAACACCGGAAGAATCTCTTTCTTGATAATCTCTTCCTCCAACTCTCGAAAAGAAAGGATTATCTTGTGACATCGCTGCAGCTGCTGCAAGTGCAAATAATGTTGACTTCATTTTCATACTATAATTATTTTAATGTCTTCTCAAGAAACTCGGGAATGTCTTCCGAGTATAATAACTTACGTTCTTTATCAATCTGACCTGCTTGATATGCTATCTTAGCAGCATACTCCCTTGTTGCCCATTCTCCATTAGAAAGGAGAAATCCTTGATTGAAAGGAGGTACATTCTTCAAACCATTATCTTTAGCAATTTGATGATGTGAATAACCTTCATAGTACTTATATTTCCTATGCATTTTACCATCAATCATCTTACCGGACATTACTCGAATGGAACATTTCACCACTTTCAGTTCTTTCCTTTGAGATTCTTCTATCCTAAATAACAACTTACTATTACCGTTAACAGCAGTCAATGGACTTTTATAAATTCTTGGAAATGAAAATCCTGCAAATGCATTAAGCTTAATAGAGAAAGTCTCTTCTGAGACTCTAATTACTTTCCTATCAAACTCTTTATCTCCATTCTTTATTATAACTACATCACCAAGCTTTACTTTGTACCCGTCCTTTACTTCCATACAAATCAATTTACTTATAAATACGAAAGGAAGAGCGTTAAGCCCTCCCTTCAACCAATCTAAACATTCAAAACTCAATACCTTACATAATCCTTCTGAGACTTTCTACTTAAACCAGTAACTTCGTTTTTATCATTGACAAGAACTATACTTCCATTAACAACAGATGTAGACTTAAGAACTAAGAAATCCCCTTCAGATACTTGAAACACTCCGTCAGTACAATTGAACTGCTCTCTCAGACCTGACTGATTAATAGTTAAACTTGCCTGATGTTTATTGTCAGTAGTCTTAAAGGTTACTTTCTTTGTTCTATCTACCCCTAAATTGTTAACAGATTTAATGGTAACAGTACCTGAGCCCTGAGGATTTCCCTCAATAACTATTTGGTCCTGTGTTCCATCATTCCAATCAAAGATAAACTGAGCCATCTATTGATTAAGATACTGTCCAAGAAGTATTAGAAGTTACCTCAACGGAAACAGCTGTACCGGCAGATGTCAAGTTTACAGTATCTGTAGACAGAGACAATGTCGGATCACCAGCAGCCTGAGTCAGCAAACACGTTGCAGTGTGAGAACCTGCATCAGTAACAATTACTTCACGAGTCAAAGAACCTACAGTCACATTGACAGGAACTGTTATTGAAATAGAGAACTCATACTGAGCTGATGCACCAGGGTCACCTGAAATTGCTACGTCATTAGTAGCTTCAGAACCGTTTGCGGTATACTTTTCCGGAAGAGTAATTGCCAATTCACCTGTTCCTAGAGTGAACGTCAGTTTTGTAGAGTTGGAAGAACCAGTAATCTCTACAGTACCACCTGCCTTGGGAGCGGAAGCTGCATCCTGAATAGTAACAAACTCAGCTTTAGCAGCCTGAGTTACGTTGACTGTCTTAGGATCAACACCAGTTGCAGATACAGTAGCAGTAGTCGTACGAGCGGTACGTCCTGTGTAAGCATCCGCACTAAATGCGATTGAGCCATTTCCTGAGCCGGATGCAGGGGTGACTTTTAGCCATGCTGCTTTTGCCATATGAAATGATATTAAAAGTTTAATAAATAACAGACTAAATCTGCTTGTTTACTGTAATCATTTCAATATATAGTCCTTATTATAACATACCAGCATTAAACAAGAATGGTCCAGTTCTTAGACTCAGCTAGTGATTTTATTTGATCTGCTATCTGTTGATTTTTAATTTCGATTACTCCTGATGGTTTCGAAGAGCGCGTAAGAAGAGAGTTGATTAAATTAGTCATTTTAGTGACGTCTTGCTCAACTTGAGTCCCTACAAGGATAATTCTATTTAATTCTTGACTATTGTAAATTAATAAATCCGTTAGAGACTGAATATCAGTAAAATCAAGAACTGTCAAGTTATTACATGTGTCAATGTTAACATATCTAACCGATGAAGGTAGATGAATGTCTGAGGTGTCAGAACTCTTTAAAGTCAAATCAGTCAATTGATCATTGTATTCCAAATTCAAATCAATTATACTTGTTCTTATCAACTCTACCTTCTTCAGAGCTGACAAAGAATTAAGTAAAATTGACTGTAGATAATAATTATAAACTATCAAATTAGTAAGACTTACACACTCTTGAATAGACAGTTGTTGAATTTCAGGCAAATTTATCTCTAAAACCTTCAATGCTTTTGATCTCAAAGTCAATGACTGATTTCCTCCCTTAGATGAAACCACTTTCAAAGTTTCATAATTATTAGATTCCGGAACATTAAAGCGTGTTAAATTCTCTACCTGAACTTCAAGAGATTTCAGTACAGTATTATCTTCAGACACCTCTACCTCATTAACTGAGCCCGAAACTGAAAGACTTTGTAAAGTTGTATCCTCTCCACAAATATCAGCAGTTCCATAATAATCAAGACTATCATCTTCATTCAAAGCTCTCTCCAAAGAATTGCCTACTAAAAATGCCTTAGTAGATAGACTTGATTTAATATAAGCTTTTCCAGAAACTCCTATAGAAACTAAAGGAGAGCCAAAATCCTTGACTCCCTTCAATAAAATCCTTGACTTAGTAACAGTTAATTCAGCCATCTTACATAGAATTTAATATCAGAGTATAAATCATTCACGACTTTCTCCAATATATCTCTATTCTCATCCTCTACATTTACATAAACCTCATCACCTTTAATAACTACAATCTTACAAAACTTCTCTAAGTTTTTAGCTAATTTAAGCTGAGCTTGAGCTTGATTGAAGTTAAACTCAGCAAGAGAAGAATATCTAAATACAGATGTTGTACCATCGAATGCCTCTACCAATTTCTTCTCTTTATTCAGAGATTTTGACTTAATAAAAAGAGAATGAGCCAACGTTAAAATTGAATCCTTATTTGAAGCAATTAACAACTCCTTTCCTTCAAAGGCTACCTTATAAATTAGATTCCATAAACCATCTGCTCTGTCAACAGTTTGCTTGAGCTTATCGAGATTATTCTCATACCTCTTTCCTCCCATCTTTGCTATGATTCTTATCTTAGAATCATAATCAAGAAATAATCGAACATTGCAAGCATCGAATATCTCTTGAGGAAGTTCATTGTAAGGATAAATCATCTGATTATCAGCATCAACATAGAAAGGGTATTCTCTCTCCAATCCAATCGGCAGATGTTTTATTACATGTTTCATAGAAATAATTTTAAATTAATGGGAGGAGTTAGTTCCCCCCCACTCAACACTTAATACGATTATAGATATCTCTCAACAGGGAATCCTTCAGCTTTCATCTTCTCTAATTCCTCTTCATTCTGCCCCTGAACTATCAACTTTCCTTCTTTAGTGACACCCATTGCATTTACTCCATTTCCCCAAGTTGTTCCAATTCCGATATCAGACTTAAGAACCACATTCCAATTCTTGTTTCTTACCCACATGATGTCAATAAGCTTATAATAAAACTTGTGAATATAGTGTTTCTTAACATAAACATTCACTTCATCATGAACGTGCCATCCAAGTTGAGTACATTCATCAAACTCCTTATCATCTTCTTTCATCTGAAAGAACTTACACAAAAGAATTCTCATGATATCAGCGCCAGTATTTTTATTCAGGAACCCCTGAGCTGGATAAATTTGATATCCTGACGTGAGAGTTAAAGAGCCAATAGCCTGTGCTCCAATTCTTCTAACACCGACTACACTTACTTTTGACTTTCTGAACCAATGCAAATAATATTGAGCATGCTCTAAATCATTTACATCCGAATTGATTGACATCTTAAGATTATAACCGAACACAGATGCAATAGACCTCATCGAGGTTGCTCTATTAATTGATTTGAAGTTAAGAGGTAGTTTCAACAACCAACAAATAAAGAAATAAGCAGCAAGAGTTCTATCTCTTTTGACTTCATCTTTCATTGAGAGAGATGTTATAATTGACTTTGCTTTCTTTCTTCCCTTCTCTGTGAATAGATTCTTTAGCTCAATCAGCTTCGGAAACATCTTTCTATGAAGGTTAGATGTTCTTATCTTAACATTCAAACCTTCACATACTCTTCGATAGAGAGGTTTGTCCTTTGATCCATGAACAAATCCATGATTCTCATCCGCAAGAGCGAAATCTCCTGACCTTGTTAAAATCAGATAAATCATCCCCTCTCTTCTTCCTGTCGTTATTGCATCTCTTCCATCATAGAGTTGGTACTTCTGACCAAGATGAGTTGTAAATAAAACTGCTCTGTCTTTTAATTCAAGATGAGTATCAAGCGGTATACAGCCCTGAGCACAGGTATTAACAGCAGAACGGTCAGCAAATGAATGTTTCTTTGGGTCCGATGATGAATAATACTGATACAATAATCGTGGTCGTCCATAATAAGTGAACAATATTCCTTTTCTTCTTGCTTGGTCGATTGTATACTTAATCCATCTTGACACTTTAGGTAGACCGACATGAAATGCATTAAACATATTCTTTGCCTCTTGAAGTGAAACCTTCAAACGTCTTGACAAAGTGAATTCACCTCCACCATAAATCACAAGAAAAGAACATGTCTTCACAACTCCACGCTTTTCTTTATCGGCAACACCGAATACTTTCTTAGCTGAGACCATGTGAACATCCTCACCATTATTAATGGCATCAAGCCATGTATTCTCTTGAGATAATGCTGCGACAATACAAATCTCTTCTCCTCTATAGTCAGCAGATACAAAATAACAATCATCAGGAGCTTTAAAGCAATCTCGGAATCCTGCTTTTACCTCTTGAGTTCCACACGAATCCTCAGGATTATCATCAAGATAATATCCTAACTCACCACCCTTATGTAAATATCTGTGAAGTTTCTTCTTCGGCAAAGCTTGTACATTTAATCTTGCAAAATAATCATTACCTCGAACCTGACCTGCAGCCATGCGGCCTGTATTATGATGAACTAATCCATCCGCAATATACTCATGAACATCTTCAACCTCAAGATGATAGACATAAGCTCCTTCCATATTTTCAACAAAATCAACCATGTCAAAATGCTCATCTTTGAATGAAATATCAAGTCCTCTCTTGCAAGATCTTTCTCTCTTGTTATCGCAATAAAGATATTCTCCAATCAACTGCTGAAACAATCTTCTTGAATTAGCTCCTGAACAAGTTACCTCATATCGTGGATTTTTATCGTTGACACTTACAGCAGCAAAATGCGTTTCAAACCCCAAGAACATTAACATCTTCTGAACATCAACCATCCTACCAAACACTTTTGATTTCAATCGCGGTTGATATCTTCCTTTCGTCTCACAAAGAGTTCCATCAGAATCCCAATACCCTTTCAAATATTCCAACCAAATAGCGGGACCTCCTCTTAAGATGCAACTTGGAACGGTATTTCCTTTACAACCGATTCCCCTGAAATAATCAACAAGTCTAACAGAGCAAAACTTATACTGAACTGTGTGATCTTCTTTATTCTCGCTTCTCTTAGGCTCATCAACTCCGAACAAATCCATCATTAAATGAACATATGGATGCATCAATTCAGGCTCATAAATACTAAAGCAAAGTTTTACACCATCTTTAACTACAGAACCGTCACCGTCAATAAATCCTATCAATCTTGCAAGTTCAGGAGTTAACTCTTCTTTACATTCCAATAACTTCATTCCTTCCCTCATTTTAGGATTCAGAACAATGTCATTTTGAAATATCTCACATGATTCATTTGTTATTATCTGATGTCCATGTTTTAAATCCTGCATCTTAGTCCAGACTTTCTTCACCCTATTCCTTCTTAAGAGCGGGTGCCAAAGTGTACCTCTTGCAGAAATTCCTGACTTCATGTTGATTTGGATTGTCTCTTCAGCATAATGCTTTTCAGCCATCGTTACCTTCTTCCATCCAAACCTTGTCCAAATCAAATCTCCCTCAGAAACTTCTTTAACTGAAACAATTCCTTTATTCTTAATATGAACACTTGACTCTTCAGTCAAGCAGGGTACCTCAACAGTTTTAAAATTAAAATGTACTTCTTTTCCCTGCATCAAGGAAAGAGGTTTTATAAAAGAATTGATAAACTTTGACTTCTTTGAATAATCAAGAAGAAGTTGAGCAAGCGGATGATCTATCTCTTGAAGAACCTCATCCTTTACAGAAAATTGTCCAGTCTTTGTTTTTATAGAAAGCGTCACAAAACGAGAAAGAGCTTCAGCCTTATCTCGATTACTTCCGATATTAAACTCATACCCTACCATCTGAATTATTCGTTGACGCAATCCTCTCAACTCCATGTTTGCTTCTTCTGAAAGCTCTTGAAGTCTATTATAATCAATCTGAACATCAACTTTACCCATTCTTCTAACAGCTTCAGTTGCAAGATTATCAACGGGGTAGATTTTACGAATGTAAGGGTATGTATTCCACATATGCCTGCCTAAAGCTACTGTTGAAATAGGGTCGAGGGCAGCATAAATATAAGACTGTTCAGGGTCTGTTTCCCCAAAGTTGTGATTTGCATTTCCATCTTCATCTGTACCTGCCGCTTCTCCAAAATCAAGCATCTTCCACTTAAGGTAATTCCTAACAAAAGGCTTAAGGGCAGGGAATTTCTCATTTGTAGCTTCCCAACACATTGCTTGAACATCATGCATTTTAGCATTATAAGGAACATACAACCCTTCTTTCTCCAACATGTTCAAGTCATAGTTTCTATTGAAGAACATGGTTGTTTTGTTACTTATCGCATATTGAGCTAATTCAATTGTTTGCTCAATCGGTAAGTTATTACCGATAACGTGACGAATCGGAATATAAAATCCTTCCATTGGTTTACAGGCTGTAATACATAATCCAACCATGTGGTCTTTTATGTAAGACAGCCCAGTCGTTTCTGTATCGACTCCTACAGTACTGGACTTCTCTATTTCAGCTCGGAGCCATCTCAATTCCTTTTCCGTCTGAATAAGATTGAGCTTTTTTCCATTTAAAACTGTTGATAACATGTTATTTACTCGATAACTCGTGGATAATTAATAATACTTATACGTTCTGCTCTTTGTCTCTTTGGGCTATGATAACCTCAGCTGTTTCCTCATCAACAATCTCTGATTCAATTCCTTCCAACTCATCAGAGAAATCTACTTCAGGAGCTTCATCAACCTTTGAACGTTTAATTAAAACAAAATGATCTTCCTCATCCTTTGCAAGGATTATAGATTCTGCCTTAACGAGAATCTTAACATCAATTGATGGGTGCCCATCATTAAACCTAATCTTCGTCATAAGAATTTAATATTTTTGTTATTATGTCTGAAATTGGACTACTTAAATCAAGGTCTTGTCTTGAGATTGTTTTAAGTGTCTTCTTAACTCTCTTTTCTTGAATATCAGGAATCCTCAATGACTGTTTAATCTTTTCAATCTCTTCCGGAAAATACCTCTTTAAAATGTCATAAGAACCGAACAATCGGTTACATTCTCCAAAACACTTGAGCTTATTTCCATAGATTTTAGCTGCAGGAGTATCAGTATTTTGATGGAAAATACAATAACACTTCCCAAAACCAGGTTCTCTTCCAGTTACTGCAGCATACAACTCCCTAATATTATAATTTTCATTACAATAATTAATAATTCTATATCGTGCGTCGTTTTCAGCCATCTTGATTCATTTTAAACAACTATAAAATACGAAAAGGAGAACATATCACATGCTCTCCTTAGTCAAACAACTTAATAAACTAATCTTATGCAAGATATAGCCGGATGTTTGTCTTACCTTTGAAATCTACTATCTTCTTAGGATAGATTGATTTCATATCTTTATCGCAGTCAATAACTTCTTTAGAGTCAGCAACTGCTATTCTTACCTTCTTAAATCCTTCCGTTGCATTCTTAATTTGTTCAATCTGTTCAAGAGAATCTGTCAATCTAATGAACTTATCAATCAAATCAGCAGAATCTGCAACAAGAACTGTATCAGTTATCCAGAACTTGTCAGAAGCATGCCTCTTATAAAGAGCAGAATCCGTAACAAGATCATATTGACCTAAATCCTGCGCTACTTTCAAAATCGGCTCGAGAGGAGTTAAACAAGTGTTTACAACTTCCCATCTTTCCTGACCATAAGTGTTATTAAACTTAGTCATCAATTCAAGAGGATTGACTCCTTCATTAACAACATAAAGTTTTGATACTCCCTGTATTACAACAGCAATGTAATTTGTTCCTTCAACAGGTGAAATAGCTTGAATTTCAGGAATCGAAGGACAGCCAGGACCTACAGCTTCACAACAGTCTGAACAATCATAAACCTTATGTACAAACTTCATAACTGTGTTAAATCTTTCAGCTGTGTCAAATACACTTTGATATTGAACATGAGTCATAACAGGCTCTACCGGTTTGTTCTCAATCAGATTCTCTGCATTTGGGAATTTCAAAGGTACTTCATCAAACTTTCTAAGTTGTACCTTAATCTTCTCACCACCTTTCTTGGCAACTGCTTCGATCTCTTTCGCTAAATCAATTGCTCTTTCAGAGGTGCAACCGTCAAATGTAGAACTTAACAACTCGTTAATCTTTTCCTTAAGAGGTGATTCCTTCAACTGCTCAGCAAGATCTTTGGCTTTAGTTCTTGTCTCAGTATTTGGCTGTATTGTGAAATTCTGAATTGCAGTTACAAGCAATGACAAAGGTACTTCTTTTGAAGGATTTGTTTTTGCCTCAAGAGCTTCAAGAATTGCAGAATCCTGAATAAGAGCAAGAGACGGTATCTTCAGACCGTTATCATTAAGAGCCTTCTTAAGATCAGAAGTCAAATCCTCATAAGTATTTGAATCGAGGGGTTCGTAATTAGTTGCTTTGTCAACCAAGGTCTTCAGATTTTCATCACCGATTGCTTCGGTCGTCTGTTTCAATTTTTCTTCAAGATAAGCGGAGCCGGTCTGAATCCAATCTTCAAATGTCGCAGCGAAACGAGAAAGTAAATCTTTCTTAACAGTCAAATCATCTTGAATCTGAGTATTAATGTTATCCTTTACCTTATTGAACTTCAGTTTGTATACTTTCTTAACAACAGAATCCTGAACAGTCACAGTTTGAGCTGCTTTCTGTTCTTCAAGGCGTTTCTTTTCTTCCTCAAGGCGTTTCTTTTCCTCTTCGAGTTGCTTTTCCTGATCTTCAAGCTGTTTTTCTCTCTGCTCGGCTTCAGCATCTCTCTTTTCCTTATCTTCAATAACAAACTCTGCATCAGATATTTTCTTCTTCAGCTGTTCAATTGTTCCAAGCTCCTTATAAGCTTTCAATTGTTCTGCAGAGTCAGCAATCTTTTTCTTCATTTCAGAGATTTCTGACTTAGATTTGCCGTAAGAATCATTGATTCTGCTATACCGGTCCTCAAACTTGTTGAGAATACTTTCAACAGAATCAGCAATGTAGTTCATATCCTCAACTGATAAATCAGCATTAGATAAAACGTCTTTAATCATCCTACTTGCCCATCTTTTACGTTCTTCTGAACGTGCAGGCATTGCAGAATCCTCAATTCTCTTTCTTCCTTTAGAAAGAAATCTCTTTGCGGCTCCTCTCTCAATAGAAGTATCTTCAACATTTACTGTTACAGATTTGCCATCAAGATTGCATAATTTCTTAATATCCATAATCAAATTAGTTTATTATTTGCAAATAATGTGCAACTCAGATATTGAGCTACACATTAATATATCAACTTCAATGGTGACTACTTTAAAAATCATCCATATCAAAATCTTCCATTCCTCCGGCAGACAATTCTGAAAAGTCATCTTGATATTCAACCTTAGAAATTATGTCCCCAACCACCATTACTGTTGGATTGAATGTAGTAACTACAGGCTCCACTAAAAGAGAACCGAGCCTATTCTTAGCAAGAGTCATTTTAGTTTCCTGTGTCATTCTCATATCCTCTGTAGTATAAAGGAATACTACATAAGTAGATGAACGTTCAACCTCATTAAGGTCTGAAATTGCAGCAATATCATATTTACCATCTCTTTTCTTAGCTCTCTTCCAACCTTCTCGGTTTGTCTGAACTGCAAATCCACAAAACAAAGGCATTCCATCTTGATTTTTATAAGTCTTAATGACAGACTGTATAGTTTTAATACAAGTGTTACCAATCCCTTCATACATCAAATCAAACTGATTGACATGGTCCCATACAATAAAATCAAGACCTCCCAATCTCATCTCTGCTTTCTTAAGCACTTGTTTGAGAAGCCTATCCTGCTCCATTATTTTCTTATTAATCCTCGACTCATCCCAAATAATGAGACCTTTCATAAACTCTCTAAATTCCTCATCATGCTGTGCTACAAGTTTTGCTTTCTCATCAGTGAGAGTTCTGTTAATAAGTTCTGTAGCTTTTATATCGATGGATTTCTCTTCAAACAAAAACCTTGATTGGAACTGCATCCATATTAAATTAGGGTGCATCTCAAGCGAGAACAATACACCCTTCTTTCCTTCTTTAATATTCTTATAAATAGATGATACCCAAAAGGTGGACTTACCCTCAGATACAAATGCACAAACTGATGCAATTGTTCCAGGCTGAAATCCATTTGTTTGAGCATCTATTTCCTGCACACCTGAATAAAACCCTACATTTCCAGGTCTATCATCCAAATCTGAATAAGTAATAGGACCATCATTGTCATCTTCACCATCATCTGTCTGAACAGTCTTATCAGCAAGTTCATAAATCCCCTCAGTCATATCCTTTAGAGTCATTGACTCATTGACTACTTTCATTACACCCGCAATCATCTTCTCGCGAGCATAATAATCTTTCATCTTGATGACATAAGTCTTGATTTCAGATAATGACTTAAACTCCCTTGCAGGTTCATAGAAATCCTCAAAATACTCTTTTGACGGATAATGTCCATTCTCTCCTACTTCAAGGACGTGCTTTATTGTTATTTTATCCTTTTGATTGATATAATCCTGATTGAGCAAATCAATCAAAATTGTGTTTATAGACTCATTAGGTTTCTTACCTGCTATAGAGTAGAATAAAACATTAATCATAAATCTTCCTCTTCTTTCTTAGTTATTTTTCTCCAATCATCTGCTGATTTAATTACAGATTGATGTGAAAATATAAATACCGTTGTTCCTTGATATACCAACCTGTCAACAAATGATTCTACAACTTGTTGAACTTTCTGATTCTCTGCAACCACTTTCTTACATTCTATGTAAACTATAGAAGCATTAAACTCAGTCTGCTCAAGAACAATTGATATTAACTGATTAAGTTTTACTTTCTTTATTTTCTTCTTTAGATGCAATGCTGTATTAGCAGCATACTGACGCATTAAATCCTCATTGGTACCATAATAACACTTTCCTTTCTCTAAAGGATTTACCTTTCGCAAGGTCATCGGAAGCAAGTCCTTCAATAACCATTTTGTTCTCCATAATCTGAACTCTCTGCAATCGGCATATGTTACATAGTCACACTTTGTGCATTTTGCATATTTTTGATAGCAACAACCAAACTCTGCCATTATAAATCAAATTTAAGTATTATCAATTCACAAGTCGGTAAAACTCTTACAGTTCTATTAAGAACAAATGTTCTATTCATAACTTCAAACTTCTTACCAACTTCTAAATACTCAATACGTTCTTGTTTCACATTCTCAACAATAGATTTCACTATAGACTTATTAATCTTATTAGCAAGTCTATAGTAAATTCTCCTTTCAAGAATCTCCTTCTTTATTAACATGGTTAGTCAATTAATGAAGTTGATACTCTATTTGCTTTTCTCTGTTCCCACAACAAATATTTCTTACAAAGCTGTAAGACATCTGCTTCTTTAAACTTCTCTTTGTATTCGTCAGGGATATTCTTCTCTTCATTCACGACAACTTCTGCAAGAGCTGCCTTATGACAGACTACTCCAAGTTTATATAAATCAATATTCTCAGAGCGGAATACCCATGCATGCAAATCATCTCTATCAAAAATAGTATTCACACGAGTAATTCTTCCAACAATCTGTGTAAATGTTTCCGGAACTGTAGGAATGTGAAATAGAATTACATTATTAATGTAATAGAATGATGATGATTCAGAACCTGCTTTAGTAGACATTATCAAATAAGGTTGAGTTTTTACCTTTGCTTCTGAAATCATTCCATCCTTAATAGCATCTTTCCCTGTAGTTTTTATTATCTTCATATTAATACCGCTCTTTCTTATCAATTTCTCCATAAGTTCGAGAGAAGCATAATAATCAAAATACATTATTGCGGATTGCCCTTTCTCTGAAATCTCCTTTAAAAGAGATAATGCTTTCTTACACTTAACTCCATAAGTGGTTCCTATATCACCATTCTGTTCAATAATTCCATCAGCAGCAAATTGCAAATATAAGAATCGTGACGAGTGTCTTGTAACTTCCTTAACCTGATATTGTTCAGTTACTTCTTGCTGCATTACTCTCTTGAACCACTGTTCTGCAGTTTCCTCATCATCAATCGGTGCGAATAATCCAGATGCAAGTCTTCTATAAATAGAAGATTCCTCAACGCCCATCTGATAGTCTACATAATGCCAATTCAAATCAAAAGTAGATTCACCAGTTATTACTATCGGTCTTAATTTCTCCTTTAAAGCTTGTTCAGAAATTACTCCTGTAATTTCTTCAACCTTTTTGAGCCCACCTCCAATGTTTCTACCAATAACTTTCTCTGTTACAGTACAATAATCTTTCTTGAACATATCAAATGTTCCCAAATACCATGGCTTTATAAAATTGATTATATTGTAACAGTCTTTCATATCTTTTGATAGAGGAGTCGCTGTTAATCCATACCGGCAATATGCCTTTGAAGACATTATTCTATTTGCTATAGTTAACTTTGATTGAGGATTCTTCAACTTATGAATCTCATCCCAAAGAACAGCACATCTCGTCAAAGACTGAATCATTCTCATGAGACCATCAAAGTTATAAACATGTGAATGCTTACAAACGATAATTGGATATTTCTTTATGAAGATTGCTACTTTGTTAGGGTTACCTCCTGTTTTAGAATATAAAGTCTCGATATCAATCGGAGAGCAAGTGGTATGTTTCTTAACTTCATCTCTCCAAACTCCTTTATCAAATGCGTTCTTCGGAGAAAGAATCATCAAAGTGTCTAACTTTTCTCTGTTAAATAGAGAAATCCAGGCTGCTAAAGCCATGATACTTTTACCCCTACCAGTCTTTTCTACACAAATGTAGTTTTTCTTCTTCATCATCCTTGCCACTGCAACTTCCTGATGTGGTAGAAGTTTAGATTTGAGAGCTATTTTCTCTCTTTCAGAATTCTGTTCCATAATTAACTTAAAAGAAAACTCCTCGTAGTAGAGGAGTTAGATTATTAATAGTTTATTATACGAATGTAACTTAATCTTCAAGTGTCTTTGCTATACCTGCACATATCTGGTCATACAATCTTTTTGCAGCTGTGTCCTTAGATTCTGTTGGATTCATTTGAAGATAATACCCATCCCGAATGCAATACTGTATGCTTTTCGTTGTCTTCCTGATTGACTGATTTATTTCTCTTCTGATGACCTTATCAGTTTCTTTAGAGAGAGCTTCCTCAAGTCTTATTCTTGCCATATTGGGAAGCTTTAAACACATCGTATAATTGCAGTACTTAGATAAATTGATAAGCTTAGCTAGCTTGTAATCATCTTCAACATTATCCTGTATTTTCTGAATCTCTTCGATTACCTCCTTATCTGAGGTAAATTTCAATTCCTTATTGAGGATTTCTTCCGGAAGCTTTGGTTTGTCAATAGGAACAATTCTGAAATCGTTAAATACCACTCCATTCTCATCAAGAATCTTTTGGAAAGCCTCACGCTCCTTGTTTTGATCGGGTCCAAATGTGATCCGACCATCAACTATCATAGCATTTAATCTCTCAACTTGTTTTTCATCATGCTTAGATGTCTTTCTCGTAAAGATCAACTGAACTCCTTGCTCAGTTGTCTCTTCTCTTCTTTCTTTTATCTCAGGCTTAAAATCTACTTTCATACCTTCAAATTATATTTCTTTATTGTTTCTTCAATGGAATAGTCATCATAATAAATCTGATAAGGTGTACTAACAAAACAAAGCTCAGTTACCTTATTATTAACTGATAACTGATTAAGCTGATTTGTCTTGACAATATAATCAGATAGAGCCTGTAACCTACTATTCTTCTGCTTTACATTAGTCATTGCATTAATTATGAATTGTCTCATAGAGCCATACTCTAAGAAATTATCATTAATCAATGAGATAATATCATCCTTCTTCATCTTTAAATCAAGACCAGGAACATTATCAGATGTGTCTCCAACCAATGCCTTATATGCAGAAATGGCTTGAGGTAAAATGCCTTCAACAGCTTTAGGAGTATATTCTCCCATATTAAATGATTTCCCTGAGGTTGAGTTATCAAGAATAACATTATCAATGGAAAGTAATTGATACATATCAGAATCCGTTGTGCCTAAAACAACAGTATCATATTCAGATAAATCCAATTCAGCTGTTTTGTAACCGTCAGATAAGAATCTTTTTAGAATCTCATCACTATCGAGAGGTTTCCTTAAAAGGTTTTGCATCTTAAGCTGCATCGGATTTGTTTTCTTACAAACCTGAAAAGCTTGAGACGCAATCACTTGGTCAGCTTCTTGACCTGCAGAAGCTACAACCTTTATATTCTTCCCTATAATTTCACCAAACTTAGTAAGAAACTTAATGAGTTCTCTCTTGGGGAAAACTAAACCTTCATTAGGTTCTTTCAACCGTTGGCCCTTGTAGGACGGTAAATAAGTAAGAGATAACTCAGGATAACCATCCAAACAAATGTGTATATTGGTAAATGGATTAGACTTAAGAGAGCGCATAAACCCATGAACTGTGGATACATCATAAACCACACCTCCTATCTTGCGAGTTGTTTTAAACGTGCTCACATACCTGTAAACCCAATTAGAATAATCTACTAAATATAATGCATTCATCATTCAATCTTTATGTACCATATTACGGTAAACGTGTCCATGTTATCCTTTGTCTGTTCATCAAACAGAGCAATAGAAAACACCACCTCATTCCCGGTCGGTTGATAATTACCACTCGATAAAGAAGATGATTGCATCTCATCTCCCGACATAATTAATGCAGCTGCATTAAAAGTAGGGTTCTGGTTAGCTTTGTCAGCAGGTATTGTAGAGATTGAAGTCATTTCAAATGGAGCATCATTTGATGTGTAAACTCTCATATCTCTTGAACCATCAGGATTCTCCTGCTTATTATTGCCAGTAAATCCCTGATAAGCCAAATAAGGTTTAATATCATCAAATGTGATTCCCTTAAGATCACTCTTCCCTTCTGGGACTATAAAGTTGTTCAACAAGAACATATTTGTTATCTTAGCAGACTTTACATCAGCTAACGCATTAAGTAGAGTCTTTATACCATCATTGGTAACTTGATTGTCTACGCCAGCTCTTCTACAACTTCTATTTTTTGTTTAGCATATTTAGTTATTGTATCTTCTGTGTAAATTATTGTAATTTCTGTTGTTTCTTTCTCTAATTGTTCTTCTGGCATACATATATAATCTGTTACTTCTTTACTGTTTCCATCACTGTAGATTGCTTTTACCACCATTCCTGTTTTGTCAAAGTTTTCTCCAACTTTATATTTTGTTTTATCTGGTGCTTTTGCTATTTTTATTTCTGTCAATGTTGGTGCATCTTTTTTACCTTGTACATCTACATTAAATGTTGCCGTTTTTTCACCTAATTTTACTGTTACTTCTTTTTGTCCTTTTATGTTTAGTTCTTCTCCATCTTCTGGTGTAGTTTCAAAGCCACTTTTAATTATATTTTCTTCTCCGTTTTCATATTTTGCTTTTATAGATAATCCTGTTAGGTCTAATTGCTCTCCTACTTGGTAGACAACCTTATCTGGCTCTGTGTTTATGCTTATGCTTTCTATTGCTATTTCTCCTACAAATACCAATGCAGTTATTGTTTTACCTTCATATTCTAATATTATAGGGTTATATCCTATCGTGTCTAAAATTGTACCGTTTGGTATACTGCTTGTATATCCAGTTTCTATTTCTTTTTCTTCTCCGTCATTATATATTGCCTTAAATTTAACTCCTGATAAGTCTAGTGCCTCTCCAACTTTATACTTAGTTTTTGTAGGTGCAGATATTCCCTTTAATTTTTCAACTTGTTTTTTTACTACATCAATATCAAAACTTGTTGTTTTTTCTTTGTATGATATTTCTATGGTTTTATTTTCCACATTGTTAAATATTGTTCCATTTTCTATACTTGATGTATATCCTGTTTCTACAATTTCTTCTGTTCCATTATTATACATAACTTTTAATTTTAATCCAGTTAAATCTAATGCTTGTCCCACTACATATTTAGTTTTTGGTAAATTCTCTATTTCTATTTCTTCAACTTGGTGTTCTCCAACATTTATGTTTAGAAC
>ERZ773139.2800-NODE-2800-length-16721-cov-3.598284_pt1 | contig 16721 bp, 10 predicted proteins | sample MGYA00580854_ERZ773139 | MGnify/ENA primary metagenome ERZ773139 (study PRJEB29015, sample SAMEA2737809) | human gut metagenome | biome: human gut; feature: human-associated habitat; material: faeces | place: China | collected 2012 ...
TGGCCACGCCGCGCAGGGTAGCGTTCAGGCCGGGGCAGTCGCCGCCGGAAGTCAGGATGCCAACACGAATCGCCATAAGAGAACCTCCCTGATAGATATTTTATTATAGTATAAATGTACGCCGTTGGGGCGGGCTTGTCAAGTTTCTTCGCGGTATTTCTCCATCATCTCTTTAAACAAAAAGGCGGCAGACGGCGGTGTGTAGGTAATGGCATTGGCCGATGGGAAGCCTACGGCGATTACGGGAACGGCAGCAGCTACGGCAGACGTGGCACGCATTACGTTCGCGGACATTATAGCCGCGACAATGGCAGCCTTGTGCACCGGCTGGAAGACATGATGCAGACTGCAGACGACCGTGATCGTGATCTTCTTCGCAGATGCATTGACGAGTTGAAACGATAAGAAAAGGGGCGCGGCTATGTACGACAGGCGAGAAATTGACGGCGCGATTGCAGAATTGGAGAATGCCGAGCCGACAATGCAGCGCGTGCTTGATGCGTTTATGGATGCGTTGAAGCGAGAGTCACCGGAGGCATATAAGGAACTGTTGCATGACATTAAAAATATCAGGAGTGTGTACTGATAAAGAAAAAGAGCGTTAAAACTTACGTTTTAACGCTCTTTTTACAAGTCGGAGTGACGGGATTTGAACCCACGGCCTCTTGGTCCCGAACCAAGCGCGCTACCAACTGCGCTACACCCGGATAGCTGCCTCTCTTCCAGGGCACCAAGGCCCCGCAAAGCAACGTAGTTTATTATACGGAATTTTTTGGCCGTTGTCAAGTGTGGAAGTTGTTTCGATCCCTATCTCCCAGGACTGCGGCCCCAAGGCCGGGGGCACGGTATGCGTGCCCCCGGTTTGATTGCCTCGTTGGTTCAATGCTTTTTTCAGTCTCTCTTCCTGCCCTTCCGGCCCAGAATCACGATGGCTGCTGCGCCAGCCAGAGAGGCCGCCAGCAGTGCCAGATACAGCGCCAGCTGGGCAGTGTCTCCCGTGGGAACAGAGTCATCCGGTTCATCAGGGTGCCCCGGTTCGTCCGGCGTATCCGGCATATCAGGATCCGGGCTTTCGTCCGGGTCAGGGGTCGGATGCGGATCTGGATCCGGCATGGGATCGGGACCCGGGTCTGGGTCCGGCTTGGGGTCTGGATCTGGATCCGGGTCCGGCGGCGGGGTCGTGTCATCATAATTGATGATCAGCACTTCCGCCGTGTCTCCGAACGGGACCGTTCCGGGGTTGTGCCCCTCGACGCGGGTCCCATAGCCGTCCACACGCGCCTCTGCCACTGTGTAGCCGACGCCGGAGGGCAGGCCCTTGGCTGTCTTGCTCTCCCCGTCTTTCAGGGTAAATGCTGCCACGCCGTCCTGGAACGTCATATCCCCGCAGATGCCGTTGATGGACTTGTCGTCAAGCGTGACGGTGAAGGAGAAGTCCCTCTGCCGGTCACCGCTGTACACTTGCTTTTTGACGGTCAGGTTCCCCTTTCCGTTGATGACGTTCCATCCGTCCACCCGGCTGCCGTAGCCATCCACCGGCTCCTCCTGCACAGTGTAGGTGTACGCCCGGCCACTGTCGTCGTAGGCGGGCCAGCTGCCGAAATCATTGGTCCAGCTGCCGTCGGCGTTCGGGGTGACTTCCCGCTCGGCAACTTTGGTGCCGTTCTGCAGGAGGCTCAGCGTGATGGAGTTCGGACGGTCGTCCGCTCCATCACCCACCCAGGTCTTCCGCCCCTGGATGGCAATTTCCGTCTCCTTGCCGCCCAGTGTGTTGGTCAGAGCCAGCGTACCGCTCCCTGTCACAGTGTACGACTCCAGGTGTTCTTCCTCCACCCAGTAGGTATAGGGATTACCGCTGCCGTCCGTATCCGGCAGATGCTCAAAGGTGTATGTCCAGACATCGGCGTTTCCGTCCTGGGCATTTTTCGCGGACAGCGTCACTTCGCCTGCTACTTCGCCCTGGGCTGCCGGATCCGTTCTGCGGTAGAGGGTCAGCTTCAGCGTCTCCGGGCGAAGGCCCTGCGCGTCACTGTCATCCCGCCAGGTTTTGGAGACCGGGATGTCCGTATAGCCCCTGTTGGTGATGGCAGTGGTGAACGCCACCGTAGTTTCCGTCGGTTCTCCATGATCGTAGATCACTTCCATGTCCTCGTCCGGGGTTCCCTGTTCAATGGCGTAATAATAGTATTTCTGGTTCTGGCTGTTTACTTTGTCCAGCTCTCCGAAAATATGGCGCCAGTTATTGGCCGCAGACAGCTCTGCGGTCATGCCGGCGACCTGCTCCACTCCATCCACGCCGGTCTTCCCGATCAGGTTTTTGTCCGTGGTCCGCCAGAGTTCCATTGTGATCGGATGTTTCTTGGCATCCGCGGTGTGCCATTTCTTTTCCACTGTCAGGGATGTCACAGCTTTATTGGTGAATTGGAATTCAGGGTAGGTCCCATCCACATCGGTCTTGTTTTCCTTTTTCGTATCTCCCACCTGGACGTAGCTGCCGCTGACCGCTTCGGTCACGCGGTATTCTGTCTCGGAGTCGGAGTCCGGCAGATAGCTGCCCGGCATTCGGGCTGGGAGGTTCTCCCAGACGGCTTTCCACTCTGCGTACTCGTAATAGGGTTTGTCCAGATCAGGATCCGCAGTTCCATCCAGCGTGACGGATACAGCCGTCAGGGTCTTCCACGTATACGCCGGGCCCTCTGCCGGATTCTCCAGCGGAACCGCATATTGCAGGTGCAGGGTGACCTGGGCGCCCTCCTCGCCGGCAGGCATCCACGTCTTGTCGGCAAAGACCTTGGTGGTCTGCATGTCGTTGGCCGCTGTGGTGAGGAAGCCGTCGTCAGACTGCCCGCCATAGGTGTAGGCCGCCGTGTACGCCTCGTTGTAGGAATCTCTGAGCAGGACATAGCGGCTCAAATCGACTGCTCCGTTCGTCATTTGATATCCTGGCTCAAGCTCCACGGCGCGATAGGTGTACTCCCTTTCCGCATTCTGTTTCGGCAGGCCGGAAATCGTCATCCCTACCGGCGATTCAACCGTGCCCTCTGTATCCGTTCCGGTGAGGGTCACTACCAGATCCTGCTTTTGACCGTTTTCGCCGGTCACCTGGACGGCTTCCCATGCTGCCGCTTCCCAGCCGACAGATAGATCCGTGGTCCGCTGAATCAGGAAGCTGGTCTCCCAGGTCTTGCCGGCTTCGTCTGTATCCGGACGGGTGCCATAGACGTTGTTCCGGTCGTTCGTCCAAATCTTCTGCACCTGCAGCGAGGTCGTCGCCAGCTTGTTGGTGATGGTGGTCGAATTTCCGGATTCCGTGTAGGTGTCTTCAATTCCCGTGAAAAGGCCGCCGCTGTCTGCAACAGTGTATGCGAACTCTTCACCGCAGGTATCGACAGTAATCGTCGCGGCTCCGCCTTGATAAGCGATTTCCGTCTCCACCACGCGATAGGACAGCTCCGAAATCCCGCTGTCTTTTTTTACTACACGCGGCAGGTTCTCACAAGCTCCACTCCAGGAATCATAGATATGCCGGTTTTCCAATGTGATCGAAAAACCATTGAGTATTCCGGCATCCTTCAGTTTCTCGTACGCGTCTTCTCCCAGGTTCTCCTGCGTGAAATAGTCCGCTGCCCTCTGCCAACCTCCGCTCTTTCCCTCCTTGACATACAGCTCAAAGGTGACGGACATCTCGCCAAGGTCCATGTAATCGGCAGTGATGGGCTCGCCATCGCTGCCCACCCACCGCTTGGTGAAGGGGGCTCTGGTCTCCAGAGAGTTTTTCAGCTCCTTCATGTGGATGGTGTCACCGTCTGCGGAGTCCTCACCCGCTGTCCCATTGCCGGTGAAGTAATATTGGTACCGCTCATACAACGCTTCCTTCAGATCGGAGTTCAGCTCTTCCTTCACGGTGTACACCCACCGGGCGCCGTTGGGGGCCCACTTTTCCAGCTCCGTCTGGGGCTGCGCGGCGGGAGGCGTCTCTTCGGAGGGAACCTGGGAATCGGGGTCTCCGATCTGATCCGGATCTTCCGCGGAATCTGTCGGTGCGGCCGGACCGCTGCCGGCGCCGCCATGTTCCCCATCCGCCGGATCGCTGTGCAGGCTGGCGGCACTGAGGGTCTCCTCCTGCGGGGCGGACTGGCCGTCCCCGTCTCCCGCCTGGGAGTCCGGGTTCTGGTCATCTTCCCCATCTGCCGGAGGTTCCGGACTCTGTGTATCCCCTTCGTCCGTGGGAGGATCGGCGGGCTGGTTTCCCTCCTCCGGGGGCATTTCTGTGGGCGGCGTTGTCTCCTCTCCCTGGCCGGGGCCCGGTTCGGCGGGCTCTTCCGCAGAGATGCCGGGCTCTTCCGCATCCGGATCGTCCGCACCCCAGATCTGATAAGTCCACTTTCCGGTTTCTGCATCCTGGGTCCACTTGACGGTGTAGTCCTCGCCCTCTGTCAGCTTCTCCTCGATGTGCGGGTCGCCCTGCCCCTCCTGGGCAGCGGCGCGGCGGGTCACAGTGAGCCGGATGACGGGGACCAATGTACCATCTTTCCCCTCTTCATAGGGGGCATCCGGACGCAGACCGAAGGCGTCGTGAAAGTCCTCCCAGGCTTTTTGGCCCGTGAGGGTGATGAACTCTGTCTGCACAGCCTTCCGGCTGTTCAGGAACGTGGCGTCGGCCTCTTCCCGCTCTTCATGGGGCAGCAGACCGCCGACAGTATATCCGCCCCCTGTGACGTCTTGGGCCTCCAGGTCGCCCGGGCCGCACCAGGTATCGTAGCCGCCCAGGAAGCTCCTGTCCTCCTCCACATGATAGAGGTACAGCGAGCCGTTGGGCGCATACTGCTCCAGGTCTGTAAAGGAAAGAACCGTTTCAACAGTTGTGCTGTCTCCTCGCTGCTGGTAAGCCGCCTCGACCTCCTCCGAGGACCAAGTGGCCGTCCGCACCAGCTCCTGCGCGGAGGGCTGGCCGTTGTTCTGGATGTAGACCCGGTACAGATGGAAGCGCACGGCGGGATAGGCGATGGGCAAGTCATCTCCGCCCAAAGGCAGTTCCAGGATTTTTTTCACCGACAGACTGCCAGTCGGGCTGTGGAACACGTTCTCCACCTGAAAGGTGTTGGAGATCTCCTGTATATCAAACAGATCCAGCGATTCCTGGGGTCCCTCGCCGGTACCGTCCAGGGGCAGCCCGTTGGCGCCGGTGATGCCTTCCTCCCGGAGAACATATTCGTACAGCTTGCCTTCCTCCGTGTATTTGGGCAGCCCTGGCTGGTCTTCAGATTCCGGCCGGACGGTTCCGGCTCCGTCATCGATGATATTTTTCCCCTCATAAAGGAGCCGGAACGTATAGTTCTTCAGGCCGGACCAGTCCTGAACAGTCAGGGTCGCGATGGGGGCTCCGCCAAAGTCAAACGCCTCCCCGCTGCCCTGCACCCGCCGGTACAGTGCGAAGGTGACGTTGGGCAGGTCCACCGCCGGATAGCCAGCGGGCAGGTTGGTCCACAGCTTCCGTCCCTCAATGGCGACCGGCTTATTCAGGCGGTTGACGAAGGTACCATTTGCGTTCAGGGCATATTTGGCGTAAGAACTGCTGGCATCCTGAGACACTGGTGGGTTGACGCCGTCCAGGTTCGTGGTCTGCGCTTCGTAAGCCGCCTCCATCCCCGGGTCAGCTTCGTCACGCGTGCCCAGACAAGTTTCACCCGTCCAGTACTCCGCAATGGCGTAGTCAAAGTCGGAGGCGTTTACACTGGTGCGCTCCACCGCGGAGTAAGTGATCTTGTAACCCCAGTCGTCATACTTGGGCAAGTTCTCCAGCTCGGCCCGCCAGAAATACTGCCGGTCCGCAGATCCGTTATCCCCGGAGGCGGTGCCGGGCTCCTCACCCGCGGGATCGCCTGCTCCCTCGGACGGCGCCTCCGTCTCCGGCGGGCGCAGGCCCTCGTTTGTCCAGCGGTAGCTAGGATAGATCAGTTCGGTTTCGATCCCGTCCTCAGCAGCAGAGGTATGCACAGTCCGGTAAATGTCCAGATAGATGTCCGGACGACTGCCGGAGCCATACATATAGATGTCGTACCACTGCTTGTACCAGACAGCATCCGTTACGCCGGTGCGTTTGTTGGTGAGGGTGATCTTCTGCTCGTCATTCTTGTTTTCACCGTCATTTACCGTATAGGATTTTTCCTTTACAGAGCTTGTGTATGTAGTCCACAGGACATAGACCTCCGGAGAAATGGTCCGCAGCTGATCCAGCGTGATCTCATTGCCGCCGTCCAGCCAGACCTCCTCTACGGTATAGCGCACCACTGTGCCGTTGGTGTCGTACTTGGGAAGGTTCCAGAAGTCAAGGGAGTTGGACTTCGTATCTGCCGTGAGAATCGGCTGAATAGAGGAAACCCGTCTTTCTCTTCTGTCTTGAATCTGTACATCCCCGCCGCCCAGGTTCACATAGCCAAATCCATCTTTCTGATAGATTTTAAATTGTCCTTCCGTATCATCGCTGGCGGCGATCTTCAGCTTCACGGCCAGAGTGAGGCCGGGGGTGTTCTCCAGGGCTGCCTGGAGTTCCCCCACGCCGTCTCCGCCGCCGTCCCGCCAGTCCTTGGTGACGGTCAGGTCCACATTGCCCAGCCGGCGGTTGGTGACGGTGCAGACCGTCTCACCCGCGATCTTCTCGCGGTCGTATGTAGCTTCATAGGCATGGTTTCTGCCGGGGACAGTGTCGCGGGTGATTCCGGGAGCGTTGATCTCTCCCTCGGTCGGGGCGCCTTCGGTTCCAAGAACCGCAATCGCTCCGATTTTGGTCTCCCGGATGTAGACCTGGTCCGGCGTAAGTTCTCCAATGCCGGCCCATGCGTACCAGATGGGATCTCCGTCCTCCTGGGATTCGCCCAGCGTGACGGAGACAATTACCTCGTCTCCATTTCTGCTATACACCGTCACTTCCACTGGCTCCCGGTGGGCGGCGTCGCTGTCGTCCACCCAGTTCTTCTGGACCAGGATCCGATGGCTTCCTCCCGGGCCGTTGGTGACGATGGTCGTATAGTCTCCGGTGCTGCTGTCGATGGAGGTTTCATAGGTGGGGTTCCCGTTCTCCTCCAGGATCAGGTATTCATACCGGCGCCCCTCTTCGTCATACTCCGGGAGGTTCTGGAGCAGGGCTTTCCAGGCCTCAGAAAACTGAATGGAAATTTCACCGTCGATCGCATCTATGAATGCGTTTTCCTTCGTGAAATCAACATTGACGGTCCCACCTGCATCCATTGTAAAGGTAAGAACCTTGCATGTTTCTGTCAGAGACTGTTCGCCGATGGTACGGTACAGGGCGAAGGTCACCGGCCCCTCCTGGGCGCCGCTTTTCCACTTCTTTTCCACCGTATAATCTATCTGGTTGCTGACGGCATTGGTGATCTCGGTGGTGTTGCCGTTCTCCACATCGGTCACACGGTACTTTGCATCTCCCCGGCTGCCGCCGCCGGACAGGGTAAACGAGTTGTTGTCCAGAAGATTTGTTTCATTCTCGCCCTGGTAAACCACCGACTCCACCCAGCGGTACTCCAGCTCCCGGCCCTGGTTGTCGTATTTGGGCGCGCTGGCGCTGACGGACAGGCCGCCCAGGTTCTCCGCCGTAAATTTTCCCGTTTCCTCCGTCCCCAGCGTCTCGGTGATCTCCGTGTCTTCCCAGGGGTCCTCACTGCCCACCGGCCGGGCCTGGAGCGTCAGCTCCACCCGGACATCCTCCAGCGCCGACTGGAAAGCCGCCGCTTTCCAGATCTTGGTCGCATTAACCGTCACCGTGCCGGAGAGCTTGTTGGAAAGGGTTCCCCCGTTGTAGAGGTATGTATTGTTCGTCTCCCGTGCAAAGTCTGCATCCTCGCTGGTCAGTTTTTTCAGCGTACCGGAATCCTCGTCCAGCGCCCAGATGATGTCCGTCACGCCGCCGTCTTCCCCCACCGCGCCGAATACCTGGGTGTAGTCCCCCGCATGCTCACCAGTGAGATACTCTCGGACCACATAGATATACTCGTAGCCCTCCGAGTCATACTTGGGCAGCTCTGCAAACTGAATGTCCTGTTTCTCCTGCCCGTTGAGCGGGACCGTCAGAATGCTGCCCCCATCATCCCGGACGGGCGCGGCCGTTGTGTAGCTCTGCCCGGCTCGGTAACGCCACAGCTGGAGTTCACCTGCCGGGCGGTGATCCGGATCCGCCGCGTCCTCCCAGACTTTGGAGGCCTGATAATCCTTTACGCCCGTGAGCGTCAGGTACAGGCTGCCGCCGTCATAGAGCTTCCCCACCTCTGTGCCCACGTTGGGCGTGCTGGAGTTGTCGTAGGAGATCTGGAAGTAGTCGCCCTCGGGCAGGGCACCCGCCGCGATGCCGTCGGCGGCGTCCAGCCGGCCGTCGCCTTTTCCGTCTCCCTCCCTGGTCTCCTCTACCGAGTAGTTGATCCGGCTGCCGTCCAGGTTGTACTTCCACAGACCGCTGACGGTGACGGTGCCGCTGGTGGGGTTGTCCGGGTCTCCATCAGGGTCCTCTTCTATCTTCATCTGATCCTTCATCTCTGCCAGCAGCCGGCGGAGGGAGCTTGCCGTATAGTTGGTGTCCACCACGAAGTCAAAGCTGTTGTAAATGGCTTCTGCGATGCCTTCCGCGCCGCCCAGATTACCCCAGCGGAGCTGAACGCGGAAGTTGAATTCGTCCTCCAGCACATAGTACCAGCCGTAGTTGTCCCCGGCGGAGGGATATTCCGACACATTGCCGTTGTTGACCTCTACCGGGCTGTAGCCGTCAACCCCTTCGGACGGTCCCATGATCCACTCTACACGGGATTCTGTTGAGGTCTCCCCGCCGTAGCCATCGGATGTTGTGGTTTCGATCGCTTCCGGCAACACGCCGGTCGGGACGGAGACCGTATAGGTGTTGTTCCCGTTGTCAGCCACCGTCATTCTCGGCATAGCGGACAGGCCCACCCCGGAGAGCGTCGACTCCTCCCCGCCTTTCAGCTCAATCCATTCCCCGTTGTCGATCCGGAACCACAGCGACGGCTGATACGTATTCGCCCCGGGACGCACTCCGTCCTCATTGTTGTTATCCACCCAGTAGAGCGTGTTCTCTTCAAATGCCCCGGCGGCATACCAGCTTGTCACCGTCACCACCGTATCTGCGTAAATCACAGGCACCAGGGTCAGACACAGTACCAGTGCCAGCAGCCCGCTGACCAGCCGCCGGCCTCCCTTCTTCGGAAACTTTCCCTTTGGGAGCCGCCCCCGCTCCCGGACTCTCTTGCCTCGATACAGCATAACCCCTCACCTCATTGAAAAATTGTTCACACACATATCCAGTGCGTCCCTATCGTCCACGCCCCTGCTGCGTCGGCTGGGCAGGACTCAGCTGCCCTGCTCCCAGCCCACAGTCAGCTGCTCCTCTTCCAGCATCCGCTCGTGGGCCTGCTCGGCCAGTATCTGTACACTGTCCCGAATGCGTTCCTGCGTGACCTGATACAGCCTGCGCAGACAGCGGGGGCTGCTCTTGTCCCCATCCACCCGGGCATCCCTGCACAGAGTCCGGATCTCTCCGCTCACCTGGGTCCTCCGCATGGGGCGGCCGCTTCGGGTGACGAATACCGGCCCCGCAGTGATCCCCACCCGCCGGAGATAGACTGTCAACTCCTTCCGCAGACAGGCAGGAATCAGGACGTACTGCGCTCTGCCGTCACAGGCGGTCAGAACACGTCCCTCCTCCACCGCCCGGACCGTCACCCGGTTCAGCTCACTTACGCGGATCCCTGTCAGGGCAAAGACCTTCACCATCAGATACGTACGCTCCCGGCCCAGATTCCGGGCTGTGGCCAGCAGGCGCAGATACTCAGTCCGGCTCAACTCCGGCTGGATCTCCTCTTCGGTGTCCAGCTGGCCGATCAGCTGCAGATCCCGCCGCCCCAGATAGGCCAGCAGCCCATTGGCGGCGGACACATGGGTGTTGGCTGTACCGGGCGAGTAGCCTTCCCGCAGCAAGGCGGCGCGCCAGAGCTCCAGTGTGTCTGCAGCCACCCGCTTGTCCTCCGGAAGAAAGTGGTAAAACGCCTCCAGCTTGGGGCGGTAGACCTGGATCGTCTCCCGCCGGCGGCCCCGGGCCGCCAAGCTGTCCAGATGCCGGCAGACTTCTTCCCAGGTAACTGTCAGCTCCGCCGGCGCCGCGGTCCTGTCCTGTAGTGCCGTTTCCATCGCCTCACGCATTGGGCATTCTCTCCTCTCCAAAGCCGCTTTCGCTGTCTGAATGCTTTCCAAATATCTCCTCCGTATCCATCTCTTTCCGATTTACAACAGAACAATGATTCTGTTGTAAACCTGTCATCAGCTGGAAATACGGTGCCAGAGCACGAAGAGTCGGTTTTGGCCGAAACGGCACCTTTCCCTTTTGGGCCGCAAAATTGGAATCCTCAAAAAATCCAAACCGCAAAAAAAGGACGTTGCTTTTGTAGTTTTTTTGTTTTATACTAACTATATTCCAATGTATGTAGTGGAGAGAGCTTTGTCGATTTACAACAGAATCATTGTTTTGTTGTTAAACGATCAGCCGCATTTTTTCCAGAATCTGTTCATGGGCCCTGGCGCTCACTGCCACATAAATCCGGGTTGTCTCAATGGAGGAATGGCCCAGAAGGTCCGCCAGATGCGCCAGATCCTTCTCCTGTTCATAAAAGCACTTGGCGAACAGGTGCCGCAGATTGTGCGGGAATACCTTTTCCGGCATCACGCCGGCCTCCCGGCAGAGGGTTTTCATTTCATGCCAGATGTTGCTGCGGTCCAGGGGCCGCCCGGTGCGGGTGCGGAACAGGGGCCCCTCCTGGATATCCTGCGCCCTGGCATACCGCCGCAGGCGTTCCGCCAGTTCCTGCGGCAGCAGGACGGTCCGGCACTTTCCCTTCAGCCGGATCTCCGTCCGGCCAGCACGCAGGGCCTCCGCCGTGATGAAGCGCAGTTCGCTCACCCGGATACCGGTGGCGCAGATCGTCAGCATCACGTGGTACAGCCGCTGGTTCTTGCGCCCCTTGGCAATAGAGAGCAGCCGGCGGTACTCCGACTCCGTCAGGTCCCGCTGCTCCTCCCGAAACGCCCGCCGCTGAACCTTCAGCAACTTCACCTCGCAGTGCTCCGCTCCACAGAACCGCAGATACGCGTTCACAGCAGAGAGCTTGTTGTTGACCGTCAGAGCCCTGTACTGCTGCTGCAGGCGCTCCCGGTATGCCAGAACACCCGCCTTGGTCACCGGGGCGCCGCACAGAGCCAGTCGCAGCTGTTCCGCCTCCTGCACGTATTTTTCCACTGTGGCACGGGCCTTCTCGTTTTCCACCAGAAATTCCCGGAACGCGGAGATAGACTGTCCTGTGAGCGTGATTTCTTCCATCTTGACTCCTCCCAAATCCGCCCGCACAGACGCGGGTATTTTTTGTAAGCATACCCAAAATGGCGTCGGATATGTTCCGCCTATGGAGATGCTTTCCAAAAAAGTTCCGAATTGCGCAAAAAGGCAGCCCGCGGAGAATCCCTCCGCGGGCTGCCTTACAGTATGCTGTTGTTTTTTATCGGCCTCCCCAGACCCGGTAGAGCTCGCTTCCCCGTTCCCGCAGGCGCTCGTTCAGCCAGGAGCGCAGGGATGCCATGCCCTCCTCTGTCCAGGGGAAGGTCTCCGTCTCAATGTGCTGGGCCTTTTCAAAGCAGATGTTCTCATAGACCCAGGCCTGGACGGTGCCATCGTTCACCTTTCCCATCCGCTGGAAGCGGTAGCGGAAGGTGCCGAGGGAGCCGGGAAAAATCTCCGACTTCTTCAGAAAGTTCAGGGTCAAAAATGCGAATGGATCTTCCATCGGGCAGTTTCTCTCCTCCATCAGGCCGCCTCCGTCTCCCGGCGGCAGACCTTGATCCCCGCGATGGTCAGCGCGAACACGAACCAGAAAATGCACATCACCCGGGGATAGTTCCACAGGTAATCCGCCAGACCGCACACCATGGCGCCGCACAGAGCCGCCGCTCCGGCACAGGTGATGGTGCGGGCGGCAGAGGGGGCGCAGTGCCGGACCGTGCGGGCCGCCTTTTTGATGTTCCACAGCATGGAGCCCACAAAGCCCAGAAACCCCAGCAGTCCCGCCTCGATCCATACCTGCAGGTAGAAGTTGTGGGCGTGAACGAAGGGCGCTTCTGCGTGGTAGAGGTTGAAGTCGCTGATGTAGTCCTGCACGGCGGCGGTGCCCAGACCCGCGCCGGAGACGGGAGACGTCCGGATGACCTCCAGTGCCGCCTGATACAAGGGGATGCGGCTGGCAGTGGAGGTATCCGCCGGATTGAAGATCGTCAGGACCCGGTGCCAGATGGTGTCCGGCAGGAAAGGGACCATCACCACGCACAGCACCGCGAAGGCGGGGATCAGCTTGGGCTTCCACAAAAACACCAGCACCACCATGGCACAGGCCATGCCAACCCAGCTGGCCCGGGAGTAGGTCATGCCCAGAGCCAGCACACCCACGGCAAACACGCCGCAGGCCGTCACGCGGGAGATGCCCCGCTTGGAGCAGAGGATCAGCGCCAGTACCAGGGGCAGCAGGAGGATCAGCACCTCTGCAAAGGTGTTGGGGTTGTCGAAATAGGACTCCACCCGGCCGGGCATACCGGCGTTGACCTCCAGGTCCACATAGGACTCGTTGACCTCCACGCCCTGGATCCGTTGGTACACACCGTACAGCGAGGACACCAGCACACAGACCCCACCGCCGGCGGCCAGCCGCTTCAAATCCTCTGTGCCCCGGACAGCGCTGACCGTCACCAGCACGCACAGCGCTGCGGAGATATGGTAGAGCAGGAAGCGGAAGGAGGCGGAGGGCTCATAGGAGAACAGCACCGCCAGGAACATGGCTCCGAACAGCACCACCGGATAGAACCCGATGTGCTTCACGTCCAGCCGGAAGTCCCGCCGGGACATGGCCCCGGCATAGAACAGCACCAGCAGGGCGGCAAAGCCCAGCATACTATATGCGTTGTTCCAATGCGAGAAGGGAATCACCCACAATAGCATGATGAGCCAGGATTGGGCGACGGCGGTCTCATGTCCCATCTCAAAGGCCAGACGGGAGAAAACGCTGTCATCAAACGTAGCCCGCAGGGCAAGGTACAGCTTGTGGAGCAGCCAGGCAGGCAGGTTGATGAGGCCCGTCAGCAGCCGGCAGAGGATGCTCTCCTCCCAGGCCCGGGCCGCAACGCCCTCCCGGCACAAGACCCGGAGAACACGGCTCTCGTCGATCTGGCGGTTGCACCAGGCGCCCATGCGCACCAGGCAGCGGTGGACGGCGCTGTCATAGTAGACGGTGCACAGCACCGCCCAGAGGTGATACAGATAGCTTTCGCGGAGAATGCTCATGCAGGGAAACCTCGTTTCTTCAGATGCGGTTTTTGATCCGGTACAGCTGGGAGAGCAGCCAGAAGCGGCCCCCCCGCACCAGCTTTGCTGCCAACTGCTTGTTGCGGCTCATGCCGGCGGGCGACAGCGTCCGGATGGCGTGGGCCATATCCGGCCGCGCGCACAAGGCCTGGATGGTCTCCTGCCGCTGCCGGAGGGTCTTGGGATTGCCCGGGGCGTACTCGTTGCCGATGGCGATCAACAGCCCGGCCCAGTTGGAGTTCTCCCGCCACTGGGGGCGGCCGGGCGTCAGGCCATACCGGGCGGCCAAGTCCTCCTTCCGCTCCATGAAGCGGCCGAAGACCTGCTGGAAGTCCTTCATATACTTGTGGGTGGCGGAGGCCGGATTCTGGAGATAGCGGTACAGGGGCGTCTCCGTCACCGCCAGGCGCCGGGCGTTGCAGAAATACTCCATCAGGAACAGCTCGTCTTCTAGATAGGCGCCCTCATAGCGGAGATGGAGTCTGTCAAAAATCTCTGCGGAGAACAGATAGCGCCAGATGAATCCATTGAACACCGGCTGGGCCAGCCGGTCCCCCAGCAGGGGATTGACGATTTTCTCCCGGATAGCGTCGGCGTCGTAGATCCCGGCGGGCAGCACCGGCTCCGGCGTCTCGCTGCCATCAGGCCACAGGTTCAGGTGCGCACAGGCGGCGGTATCCGCCCCGGCCCGCTCCCGCAGGTTCCACAGCGTCTCCAGGCACTGGGGCTCGTACTGATCGTCGGAGTCCAGAAAGGCGATATAGGTCCCCCGGACATGGTCAAGGCCCACATTCCGGGTCTCGCTGACGCCGCTGTTGCGCTCCTTGTGGAACACCCGGATGCGGTCATCCTCCCGGGCCAGCTCATCGCAGAGAGCCGGGGAGCCGTCGGTGCAGCCGTCATCCACCAGCAGCAGCTCCCAGTCGGAAAAGGTCTGCCGCCGTACGCTCTCCACGCAGTCTCTGAGAAATTTCTCCGCCTGATAGACAGGCACAATGACGGAAATGCTGGGCATAGACAGCCTCCTTGCGCCCTCCGGCGCCTCTCTTCAGTCTGCGGCGCGGAAACTCCGGCGCCCTCCCCCCAGAATCTGGGGCTCTTACACGGAGCTATTGTACCCGATTTCCCTGGGAAGGTCAACGTCTTTTCCCGGAAAAGCCGGGCATACTAGGAGCGAGGTGATCCAATATGAACGATATCGAGCTGCTCCAATACGTCCATGAGACGGCGGAGATGGGCATTGAGGGGCTGAACAGCCTGGACGGGCAGGTCCGGGATGACAGCCTGCGGCGGGTTCTGAGCCAGCAGGGCGCCGAGTACCGCCAGATCGCGGATCAGGCGGAGCGCCTGCTCCGGTCTCTGGGAGAGGAGCCCAGGGACCCAGGCCTTCTGGCCAAGGTGTCCGCAGAGGTCATGTCCACTTTCAAAACGCTGGCAGACCCCTCTGCATCCAACATCGCGGAGATGGTCATTCAGGGAAACACCATGGGGGCCACCAAAAGTACCCGGCATCTGGGGGACTACGCCGGTGGAAACCGTGAGATCCGAAATCTCGCGGAGCGGCTGCTGCACACCGAGGAAGCCAACGCCGCCCAGATGAAGCAGTTCCTGTAACACACCCGGCGCAAAGCAGAGGAGGAGCCTCCTACGGGAGGCTCCTCCTCTGTTCAAAGGACCGGCAGCAGATCTTCCCCATTCAGAAAACGCTCCTCCGCCTCCTGGATAGGGATCTGCCGCTGATTCAGTCTGCGCACCAGCTGCTCTACCTCTGCCTGTTCCCTTCCCGGCAGCAGGACCACCAGATGTCGCTCCGGTTCCCAGGATTCGCCGCTGAATCCGAATCGCCGGGGGTGCCGGGTCTCCAGAACCTGATAGCGCACCTGCGGCCGCACCGCCTTGCGCCGGCGCCAGACCGACAAGGCCAGCACCCGGACCAGATCCTTCGGCGTGGGCTTTTCCCGCAGCACGCGTTGAAAGAGCTTCTGCAGCTCCGCCCGGTCTCCGCAGTCCCAGATGTCCTCCGCCGCCCGGGAGAGGGCCTTTGCCAGGGTGTCCTTTTCCTTTTCACTGTATCTCTGCGCCTCCGGATACAGCGTCTCCATGGAGAAGGTGCCCGGCATACGGGGGATGGCAGCCTTGACCAGGCAGCACAGGTCGTAATAGCAGTCCCGGCTCAGTTTCCCACTGATTTTTTCCACTGTCCGCAGGATATCTTCATCCATCCGAAACCGTCTCCTCTCCTCTTCAATTCATACATAGCATATCAAAAATCGCAGGTTTTTGAAATAGATTCGACACATTCGGACTCTTTTAGACAAATTACGGCACCCCGGACTTGACAATCCGGAGGAAATGTGCTCTTCTACCCGTATCAGAGACAGGGAGGCGCAGGCATGGATATTCGCAGAATCGAGTCGGGCAAGCGGGACTTTCTACCCCTCCTGCTGCTGGGAGACGAACAGGAGGACATGATCGACCGCTATCTGGATCGCGGAACGCTGTTGGCGCTGTACGACGGCGGACTTCGCGCCGTGTGCGTGGTGACCAAGGAGGCGCCGGTTCGAGATCAAAAATCTGGCCGTGGAGCCGGCCTTTCAGCGCCAGGGCTACGGCCGGGCCATGGTTCGGCATGTGGCCGGCGCCTGCCGGACCGCCGGAGGGACACGCCTCCTGGTGGGCACTGGGGACAGTCCCCTCACCCTCCCCTTCTACCGGGCCTGCGGGTTCCGGGAAAGCCACCGGGTCCCCAATTTCTTCCTTCAATTTTACGACCACCCCATATACGAAGGGGGGCGGCTTTTGTCGGACATGGTATATTTGTCCATGGAGCTTTGAGCGGAAAAGGCGGCGCTGCTGAAAATCAGCGGCGCCGCCTGTATCATACCGTTTGATTCAGTTTTGAAAAAGGCTTCACGCCTCTGCGGCGGCCTTCAGAGCCTCCGTGCGGTCAGTTTTCTCCCAGGTCACGCCCAGGTCCTCCCGGCCCATGTGGCCGTAGGCCGCCAGCTGGCGATAGATGGGACGGCGCAGGTCCAGGTCCCGGATGATGGCGGTGGGCCGCAGGTCAAACACCTGCTCCACGGCCTGCTCCAGAGCCTCGTCGGACACCACGCCGGTGCCGAAGGTCTCCACCAGGACGCTGACAGGACGGGCCACGCCGATGGCGTAGGCCAGCTGCACCTGGCAGCGGCGGGCAAGGCCGGCGGCCACCACGTTCTTGGCCACCCAACGGGCGGCGTAGGCGGCGGAACGGTCCACCTTGGTGGGGTCCTTGCCGGAGAAGGCGCCGCCGCCGTGGGGGGCG
>ERZ773139.2817-NODE-2817-length-16641-cov-4.564392_pt1 | contig 16641 bp, 10 predicted proteins | sample MGYA00580854_ERZ773139 | MGnify/ENA primary metagenome ERZ773139 (study PRJEB29015, sample SAMEA2737809) | human gut metagenome | biome: human gut; feature: human-associated habitat; material: faeces | place: China | collected 2012 ...
CGTTGAAAAGCTGCAGATCATCGACATCACGCTGACACCTCCTGACGATGATCCTCAGCTCGTTTTTGAGAGCCTCAACTCTACCGGACTCGAACTGAATGAGGGCGACAAAATCCGGAACTTCGTCCTGATGGGCCTCGACATTGAGGAACAGGAGCGTTACTACGATAGTTACTGGAACCCCATTGAGAAGAATGCGGGCTACGATAAGCAGAACAATTCCTACGATGTCAGCCCATTCATCCGTGACTATCTAAGCATCAAACAAAAGAAGATCACCAGCATGAAGGACATCTACACCGAGTTTAAGTCCTATGCCGAAAAGATGCCCGGTGAAATGGAATCTATCATGAAAGATCTCCTAGGCTATGCTAAGCGGTATAACAAGCTCCTGCTTGGCCATCCGAGTTTTCCTGCGAAGCTGAAGGCGTCTCTTTTCCGCTTGAATCGTTTTGAAAGCAGCGTCACAAGACCGTTTCTGATGGAAGTAATGAGGCTACAGGAAAGCAGCCTCTTGACCTTGGATGAGGTTGCCGAGATTTGTAGAATCGTAGAATCCTACCTTTTGCGCCGTATCATTTGTGACCTACCCTCCAATACACTTGCAAAGGTATTCCTTACAATGAGTTCCGATATCAAGCGATTTGACGGCACCTACAGCAATTTCATTGAAAAAATGAAATATGTACTGACCTCCAAAAAGGAAAAGGCCGCATACCCTGATAACGAGACTTTTGCAGATTGCCTGCGGACCAAGAATATCTACGCTATGCTCCCGCGTTACAAAGCGTATCTGTTTGAACGCCTGGAAAATGGTGACAGCAACGAATACAAGGATGTCTATGGGCGCCTCGATAGCGGCGAGTACACAATTGAACATATTATGCCTCAGAAATTGACTCCCGCTTGGACTAGTGAGCTTGGAACAGAAGCAGAGACTGTTCATGGAGAGTGGCTGCACTCCTTGGCGAATCTGACTCTTACCGCCTATAACTCAAAATATAGCAATGCTCCTTTCAGCGAGAAAAAAACGATGGAGGATGGGTATCTACAGAGCGGTATCAGAATGACTCAATGGGTTGCGCAGAAAGAACACTGGGGCCTACCTGAACTTGAAGAGCGCTGCAAATACCTTACACAGCAAGCTATGTCTCTGTGGCCCTATGCTGATAGCAGCTATACTCCGCCACAGAAGCAGTATGAGGAAGTGTCGCTGGATGATGATATCACGCTTACCGGTCATAGCATCGTGAAGTACCGCTTCCGTGGTATTGAGCATGAAACAACTTCGTGGGTAGAAATGTACACCGAGGTTCTAAAAGAACTTCATAATGGTAATAAGGCATATCTCAATTACCTCGCCGACGCTGATGATAGCGTAGATCTGTCGATTCAGGTTACCAGATCGCCAGACGAATTCTCCAGCAGTGTAAAAATTGATGATAATATTTATATCTGGACTGGTACCGCGACTCAGTATAAAGTTAATCTGCTGCGGAAGTTCTTCGAGCAATATAAGCAGGATCCGTCCGATCTCGTATTCTTCCTCGATGATAGCAAAGGCATTGGTTCAGATGAAGAAATCGAACGTTACAAGATCCGGCGGAAATACTGGGAGAGTGTCCTTCCATCACTTCAAGAGGCAACGGGTACTTTCCTGAATATCAGCCCATCTAAGAATAACTCTATCATGGGAGCCACAGCTCGCAGTGGAGTTTACCTTTGCTGTGTGGCGAACTATGACTCTGCTCGTGTCGAAATCTTTATTGATCAGGGTGATTATCAAAAGAACCGGGCAATCTATAAACGCCTCGAGCAAAACCGGGATGCAATTGAGGCAGCATACGGAAAAAGCCTGAATTGGGTCTGCCAAGATGATGTTAGAGCGTGCAAAGTTTATGATGAGATTAAAGAGGTCAGCATCAAAAATGAGGAAGACTGGCCAGTAATGAGCGCTTTCCATATTCAGCGAGCAAAAGCCTTGCTCATTGCGACAAAGCAGTTTCTGGCATAATTCTTATATGCATCAAGTTCTGATAATCAGCAACTATCGGAAGTTTGGAGGATAATCGCATGGCAGCAGTCTTATCGAAAAGGCAGATGACTGAAGAGGATATCAAGCTTCAGTTTATTACGCCTGCCATAACAAAAAAGTGGGCGCTTAGTCTCATTACAATGGAGACAAGAATTACAGATGGACAAATCAACTTGAGAGGAAATATGGTCTCCCGCAAGGAAGCCAAGAAAGCAGACTATATTCTTTATTTGAACGAAAGCACTCCAATTGCAATCGTTGAGGCGAAAGATAACAAGCATGCTGTCGGAGATGGGCTGCAGCAGGCAATGCAATACGCCATAATGATGGACATTCCATTTGCCTACAGTTCTAATGGTGATGGTTTTATGGAGCATGATTTCCTCACCGGAGAAGAGCGCAGCATTTCTATGGAGGATTTTCCAGCTCCTGATGCTCTCTATGCGAGATTCAAGGCTGGAGCCAACCATGGAGAAGGGCTCACGCAGCAAGAGGAATCCGTCATTCGGCAGCCGTTCTATTCAGGGCAGAATACATATCCCCCTCGCTATTATCAGCGTAACGCTGTCAATAGGACTCTTGATGCGATTGCCAGAGGTCAAGATCGCATCTTGCTGGTGATGGCCACAGGTACAGGCAAAACCTATACTGCATTCCAAATTGTATATCGTCTTCTAAAGAGCGGAATGAAGAAAAAAATATTGTATTTGGCTGATCGTAATATCTTGGTCGATCAATCAATCCAACAGGATTTTGCTCCGCTCGAAAAAACGATTCATAAAGTCAATTTTGTGAAGGACGATCCTCTTACGATTACCTCGCACGAGATATTCTTTTCGCTCTACCAACAACTTGCGGGAAAAGACGATGACGATACAGAAGATGGGGATGAGACTGTCGAACGTCTTGCTCAGCTATTCAGCAAAGACTTTTTCGATCTCGTAATCGTTGATGAGTGTCATCGCGGCTCAGCCAAGAAGGAAAGCAATTGGCGGAAGATCTTGGAGTATTTCTCCGCGGCAACCCAGATCGGCATGACCGCAACACCCAAAGAGACTAAGTATGTTTCCAACATAGATTATTTTGGAGAGCCGGTATATGTCTATAGCCTGAAAGATGGCATCGAGGATGGTTTTCTGGCGCCTTTCAAAGTCATCAATATAACGACCGACATTGGCGATGGTTGGCGCCCACGGAAAGGTCAACTTGATATTTACGGGCATGAGATCCCTGACCGAATTTATAATAACAGGGATTATGACTATAACATCATAATTGAAGACCGCATTGTCCAAGTCGCAAAAGAAATAACAGACTACCTCAAAGCGACTGATCGGATGTCCAAAACCATTGTGTTCTGCGCAACAGAAGATGCTGCACTTCGTATGAGAAATGAGCTCGCAAGGCAGAATCCTGATATGATGCAAAAGTATCCCGACTATGTTGTACGCATTACCGGCAACGATACTTTTGGCAAGGATAAACTCGACTACTTCATTTCGGTCGGGTCGAAAACGCCGGTCATTGCAACGACATCTAAGCTGTTGTCAACTGGAGCCGACTGCAAGATGACAAAGCTCATCGTTTTAGACGAGTGGATCAACTCAATGACTGAGTTTAAGCAGATTATCGGAAGAGGCACAAGAATACGCGAAAAAGATGGAAAGACCCATTTTATAGTTATGGACATTCGCGGTGTTACAGCCCTTTTTGCTGATCCTGATTGGGATGGCCCGATTGAAATTGATGAAGATTATGGGAGAGAAAAGCATGGTCCTGGCCCCTGTCCTCCTGGGCCTAAACCAGATCCCGACCCTGACCCAGTTGATCCACCGTATCCACCAGAAGAAAAGCCCATTGTTGATGAAAATGGGTGTCGTGTCCGCATAATCAATAAAACGGTCTCTGTGTATGATACGAATGGGAAACTCCTGCGGCAGGAGAGCATCGTCGATTACACCAAAACGAATATTATTGGTACATACGCTTCCCTCGACAACTTTATTCGGCAGTGGACATCCGAGGAAAAGAAAAAGAAGATTCAAGAATTGTTGGCCAGCAAGGGGATTGACCTTGAAGCACTGAAAGCGGATCAGCATATGAGCGATGTAGATGACTTCGATTTCATCTGCCATGTTGCCTTTGACAAAAAGCCACTTACCAGAAAAGAGAGAGCCAACAATGTGAAGAAGCGGGATTTCCTCAGCAAGTATAGCGGGGTGGCAAGAGAAGTCTTGGAAGCGCTTCTGGATCAGTATATGAATGTCGGAATCTACGAGTTAGAGCATGAAGCTATTCTGACAACTCCACAATTCGCAAAATTTGGGAAGATCCAGAGGATATTCAAGTTCTTCGGCGGCGAGGATAAGTATAACGAAGCTGTTCATGAACTTGAGAATGAATTATATGAGGCGGGTTAATCATGAGTAGTTTAACAGGTTTTGTCAAGCGCATTCGGGACGTCATGTGGAATGATGCGGGAGTGAATGGTGACGCTCAACGCATTGAGCAGATGGCGTGGATCCTTTTTTTGAAAGTCTACAACACAAAGGAAGAGGAATGGCAATATACAGATCGGCCCTACACATCAATTATTCCAGAAGAATGCCGCTGGAATAACTGGGCCGCTGATGATAAGTCGGGTAAGGCGATGACGGGCGACACGCTTCTTGATTTTGTGAATAATAAACTCTTCCCAACTCTGAAGGGGCTTAATGTGACTGCAGCAACACCCATCAAAAAAGCTATTGTCAAGACAACCTTTGAGGATGCGAACAATTACATGAAGGACGGCGTTTTGCTGCGCCAAGTGATCAATATCATCGATGACCTGGATTTGGATGATTATGAGGAGAGCCATGCGTTTGGGGAAATATATGAGTCCATTTTACGGGAACTCCAGAGCGCCGGATCCTCTGGTGAATTCTATACGCCTCGTGCTGTGACTGATTTTATGGCGAAGACAATTAAACCGAAGCTCGGCGAAAAGGTCGCAGACTTTGCGTGCGGCACAGGGGGCTTTCTGACTAGTTGGTTGAATGAACTGAGTAAGCAGGTCGTAACGGCAGAAGACCAGCAGGAGTATGCAACCTCTATTTATGGGATTGAGAAGAAGCCTTTTCCGTATACTCTGTGCATCACGAATATGCTGCTACACGGTATTGATGTTCCGATGGTGTATCATGACAACTCACTTCTACGGGATGTGCTTGATTATACCGAGGAAGATCAGTTCGATGTAATTCTTATGAATCCCCCTTACGGCGGACATGAAAAAACAGAGGTCAAGAATCACTTTCCTGCAGATCTTGCAAGTAGTGAAACTGCCGACCTCTTCATGTCCGTGATTATGTATCGGCTCAAACAGAATGGCCGTGCCGCTGTCATTCTCCCCGATGGTTTCCTGTTCGGCACTGATAATGCAAAGATTGCAATTAAGGAAAAACTGCTATCTGAATTTAACCTTCACACTATTATACGCATGCCGCATAGCGTTTTTGCACCGTACACCTCTATCACGACAAATATTCTGTTCTTCGATCGAACGCATCCCACGACGGAAACTTGGTTCTACCGCTTGGATATGCCGGAAGGATATAAGAACTTCTCCAAGACGAAGCCCATGAAGCTGGAGCATTTTGCTCCGGCCGTTGAGTGGTGGGATAATCGTGAGGAGATCACTATTGGCGGCTTTGACAAGGCGAAGAAATACTCTGTTGAAGAGCTGAAGGCGCGGAATTACAATATTGATCTCTGCGGCTATCCTCATGAAGAGGAGGAGATCCTTCCACCGAAGGAACTGATTCTGCAGTATCAGGAAAAACGGGCCAGCCTGAATGCTGACATTGACCGCATCCTTGCCCAGATCACCGATATCCTTGGCATTGACATTACGGAGGAGGCCGCCGAATGACTGCGCAGCAACTGAAAAACTCCATTCTCCTGATGGCTGTTCAGGGCAAGCTTGTGCCGCAGGACCCAAATGACGAACCCGCTAGCGTTTTGCTGGAACGCATCCATGCAGAGAAAGAGCGGCTCATCAAAGAGAAGAAAATCAAGCGCGAAAAGAACCCCTCCGTCATCTTCAAAGGTGCCGATAATACTCCTTATGAGAAAATCGGCGATGAAGTGGTCCCCGTGGATACTCCCTTTGATATTCCTGATAGCTGGGAGTGGGTTCAATTTAAAGATTTAGTCTACTATTCGATGGGAAAAACGCCTCCGCGGAAAGAGACGGAATACTGGAGCAACGGTACGCTCCCTTGGGTTTCTATTGCGGATTTGGTTGCGGATGGGACTGTGACTGCAACTAAAGAATGTGTCAATAGCTTTGCGGCTAAAAACACATTCAAAGGAAAAATCAGCAAGGCTGGTACTTTGTTGATGAGTTTCAAATTGACGGTCGGAAAGGTGTCAATATTGGGAATCGATGCATTTCATAACGAAGCCATCATTTCAATATACCCGTTTGTTGATCCCGATAAGATAACCACGATGTTTCTGTTCGCTACGCTGCCGCTCCTCTCGCAAAGTGGCGACACCAAATCGGCAATCAAGGGTAACACACTCAACTCGGATAGTTTGGATGCCCTACTGATTCCGTTACCGCCAATAATGGAGCAGAAGCGCATTTTTGATAAGCTACATGAATTGACCACACCGTTGCTCGATTATGGTGCGGCGGAGCAGAAGGTAACTGAGCTTAATGTGAATTTCCCAGAAGCCCTCAAGAAGTCGATACTGCAAGAAGCAGTCCAGGGTAAGCTGGTACCGCAGGACCCGAATGACGAGCCTGCAGAGGCTCTGCTGGAGCGTATCCGGGCAGAAAAACAGCGGCTTGTCAAGGAAGGCAAAATCAAAAAAGACAAGCATGAATCCGTCATTTTCAGACGGGATAATTCTCATTATGAGAAGTTGGACGGGGTCGAAAGCTGTATCGATGATGAAATACCCTTTGAAATCCCTGACACTTGGGCATGGTCGCGGTTGGGAAATCTTGTTGAAGTGATCACAAGTGGTTCAAGAGACTGGGCAAAGCATTATTCTGAAAAAGGAAGTTTGTTTCTGCGCATGGGTAATTTATCACGAAATTCATTCGAATTGCGGCTGAATAGTCTTAAAAGAGTGCAACTACCTGAAAAGGCAGAAGGTACAAGAACGGCTTTACAGGCCGGTGATTTGCTGTTCTCTATTACCGGAGAAGTTGGTATGCTAGGCTTGATTCCTGATGGCTTTGAAACTGCTTATATCAATCAGCACACTGCCATGATTCGTTTTCTGCCGTTAATTCGCAATAAGTACCTGCCTTATTTTTTGTTGACTGATTATGCGCAAAAATGCTACAAAAGCAATCAGCATGGAATTAAAAATAGCTTCCGTTTGGATTCCATTTCCAATATTCTCGTTCCTATCCCACCTTTATCAGAGCAGGAACAAATAATTAGACGAATTGAACAGACCACAAATAGAATAGCCACTATGTAAATCGAGGCATACACGACTGCAACAGCGTGTATGCCTCTTATTTTACCAGTCAACTACCTGATCCACAATTGTCCTCTGTTCAGTCGAGGTCTTGCGAAGGTAGATTCGTGTTGTCTCGATACTCTCATGCCCCACGCGGTCAGCAATCGCCACAGCGGAGAAGCCCATGTCAATCAGAAGTGAGATGTGCGAATGCCGGAGGTCGTGGATTCTGATACGCTTGACCCCTGCCGACTTCGCCCCTCTGTCCATCTCATGGTGGAGATAGCTTTTCGTGATGGTGAAAATGCGCTCCTTCTTCTTGATGCCGTAGAGCATCCCCAGGTAGTCCTTCATCTCGTCACAGAGGAAGTGGGGCATTTTAATGGTGCGGTTGCTTTTCTTCGTCTTTGGCGTGGTAATGACGTCCTCGCCGTGGAGCCGCTGGTAGGATTTGCTAATCTTCACCGTCCCGGCCTCAAAGTCAAAGTCTGCTGGGGTCAGGGCCAGCAGCTCCCCCTCCCGAATACCGCACCAATAGAGCATTTCAAAGGCGTAGTAGGAAATGGGCTTGTCCATCATGGCATCTGCAAACCGCTGATACTCCGCTTTCGTCCAGAACAGCATTTCCTTCCGTCCTTCCGCTCCCATGTTACCAGCCTTGGCGGCGGGGTTGGAGCGCAGTTCATAGAAGCGGACAGCGTGGTTGAAGATGGCGCTAAGCTGATTGTGCAGGGTTTTGAGATAAGTAGCTGAATAAGATTTTCGCTTCTCGTCCCGATAGGCCAGCAGCTCGTTTTGCCATGCGATCACGTCCTTGGTGGTAATCTCGCTGATCTTCCGCTTGCCAAAGTAGGGCAGAATCTTCTTTTGGATGATGTTCTCCTTGGTCAGCCAGGTGTTCTCCTTGAGCCGGGGTTTCACATCCTTGGTGTAAAGCTCGGTAAAGGCTTCAAAGCTCATGTCCAGGTCGCCGGAGGTCTGCATCTGGAAACTGCGCTCCCACTCCTGGGCCTCCCGTTTGGTGCCAAAGCCACGCTTACACTTCTGCTTGCGCTCCCCTGTCCAGTCCTGATACCGCACCATGACGTACCATGTTCCTCTTGTTTCGTCCTTAAAGACTGGCATTTAGTTCCCTTCCTTTCTGACCCCGTAGAGCCGTTCGTTGAAATACTGGCGGTTGACCCGCCCTGCGATGGTAATGAAGCCCTTGTCCTTCAATTCCTCGTTGAGCTGTCGAATGAGTTTATAGGCGTAGGGCTTCGATACGCCCAGCTCGTCCGCAACTTCTTCCGCCCGGATAAATCTGTTCTCCATGGTGATTCCTCCTTTCTTTTGATTTAACGCTATTTGCTTAACGTAGTCTCATTATACTAACTCTATTCCGTTATGTCAAGACCTTCCAACGAGAAAATATAAACAAATTTATTTATTTTTCTCTTGACTGGTCTAAACATATCTGTTATACTTCAAGTGTCCCCATTACATAGATTGGAGTTGGCAGTTATGGCGATTGGTGAACGTATTCGCTTCTTCCGTAATATGAAGGGTATCACACAGAAGTACCTCGGCATGGTGGTGGGTTTCCCGGAACGCTCCGCCGATGTGCGTATGGCACAGTATGAAACCGGGAGCCGCACCCCCAAGGCCGACCTGACAAAGACCCTGGCGGGCTTCTTTGATATTTCCCCTGATGCCCTGACCGTCCCTGACATAGATACCGACATCGGCCTGATGCACACCCTCTTTGCCTTAGAGGATATTCGAGGGCTGACCATCGGGGAGATTGACGGCGAGATTTGTCTGCGTCTGGACAAGTCCAAAGGCAAGACCTATGCCAATATGCTTGATATGTTGTCCGCCTGGGCGGAGCAGGCCAAGAAGCTGGAGGCCGGGGAGATCACCAGAGAGGACTATGACCGCTGGCGGTACAACTATCCCAAGTACGACATCACCCACCGTTGGGCGAAAGTTCCCTCCAAGGAGTTGAGCGATTTCCTGGTAGAAGCGTTCCAGAACAAGCTCGATATAGACGAATAGACAGCAAAAAGCCCTTACCGACGTTGCCATCGGTAAGGGCTTTCTAATATGGATTTTGTCACCTACAAGCCGTAAAAGAACACTCTTTACCTGCAATCCACTGGGGATACAGAATGACACGGCATATAGGGAGCGTTATCAAATCGTTATCAAAAGAGGGCCGTAAAACCCGGAAAGCATTGTGCCGCAACGGGTTCAGAGCTTCAAAAACTCATTCCCACTCGATCGTAGCGGGCGGCTTGGACGTGATATCGTACACAATCCGGTTGATATGGGGCACTTCGTTGACAATCCGCACGCTGATCCGGTCCAGCACCTCGTAGGGAATACGGGTCCAGTCGGCGGTCATGAAGTCTGTGGTGGTGACAGAGCGGAGAGCCAGAGTGTAGTCATAGGTCCGGCCGTCACCCATAACGCCCACGGAACGCATGTTGGTGAGCACCGCGAAATACTGGTTCATGGTGCCCTCCAGATGGGCCTTAGCGATCTCGTCCCGGAAAATGAAGTCTGCCAGGCGCAGAGTGTCCAGCTTGTCCTTCGTCACCTCGCCGATGACCCGGATGGCAAGGCCCGGACCCGGGAAAGGCTGGCGCATGACCAGATACTCCGGCAGGCCCAGCTCCCGACCAAGCTGACGGACCTCGTCCTTGAAGAGCATCCGCAGGGGTTCGATGATCTCCTTGAAGTCCACATAGTCCGGCAGGCCGCCCACGTTGTGGTGGCTCTTGATGACGGCGGCGTCGCCGGTGCCGGACTCGATCACATCGGGATAGATGGTGCCCTGGACCAGGTAATCCACCTGGCCGATCTTTTTGGCCTCCGCCTCAAAGACACGGATGAATTCCTCCCCGATGATCTTCCGCTTGCGCTCCGGCTCGCTGACGCCGGAGAGTTTGGAGAGGAACAGCTCCTCCGCGTTGGCCCGGACGAAGTTGATGTCCCACTTTTTGAAGGCCTCCTCCACCTCGTCGCCCTCGTTCAGGCGCATGAGGCCGTGGTCCACAAACACGCAGGTCAGCTGGCTGCCTACGGCCTCGGCTACCAGGGCTGCCGCCACGGAGGAGTCCACGCCGCCGGACAGGGCCAGCAGCACCTTGCCGTCCCCCACCTTCTCCCGGATCTGGCGGATGGCAGTCTCCTTGTAGTCGCCCATGGTCCAGTCGCCCGCTGCGCCGCAGACCTCATACAGGAAGTTGCGGATCATGTCGGTGCCATGCTCCGTATGATTGACCTCCGGGTGGTACTGGACGCCGTAGAAGCCGCGGCTCTCATCGCAGATGGCCACATTGGGGCAGGCGTCGGAGTGGGCCACCAGAGCGAAGCCCTCCGGCACCTTCTCCATGTAGTCCCCGTGACTCATCCAGGTGATGCCCTGGGCGGGAAGGCCCTTGAAGAGCTTGCAGGCCGAATCGAAATACGTCTCGGTCTTGCCGTACTCCCGGGCGGAGTCGTCCTGGGCCTCGGTAACCCGGCCGCCCAGGTTATGGGCCATCAGCTGACAGCCGTAGCAGATGCCCAGGATGGGCACGCCCCAGGTGAAAATGGCCGGGTCCACCTGGGGGGATTTGGGATCATACACGCTGTTGGGGCCACCGGTAAAGATGATGCCGATGGGATTCATGGCGCGGATGTCCGCCAGCGGGGTGGTGTAGGGCTTTACCTCGCAGTAGACGCCGCACTCCCGGACCCGGCGGGCAATGAGCTGATTGTACTGTCCGCCGAAGTCCAGCACGATGACAGTCTGGTGAGACAAGGGAATTCCTCCTTTGTGTAAATTCGGTTTATGAGATCTCTGCGCCGCCCCACTCCACCAGGGTGAAGCCGGTACGCACCGGGGCGGCCAGCGTCTGGGGCGGAAGCTCCACGGAGCGGTCCAGCGGCTTCCAGGCCATGAAGACCCGCAGCACCGTGTCCGGCGCCGGGTCTGCCGTGAGCCGGGCATGGTCCGTGTAGGAACTTGTCTGGAAGGCGATCAGATTATAGGCGTTCCCCTCCATGTGGGGCAGCCAGTAGACAATAAACTCGTTGGCCTCCCGGCGGTTCAGACCCAGAGTGGCCAGGGTGTCCTCCAAAAAGGCGGCGGTGTCCCTGCCTGGTACGCAGAAGCCCTGGGAGAAGTCATATTCCGTCCGGCTGACGCCCTCCCAGTAGAGGTAATTGTAGGTCTGACCGACCGCGTCCGTCAGCGTCCCGTCGGGGCTGGCGGTGACCATCCAGGAATTTCCATTCATGACGGGATAAACACAGGTCAGTTCCCCGTCATAGTCCAGGGTAACGGTGACATCGGTCTCCGCCTCCGGATAGAGGTAGATGACCGGCTTTGCGTCGGCTCCGCCTCCCGGCGGCGTACAGCTGGGGAGCAGCGCTAGGGCCAGGGTCAGCAGTACCAGAAACAGTGGGGGCCGTTTCATGGAAAAGTCCTCCTTTTTCTGATGCGCCGGAAGATAGGGAACGATCGTTCCGCTATCCTATCAGACGGAAAAAAGAGACGAATCTTACAGAGTGCCGCGGAAAATGCAGAGGATCAGTCCTCGCCCCGGAAGACGATGTTGCCGGGCTCGGCGGACTCGATGATGGCCAGGGACTTCAGGTTCACACCCGCGGCCCGCAGCCGGTCGCCGCCGCCCTGGAATCCCTTTTCTACCGCGCAGCCGATGCCCACCAGCGTGGCACCGGCGGCGTTGACGATGTCGCACAGGCCCCGCATGGCTTCGCCGTTGGCCATGAAGTCGTCGATAATCAGGACCTTGTCGTCGGCGGAGAGCCACTCCTTGGAAACCAGCAGCGTCACCTTTTTCTTATAGGTGTAGGAGAAGATGTCGCTCTGGTACAGGCCGCCCTCGATGTTGTCGCTCTTGGCCTTCTTGGCGAAGATCATGGGCTTGTGGAAGTGGTGGGCCACGATGGCGGACAGGGCGATGCCGCTGGCCTCGGCGGTGAGGATCATGGTGACCTCGTCCATATTGAAGTGTTTGCCGAACTCCTCTGCGATATGGTCCATCAGCTCCGTGTCGATGCGGTGGTTCAGAAAACCATCCACCTTGATGATGTTGCCGGGCAGCACCTTGCCCTCTTTCACGATGCGGTCTTTCAGTTCCTGCATGGGTGATTCCCCCTCGATCTGTCTGTATTTTGCATGGTTTTATGCCAAATTTGATCTTTTTCTATTATCTCGAATCCTGCCGGATTTTGCAACTGTTTTTGCCCACAAAAAGAAGGTGCTTCCTCCGGTGGATTTGCATAGGACGGACAAAACGCGGCAAACGCCGCGCCGTGGAAGGACACGGCGCGGCGTTGGGCATTATTTCCCCTCCAGCTTGTCGGCGGCAGCCTCCAGCCAGCTGCCCTGGAAGGACTCGATGTCTCCGGCGTCGGTAAGGGCGGCCAGGGCCGGGTCGATGGGCATCTCCGCCAGCACGGGCAGATGGTGGCGCTCCGCAGCTTCGGCAGTTTTGCCCTGGCCGAAGAGATGGATCTGCTTCCCGCAGTCCGGGCAGGTGACATAGCTCATGTTCTCCACCAGGCCCACGATGGGGACCTCCATCATCTCTGCCATCTTCACGGCTTTCTCCACCACCATGCTCACCAGCTCCTGGGGAGAGGCCACGATCACGATGCCGTCCAGGGGAATGGACTGGAACACACTGAGGGACACATCGCCGGTTCCCGGCGGCATATCCACGAACAGGTAGTCGCAGTTCCACAGCACGTCAGTCCAGAACTGCTGGACCACGCCGGAGATGACCGGGCCCCGCCAGATGACCGGGTCCGTCTCGTTGGGCAGCAGCAGGTTGGTGCTCATCACCTGAATGCCGGTTTTGGACACCATGGGATACAGGCCCGCCTCGCTGCCTGTGGCCTGGCCGTGGATGCCGAAGGCCTTGGGGATGGAGGGACCGGTGACGTCGGCATCCAGAATGCCGACCTGATGGCCCCGGCGGCGCATGGTGACCGCCAGCTGGCTGGTGACCATGGACTTTCCGACGCCGCCCTTGCCGGACACGATGCCGAACACCTTACCGATGTGGGCTTCGGGATGGTGCTCCTTCAGCAGGGACTGGGGTTCCTGCCGCTCGCTGCAGCTCTCGCCGCAGGTGGAGCAGTCGTGGGTGCATTCGCTCATAGTATGGATATCTCCTTTTTTCGCTTTCGCGTAATTGATAAACACAGGCTCCCGGCCCCGCCGCTGCGGGGAACGGGGAGCATTCCATATCTTATACCTCTACCGCCGCATCCGTCAACCGCTGGACGAAAACTTCCCTGTCTCCGGCAAAAAATTCCCCCTCCCGGCTGTGGCAGGTGAAGAGCAGGATCTGCCGGTTCCCGGCGGCCTCTTTCAAAAACTGCAGGGCCGCAGCGCAGCGGCTGTCGTCAAAATTGGCCAGGGCGTCGTCCAGCACGATGGGCACCTGCTTCTCCGGCGGCAGCACCAGCTCACAGATGGCCAGGCGCACCGCCAGATACAGCTGGTCCAGCGCGCCGGCGGAGAGCAGGGCGGCATCCCGGAACACCGGGTCTCCCACAGGCTCTGCCGAGAGGCGGAAGCTCCGGTCCAGCACCACACCGGCATAGCGGTTGTCGGTCAGTCGGGAAAAGATCTCCGCTGCCCGGCGGCCCAGAGCGGGAGAGAAGCGGTTCTGCAGGGCGGTGTTGGCCCCCTCCAGTGCCTCCATAGCCAGCCGGAGAGCGCTGTACTCCGTTTCCAGCCGCTCCTTTCGGGCAGCCAGGTCCTCGGCAGAAGCCCGCAGCACCGCGGGATCGCCCGCGGCGTGGAGCTGGCCGTCCAGACGGTCCGCGGAGGAGCGGGCCTCCGCCAGTGCGGCGCGGACCCGGCCCAGCTCCGTGGAGATGGCCTCCCGGCTCCGGACGGGAGCGGGGACATCCGCCTCCGGCGTGCCGGGAGCGGGCGCCTGCTGGACCTGAAGCTCATAGCGCATCCGTGCCTCCCGGGCGGCGGTCTCCGCCTCCGCCAGCTCCTTCCGCCGGACGGCACAGGCCCGGAGCAGCTGGTCCGCCGTGGGGATGTCGAAGGCGTCGGGAGCGAAGCGCCGGACCTCCAGCAGGATGCCCTGTTCGTTGGAGGAGAGACTACTATATAAGGTGTCCGCTGCGGCGGACTTGGCGTTGACACTGGCCTGGGCGGCGTCCCGGGCCTCGCACAGCTTGGCGTAATCCTCAGCCAGCTGGCGGATGGCATCCAGGTCCGCGGTGCCGAAGCGCTTCAACCGGAGTTCTGCCCAGCCGGCCTGAAACGCCCGCTTTTTCAAAAAGAGAGCGAGGGCGCACACGCAGGAGAATCCGGCTAGCATGGTGAGAAGCGCAAGCAGCTTGCTGTGGCTGCCTGTGAGAAAAAGTACCGCATAGGTCACGACGAAACACAGTGGGACACCAATTAAAAAAGTCAGCACGCCGGGGACCGGATTCCATTTGACAGGCTCGTTCTCAGTTCCTGCGGCCTCTCGCCGGGCGCTCTCCGGACTCTGCCCGGCAAAGGGACTCTCATTCACAGCGGCCTCCGCCCGCAGCAATGCCTTCATGGCCTCGTCCCGCTCCGACCGGGCCTTGTCCACGGCTCTCCGGGTGGTCTCCAGATTGACGATGGCGCCGCGGAGCCGGGCGATGGTCTCGTTCTCCGGGATTTGGTCCTGCTGAAGCCGCTCCTGCACCTGCGCGGCGCGGACCTCTGCCTGTTCCGCCGCCGATGCGGCACCGGAGAGGGCCTGGCGGCGCTGGGCGGCCTCCCAGCGGTTGCAGTCCGTCAGTTCCGCCTGTAGGATCTCCGCCCGACGGGACAGAGCTTCGACCTCGGAGCGGGCCTGCACCAGCTGCCGGGCCAGAGAGTTGCTCTCCGACAGCTGACGGTCCAGTTCGGCCAGCTCCGTCTCCAGAGCGGGGAGCTGCCCGGTCCTGTTATGGCGGCGACGATTCAGCTGCTTTTTCAGGGCATCCGCAGCCTCTGTATAGGAGGTGCCCTCCTCTCCGGAGGAGATCAAGGCCGCGATGCGCCGTTCCAGCTCGGCGTCCTGGCTGATGGGCAGGTTATTCTGCCGGATAAAGGCGCTGCGCTCAAAGACCTCCCGGCTGATGCCCAGCAGGGTCTCGCCGCAGGCGGCACCGGTCAGGCCCGGCACAGGCTCGTTGGTACCGGCGTATACGGCACTGAATTCCCCCATGGGGCTGGTCTGCCGCCGGGTGGCGCGGGTCAGAGTCAGCTCCCCCAGTTCCGTGCCGCAGTCCATCCGGCCGGACATGGCCGCGCCTGACCAGGGAGCAAAGCGGTTTTTATCCGCAATAAAACCAGCGCGGTCCCGCTCCCGGCTGTTGACACCATATAAAATAGAGAGCAGAAAGGCGCACCAGGTGGACTTTCCAGTCTCGTTGGGGGCTTCGATGATATTCAGACCGTCCCCCAGCTCCAAAGACCGGCCCTGGAGTTTGCCGAAGGTGGCGGTCATACGATGAATCCGCAGATCAATCCCTCCTACTATGTATACATTTTATTTCCATGGACATTATACCACTGTCGCCTCCGTTTGCACAGCTTATTTTCCCAACCTGCGCAAGGGGAAAGGGGACGAAAGCCGGAGAAATCGCCACAGTAATCAGAAAAATAAAAAAACCTCGAAAAAGGTATTGACAAAAGGGGAAGGATTTGGTATTCTAACAAAGCTGTCGGCGCGGTGATGAGCCGGGCCGGGAAGAAATGAAAAAAGTTCTTGACAGCAAGGCTGAGATGTGGTAACCTAAACAGGTTGCTGCTGATACGAGATGGATCGGATGTCAAAAAACTTCTGAAAAAAGTTCTTGACAAACGAAATGAAATCGAGTATAATAGCAATGTTCCGCCGGGAACGGCGTGCACCTTGTAAATTAAACAACGTAACGAAAAGGAAGCACCAGAAGGCGAGCTCATTTAGATGAGTTTGCCAAAGGACAAAGCCGTCTCACTGGGTTGAGTCAATTACCGGTGGGATGGAGAAATGAAGCTATGACAAATAGCTCTATGAAGGTTTGAACGGACTACGGTTCGTTTAGATACCATTTTATAGAGAGTTTGATCCTGGCTCAGGACGAACGCTGGCGGCGTGCTTAACACATGCAAG
>ERZ773139.2841-NODE-2841-length-16556-cov-25.010181_pt1 | contig 16556 bp, 14 predicted proteins | sample MGYA00580854_ERZ773139 | MGnify/ENA primary metagenome ERZ773139 (study PRJEB29015, sample SAMEA2737809) | human gut metagenome | biome: human gut; feature: human-associated habitat; material: faeces | place: China | collected 2012 ...
TCAAGTATGACGCCAAGCGCGACTATGCCCGCAGTCTGGAGACCTGGCAGGTGGACGGCGATCCCGTGGCGTTCTGTTCCGTGTTCCTCGACTGCGTGGAACAGGAGGAACACGCGTTCATCGATCTGGTCGAGGGATTGCGTCGGAAGCCGGACACCATTCGCAGCAAAACGGATCTGCTGGACAGATTCGGCGACACGCTGCGGAAGAATCTTGCTCGGCAAGACGGGGATGGCAAGAGTGCTGGGATTGATCGCGAAGGTCCTGGGCGCCATATGAGCCATTAGACCGAAAGCCTATACTTTGGATATATCGATTTGATGTAGCGAGGAGAACGGGTCATGCCGACTTTGGAGTGGATGGGAAAGAACAAGGTGGTCGCATATCATCGTCAGGTACCGTACCGTGTACTCGAACACGTTCCCGAAAAAAGCGTCATGGATTCTCATGTCTCCGGCCTGTTCCCGACATAGTGGTTTTCCATAGAGCAGGAGTGCTATTCTCTTCTAGAGCGGGCTTCCCGCAGGAGGTGTTTCCGGTTGGTCGGAGAAAACACGAACGATCAGAAAAACGATGCGAACGATGAATACGCTGCACCAGCATCACGGACGATGAGGTTTACGAACTGGCTGTATTCGCTTTTGGTCGACGACTTCGTATTCGGACTCCTGTCAGTGCTGTCTTCGGTCATTTCGTTTGTCGCCTACTCCCGTACGGAGAGCCCGTATTCGTTCGGTTTCCTCTCCGTGCCGGTCAGCATCTTGATTTTCCGCTTGTCTATCGCATTGGTTGGTGCTGCTGCATTACGAAAGGAGAAGACCCTCTCTGTCGGGAACGGCGATTCCTCGTGCGCCGACACCACAATCGACTGCCGCATATCGAAAGAGGATAATTGTGGTCTGTGGCGCCGGATTGTCGGCGCGATTGTCGTCATTGTTGCCATTGCCTTTGTCGTCGTAGGGGTTCTTGCTAGTTTTAATAAAGCGGAATGGCCGACCACAGCGGGAGCGATACTTCTTATATTACTTTCTATATTGGTGCCTCTGTATAAGGGAGGCAAAGATTACTGGCCCGGATACCTCTTCGCGACAAAGGCGTCGGGTTTCATTATTCTTGCGATAGCTGCACTAGCGATGAGTTTCATAGCGGCTGACGGCGACGGCAAGGCTGTGTATCACTTTGCCGTCGCTCTTACCCTTATGTATGTAGTGCTTTACTTTTTTACTCTTTTGCTAATGAGATACATTGCGAGGAAAGACGATTCGGGCATCAGGAAAATCCCTAAAGGCGGCAAGGGCCGCGTTGGAATCTGGCTGGGTTGGAAGAACGCGGAAGCAGCTCGGATTGGAGCGAGGTTTACTATCTATCCGATGCTTTTTGACATAATCCTCATCCTCATGCTCATACCTTCCATGGATTCGCTGGTGCAGGAGATAATGAAAGTATTCTTCTCGCTAAGCACCGTCTCGTATATCTTGAAGCTATGGGATACGTTATGGGACGAAAAGGAAAAGATCGAAAAGGAAAAAGGAGAGAAATCTTCGGCCTCGTGTGCGTAGAAGGCAAAGGCAATCGTCTCTTGCCCGACGGAACCATTGCGTGTGACGAGGAATCGTATCATACCGGCCATGGCCTCTTGCCACATGCAAAACACGGTCGGCGATGCCGTCGCCACCGATCAGATACGACGGCTCATGTCATTTCATGAGGATACAGGTGAGAAGCTGTTCGGACATCTCTTCGGCAAGGGTCGTACGGTAATGGATTCCGAGGGCTGAAAACTGATTCCGTTATTTCGGTTTTTCGGTATTTCGGTTTCCACCGGTTCCGGTATCCGGTCGGGTGAGGGCATTGACCCACGGCTAGCCGTGGGTGCCTCACGTGTCTAAGTGTTGCGGCGGCAGATGCCGCGACACTTAGACACGCGGGTCTGTTTCTTCACCGGTTTTGGTTTTTCAATATTTCGGTTTTTGGGTATGCTTATCCGGCCTGGTTTCGTTCCCTTCCGTCGTCTTCGAGCTCTTTCAGTCTTCTCCGGAGTCCGGCGACGGTCTGCCGCAGCTGGTCGATTTCCTCTTCCTTCTGGGCTATCTGCGCCTTGATGCCGGCTGGCTCCTCGGCGGGGAGGTATTCGAGTGCTAGTCGTTCGGCGACGTCGCGCCTGTGTCTCGGCACCACGCGTTGGTAGCATCGGACGGCCACGTCGACGTCCACATGGCCGAGCTCGTCCATGGTCTCGCGCAGCGTGCCGCCCTGGATCATGAACATCGTCGCGTGCGTCGCGCGCAGGGAGTGGAACGTCACGTCCTCGCGGTTGATTCTTTTCCTCGCGGTGCGGAACTGCCGTTGGATCGTCGTCGGGTTCAGGACCCGTTCCGGGTGCCTGACCGCATGGAAGAGCATCGTGTCGGGATCCCTGTCGGGACAGAACCTGTCGATATGTTCCCTGATGAGACGGCAGACCGGGGCGGGGATGGGCACGACTCGGTGGCTTTCCGGGGTCTTCGTCTCGTCGAGCCGGTATTCGCCCAGGTCGTCCGGACCCTGCGTCACGGAATGCCGCACGTACAGCAGCCTGTGGTCGAGGTCGATGTCCCTGAGTTGCAGTCCGCAGACCTCTCCGATGCGCAGCCCGCCCACCAGCAGCGCGAGATGGATCGACAGACGGTAGTATTCCGGGAAGCCCTCGACCAACGTGTCGATCTCCTGCCTGGTCATCGGCGCCTGCTCGCGTCTTTTGGACGGTCTCTTCCTCGTGACGAGATTGCATGGATTCGAGGACAATAGCGGCGGACCCCCGTCCGGCTGCCGCTCGGTCGCGGCCCTCATCAGGCGCTTGAGCAGCCAGACCGCGTGCTCGAGCGCGGAGGGACGCACCTCGTCGCATGCCTTCGCGTACCATTCGTTGACGAATTCCTCGGTGATGTCGCACATGGGCGTCTCGCCGAACCAGGGGAGCAGTTTGTCCAAGGCCGCCTTCTGGATCCGCTTGCTTCTGCCGCTCAGCTCCGACCCGTCCTTCTTCCGCAGGTTGATGACGTACCTCGTCGCGTATGAGGAGAACAGGACCCTGCTGTGCATCGTCCTTGCAGACGGGTGCGTCCACCTGCGGATTCCCTTTTTATGGTCGATGACGAGCGCGTGCTCCTCGTCGAGCCAGCGGTACGCCTCGGTCTGGAATTCCAATCCGAATCGGCGGTAGATTCTTTGCCTGGGATTGACGGGACTCTGGTATCGGGCCTGCCAGGAGACGATCCTTCCGTCCGCGTCTTTGCAGGCGACGACGCATCCCCATTTTCGTCTTTTCCTGTCTCCATTGGCCATCGGTCGTTTTGTCTTTCTCTACTTCTTGAAAACCATTAGAAGAAAGAGTAATTGCCTACGCCGGTGATTTTGAATAAGGTGCCACCCTGCGGCCTCGGGGATTCTATTTTTCGGGAAAATCGGGATTGTTCAGCGTCCTTGGAGCGGTTTTGACTGGAATCTCAACGATCTTCAGTGATCTGTTTCCTGATGTCGCATCCCAAAGAAGAAGCATCACGCGCATGTCACCTTCGGTGGTGCGCATGATAACTGTAGTCATGGTTCCTAGTGTCTCATGGGCTTGAGACCAGGCGGTAGCCCATTGACGCGTTCGGGGATAAGTTCGACGGTCACATGAAGTATTACTGCGAAGGCGGATTGGGGAATCCACTAGGGTTTGGATGGGATCGAATGGGTCTCGCAGGAGCTTGGACTATGCGTCACGAGCGGTTCAGGAATTATATGCCCCTCTACCTTTATGCAGATAATCAGCGAAAACCTTCAATGACATTCTCAACAGCGCAAAACAGACATAGTCATAATCTGAGCAATCAACAACAACAGCGAAACACGTGACCTTACACTGCACATGCAGTTCCCAACACACCAGACGCTTACGATTATGACCACATCAACTTCGCAGAATACTCACGAAACAGATACCGCAAACAACGCATCATACACCACCATCAGCACCATTCTCACACTGGCCATACCAACGTTCGGGCAACTTATCGCCGAACCAGCATTCGTGCTCATCGACACCGCCATCGTCGGACATATTGGCGGGCAGGCGCTCGCCGGTCTGTCGGTCGGGTCAACCATTGTGCTCACTGTAGTGGGGCTATGTGTGTTCCTTGCGTATAGCACCACATCGCAGGTGGGGCGTCTTTTGGGCGCTGGCAAACGAAGAGAAGGCTTGGAAGCAGGCGTTGATGGTCTGTGGCTGGCTGGAATCATTGGCGTGGTGGTATCTGTGGCGCTGTTCGTTATTGCACGCCCGTTGTGCATGGCCATGGGAGCCCAAGGGAGTGTGCTGCATAACGCGGTTGACTACGTGCGTGCCGTGGTGTTCGGTATTCCCGGCATGTTGCTGGTGTATGCGGCCAACGGTATTTTCCGCGGACTGCAGAAGGTTCGCATCACGTTGGTAGCTGCTACGCTGGGTGCGATACTCAATACGTTGCTGGATCTGCTGTTTATTCTCGGATTCGGTTGGGGTGTGTTTGGGTCTGGAGTGGCCACGCTGATTTCGCAATGGTTTATGGCGGTAGTGCTTATTGTTCCTGCTGTGTTGTGGACTCGTGCGGAAGGTGCCCGTTTACGGCCGCGTTTGTCAGGAGTGTTGAACAGTGCTGGCGATGGTGCGGTGTTGTTCTTGCGCACGCTTGCGTTGCGTGCATGCCTGGTGGCGAATGTGGTGCTGGCTACGCATATGGGCGTGGAAGTGTTGGCTGCGTATCAGGTGGTGAATTCCAGTTGGAATTTCGTGTTGAACATGCTTGATGCCATTGGTATTGCCGGTCAGACGTTGGTTGCCGCGCAGATTGGTGCCCGTCAAGAGGATGAAGCCATGCGTTTGACGAGAATCGCTGGCAGGGCAGGATTATGCGGAGGAACGGTAATCGGTATTGGTTTGATGATTGCCGGATGGTGTGCGTCCCCGCTGTTTTCTCAGTCGATTGAGATCCAGCATTTGCTCACTGTCGGTATGGTGGTTGTTGGCGTGACATTGCCGTTGGCTGGTTGGATGTGGGCTGTTGATGGCATTCTGATTGGGGCAGGGGATTACCGTTATCTTGCATTGACGTGTACGGCGACAGCTGCAATATATGTACCCTGTCTTGCTGCGATTGGTTGGATATGCGATGCGATGCAGGCGTCTTCCGCGCTGCGTATGGCATTGCTGTGGCTTGCGGTGAATCTGTTATTTGTAGGATTGCGTGCCATTTTCAATGGGTCCCGTATCGGAACTTCCACATGGTTGCATATCGCACATTGAAATCAGCTTGTGATGGCAGTTTGACATGACGTGAGATGGGCGATTCCTGCAAAATAAAAAATCCCGCATGATTCCGGCGAACCGGATCATACGGGATTGTTATATGCGGACGAACTTAGGAATGAGTCCTAAGAACAGGCTCTGGCAATTCAGGAACGCTTGCGCTTGAACACGAACAATGCCCCTGCTGCGACAACCAGAACAGCGACCACCACAACAACGCCGATTACGTTGGAACCGGTGTTGGCAGTGTTTGCCTTCTTGTGTGCGGCAGGCTTCGTATTCTGCTTGTCATCATCCTTCTTCGGTGCGTTCGGAGTGCTGTCCTTGATGGCCACAGTGAAACGCACGCGTGCACCCTGGTTGTAGAACACCACCACAGAACCGGTGCTGCCGGTTTCGCGACCATTGAGGAATGCGCTGCTCAACACGATGGAACCGTCATCGGCCACGGTGTAATCCGTGCCGGCGGTCAGTGACTGGTAGTCGTACTGCACGTCTTCCACGGTATTGCCATTGGGGTTGATGCCAACGGTCAGACCGTTGGCGTTGGCGCTCTTCTTATCGCTATCATACTTGTCGTAGTCGAATGCATCGCCATTCGTCAGCTCAGCATTCTTGATTTCACCATCATTCAGCAGCCACACCTGAGTGCCATGGTACGGGTTTGCGGTGCCAATTGCCAGACCGGAATCGGTGACGGCGAACACGCGTAGACCGTGGTTGTTGTTATCTCCGAAACCGTTACGGCTGATGGTCTGGAAGTTCGTGCCATCGGAGGAGACGATCAGGTCAAAGCCACGAGTCTCATCGTTGGAGTAATGCAGGTAGCTGAGCACGCCCACGAAGTCGATGAAGTTCTCCAGATTCTCTTCGGTAAGCCACTTGTCGAGCTCGTTGGTAATGAATTCCGGCAGATACTGCTTGTTCTTGTTGTACAGGTCGAGCAGCCGCTGCAGGGATGCGAGGAACTGGTAACGATCGTCGAGCGTGTAGGTTTCAGCGGCCTGCGGAGCGACACCGTCAGGGGAGACCACGTCGGTCTGCTTGGAGTTGAGATCAGCGCCCATGTCCTCCAGCAGCTGCTGCATGGTAGCCACGTCAGCGGCCACTTCGTCGGTCTTGCCGGCTTCTTCAACTGCCTGTGCAGCTTGATCGCTCTCAGATGCTTCGCCTTCGTTCAACGGCATGATGTCATCATCGCTCGGCTTGGTGGTTTCCTGAGATTCGGACTCGGAAGGCTTGGAGGCTTCCTGAGAGTCCGTGCAGATAGTACCGGAAGTGCCGTTCTGGTCATTCTTCTTCAGAGAGTCGAAGAAGATCTTGATGTATTCGATCTGCTTCTTCCACTCTTCCGGAGTACGCTTCAGAATGTCGCCGTTGGCGAACTGGGTTGCCGGGTATGCAAGATCACTGATGTCGAAGGTGCCGACGTACAGCTTGCCGTTGTAGGACTGCATACGCCACACATACTGGTTCAGGTGACGGCTCTGCTCGTCGCTGTCGCCCAAGCCGGACAGCATGGTATTGCCATCGATGGTGCCTTTGGAATCGCCGAAGTACTTGTTGTTGGCTTCGCCGGCGAGCATTTCGAAGTTTTCGTTGCCGTCTTCGTCAACGTCCATACGCCACAGGTTGACCGGGCTCTCCAGATCCTTGTACAGGTCGGAGAAAACCATCTGCATGGCCTTCTCCAAAGCGTTCATCGGATCGTTGTAGCCGCCGATGTACAGGTGGCCCTTGTATACCACCATGTTGGCTGCGCCGGAACGACTCGCTCCGAAACCCCACTCGTACTTGGCGCCGTCTGCCGGATCGCCGACCAGCGGCTTGAAGGTCCACTTGCCGGTTTCCTTATCTTGCGTGCCGCGCACGAGTGCGAAGGATTGCTTGTTGTTCTTCGCGGTTCCAGTCACCATAGTGACATAGAGATTGCCCTTGAAGCCGACCATATCCCACACACATCCACCGAACACTCCATCAGTTACAGCGCATGCCGGATAGTTGTACAGGCCCTCGGTCTGGGTAGCGATAGTGGCGAAAGAATCCTGGCCTGCTGACGGGTTGGAAGAAGCCACAATAGTGGCACCGTTATCGGTGATCATGCTGGCGATAAGCTGATTGTTGACCACGGTCAAACCACGGATACCAGCAGTGTAGCCCTTCTTCAGACCAGTGGTCATGGCAGCGGAACGATACACGATTTCAGTGGCATCACCACTGTTCGGATCAACTTCCAGCAGGTACGGCTGACCCTTTGCGGCGGCAGCAAAGTACAGCTTGTCATGGAATTCAACGGCTGCACGATAGCCGTTGACCGCATGCTCTCCGCCAATCGCATTGACGATGATCTTCACTTCACCGGTCTTGACGTTGATCTTGAGCAGCAAGCTGTGGTTCTCGCCATTGTCGAGGAACAGCTCGCCGTTGAACGCAACATCCAAAGCGGCCTTGATGCTGGCATACTTGGCGCCCATGGTGTTAGCCATGTATTTCAGCGTGGAACCCATTGCGGAATAGCAGGTGCCCACATACATCCAGTCGCCGTAGCCGGCCGAAGCCCATGAATAGTTCTGACCACGCTCGGGCAAACCCTGCGTGAGATCATCAATGGATTCACCGTTCAAAACGTTTACGATACCGTCGTCTTCGCCCAGCCCTGCTTTGGGATGCGAAATCTTGGTGGCCGTATAGCCGGCACCAAGTACGGCGGTATTCGAGGATTCGTCAGCATTGGCGCTGCCCGCTACCGGCAGCAACATGGCGCAAGTCGCAAGCGTTGCGATTGCAGCATTAATCACTTTATGGTAGTTGACCATATTTTCCTTAATCTCATATTCTCCGAAAAGATATCCCATCGTATGGCATATCCAATGAAAAAATACCAAAAAGGGTTGACCTAGGGTGCTATACGAAAAACATCGGGAACAAAATCCACCAAATAGTATTGCGTTAACTAGTATTTGCATGACTTTGAGGATTTGCGCATTGCGCGCAGCCCGAAATGCCGTCTTCCGATGAGCCGGAAGTGTTGGTCGATTGCTTTATTGCAGAGACAGAGCGATGGGAAACTTGTGATGCCGCATGCATCTACTTGCTGCAGTGAAATGAAATACGGTCAACGGTAGATCGTCAGATGATGTCGAAATGCTTGAGAGCATTCCAAATACCATTATGATCGACGTCATCGGTAATGTAATCGGCCACCGCCTTCGGCTCTTCGGTGGCGTTGCCCATCGCCACGCCGATGCCGGTAAAGCGCAGCATATCCACGTCATTGCCGCCATCGCCGAACGAAATCGCCTGCTCCTTCGACCAGCCATAATGGTCGAGAAAACGTTGGATGCCACGATCCTTGCCGCCGTCAGCGGGAATCAGATCAACGAAATCCGGATGCCATCGCACGCCACGCGTGTTCGTCAGCCGCGCCAACAGCTCGGCTTCCTGGTCACGACTGATGTATGGGCTCATCTGGAACGTCTCATGTTTCGCCGTGCGCACTCGAGGATCGTCAAAGAATACGTCCGGCGCGGTCTTACCCAGGCTTGCCCACGTGCGGCGCATCTGATCGTTGCTGTGGTTGAAATACACGTAATCCTCTTCGCCGATGCAGGCGACGATGTCTTCATGCTCATCCAGCCAACGCACGATCGTGGCCACATCGGTTGCGTCAAGCGTATGCTTTTCCAAAAATCCGCTGTCGTCAATGCAGTATTGGCCATTGAACCCGACAATGCCATCGAAATCGACGGGAATGGTATCCAACACGACATTCATCTGCGCAGGAGGGCGACCGGTGCAGATGAAAATCTTGACGCCATTGGATTGTAGCGCGCGCAATGCGTCAATGGTGGATTGCGGTACGACGTGCGTGGTGAAGCTCGTCAACGTTCCGTCGATATCGAAAAACGCCGCTTTAATGTCGATTGCGGTCATGGAAAACACCTTCCGAATATGCAATTTCGTAATTGCTCGCTTGTCTCAGTGTAGGGAGCGGACATGATTGCCGACACACCTGTGCATGCCACTATTGTGCATGATTCCATACATTCCGGAGGATTGATGAAAATGCTGGAATCATTGCGATTGAACGCCCGCTATAACGAACTCCGATAAGGCAATTTTTAGGTTTCGGCGTCTCGCAGCGGAAGCGTCGCGTATGGTTGGACACGACGCGATGGCATGCAGTCCATCACAGACACGTTGGAAACCATGCAAAGCAATGAGGAAGAAGAGAGAGGATTCATCATGGCAGAAGCAAATCAGCAGCCGGCAGGATTGCCGGAAGAACCGGTCCGCGTCAATCACACGGTACGTAACATCATCATCGCCGTCGTGGTGGTCGCACTGGTCGCGGTCGGAGCGTTCTTTGGAGTTCGTGCGTTCAACGGATCCGACAAGACCGCAGAAAAGGGAACCGAGGCCAACCCGGTGAAGATCGGTGTGGTGGGCGCCACCGATCCGCAGTGGGTGGAATTCAAGAAGCAGGCCGAAAAGCAGAACCTGTACGTCGATATCGTTGATTTCCAGGATTACACTTCCGAGAATCCGGCCGTCGACTCCGGTGAGCTTGACCTCAACGAGTTCCAGCACCTACTGTATCTGGCCAACTACAATGTGCAGAACAACAAGGATCTGCAGCCGATCGGCGGCGTGGCAATCTACCCGCTCGGTGTGTATTCCACCAAGTACAAGAACGTCGACGAGATTCCTGAAGGCAGCACCATCCCAATTCCGAACGACGAGACCAACCAGGCCCGTGCCATCGGCGTGCTCAAGGCTGCAGGCTTGGTGACGATGAAGGGCGATTGGACGCCGTTCTCTACTCCGCAGGACATCGACGAATCCAAGTCCAAGGTCAAGGTCACCCCGCTGAAGGCCGAACAGATCGCCAACTCCCTGAAGGACCCGCAGGTCGCGGCAGGCGTCATCAACAATGATTATGTCGCCGACGCTGGTTTGAAGGCCACCGACGCCATTTACCAGGATGACGCCGAATCCGAAGAAGCCCGTCCGTACATCAACATCTTTGCCACTCGCAAGGCCGACGTGAACAACGAGGTCTACAAGAAGGTCGTTAAGATCTTCCAGACCTCGAGCGTGCTTGACAAGCTGCAGGAGAATTCCGGCGGCACCGCGGTTCTGGCTGACAAGTTCAGCACATCCGAACTTCAGGATTACCTGAAGACGATCGAACAGGAAGCCAAGGACGCCGAGTAAGTCCTTTTCGGAAAGCTCCCTCCAAGGAGGGGGCTTTCCTGTATGTGCGACCAACGTCAGGCGTGGTTGTATGGTCAAGGGTTGAAAAACCATTAATGAAAGCGGCAGTATGACAGAACACACACCGATCATCACATTCGACCATGTGGTCAAGGAGTTCCGGCAGCGTGGCAGCGGCACTGACGGCGGCAAACGCGGCACGACCGTTGCTCGCGCCGTCGACGATGTGAGCCTCACCATCAACGAAGGTGACATTTTCGGCATCATCGGCTATTCCGGAGCCGGCAAATCCACATTGGTGCGCCTGATCAATGCTTTGGAGAAGCCGACATCGGGTACGGTCACGGTACTTGGCACCGAAGTGTCGTCGCTCAGCGAATCCAAGCTTCGTCCGATTCGACAGAAAATCGGCATGATCTTCCAGCAGTTCAACCTATTCTCCACCAAAACAGTGGCGCAGAACATCGCCTATCCGTTGCAGCTCGACCATTGGCGCAAGGATTATCAGGACAAGCGCGTGGCGCAATTGCTTGACTTCGTAGGCTTAAGCGACCATGCGAACAAATATCCGTCGCAGCTTTCCGGCGGCCAGAAGCAGCGCGTCGGCATCGCCAGGGCATTGGCCACGAATCCTAAGATCCTGCTTGCCGACGAGGCGACCAGCGCTCTGGATCCGGAAACCACTACGGAAGTATTGTCGCTGCTTAAACGAGTCAATAAGGAAATGGGTATCACCATCGTGCTCATCACCCACCAGATGAACGTCGTGCAGCAGATCGCCAACCGTGTGGCGGTCATAAGCTCCGGCAAAGTAGTGGAATCCGGCAGCGTTTACGACGTGTTCGCGGCCCCGCGACAGCCGGTGACCAAACGATTCATCTCCACCGCCATCAGTGGTATTCCTGAAGAGTCGCGCATCAACACCATGCATGAGGAAAATCTCGGACACATCGTCACAGTGCTTATTCGACAGCATGACGTCGAAGAGCGTGAAGACGGTACCGTCATCGCGGCATCCGGGCAGAACATCTCACAACTTATCGCCAAACACGGCGTACGAAGCAGCCTCCTGTACGGCGGTATCGACACTGTCAACGGCGTGGCCATCGGAGCGATCACCTACGAATTCGGCGGAGACAATGTCGAATCGTTCCTGAACGAACTGGCGCAAAACAGCGATATCGTCGATTTCGGTACCGCGGCACAGCCGACACCATATGAACAGGCCCTTATCAAGGCCGGACAGGAGCAGGCATGACACAGATTGAAGGCGTAACCCTCGCAAGCCGTAGCGACTGGACGGTACTACGACCGCTCCTGTTTGAATCCATCGGGCAAACCTTGGAAATGGTGCTCGTCACCATGATCGTGGGCGGTATTCTCGGACTGGTCCTCGGCGTGGTACTCTACGGAACGCGTCCTGGCAACCTATTCGAAAACGCGGTCGTTTACCGCATCCTCGACGTGATCGTGAACATCATCCGACCGATACCGTTCATCATCTTCCTCGCAGCCATGCAACCGTTGACCATCAAAGTCATCGGCACCTCCATCGGCACGGCCGCCGCGATCTTCCCGATGATCATCATGTGCACCATGGCCACATCCAGGCTTGTCGAACAGAATCTGGTTCCCGTCGACTCCGGTGTGATCGAAGCGGCACGAGCCATGGGAGCCTCGAAATTCACCATCGTGCGTACCGTGCTTATTCCGGAGGCGCTCGCGCCGCTGATTCTCGCCTACGCGTTCCTGTTCATCGGCGTGCTCGACATGTCGGCCATGGCCGGATACATCGGCGGCGGCGGTCTTGGTAATTTCGCCATCGCCTACGGATACCAGAAATTCGACCAGACTGTGACTTGGACGGCGGTAATCATTATGATTGTACTTGTTCAGGTGGTGCAGGGCGTCGCCAATGCCATCGCGAAGCACCTGCTGAAACGCTGACAGCAACGGTGAAAGCCGCTTAATCTTAATGGAGAGAAGCAACCAAGGGGGATTCACGCAAGATGACTGAACATGTCGAAATCACGCCGGAACTCATCGAAATCCGCCATTACCTGCACGCCCATCCGGAGCGCAGCTTCAAGGAATTCAAAACAAGCGCCTACATTGAGCAACTGCTCAGAGCGCACGACATTGAAATCCTGAACAATCCGCTCGAATCGGGTGTGGTCGGGCTGATCCGCGGAGAACAACCCGGACCGCGCATCGCATTGCGCGCCGACATCGACGGTCTTCCCATTCAGGAAGACACGGGATTGCCATTCTCCTCGGTCAACGATGGAGTCATGCACGGCTGCGGCCACGACCTGCACATGTCATATCTGCTGGGAGCGGCATTCTGGCTTGCCAAACACCGCAAACAAATCAAGGGATCCATCAAACTGCTGTTCCAGCCGTCCGAAGAAACAGGCACCGGCGCACGCGCCATGATCGACGCGGGACTGCTGGCCGACGTCTCCGCCATCATCGGCGCACACAACAACCCCAACTATGCGCCCGGGCAGATTGCCATCGGCCCTGACCCCATGATGGCCGGATGCGTGAAATTCCATGTCACGCTCCACGCTACGGGCACGCATGCCGGCTACCCGCACAAGGGCACCGGTCCTATCGAAGCGCTCGCCACGATGATTCTCGCGTTGCAGACCATCGTGAGCCGTAATGTGTCGCCATTCCATCCATTGGTGCTTTCCATCACCGAACTGCATGGCGGTCATGTATGGAATGTGGTGCCGGCCAAGGCAAGTTTCCAAGGTACCGTGCGTTACTTCCACAAGTCAGACGGCATCATGGTCGGTGAACGCTTCAAGGAACAGGTCAACGCCATCGCAGCTGGCTACGGGATCACCGCAGACATCGACTGGGACGATTTCCAGGATCCGCTGGTCTCCGACGAGGGACTGTCGAAGATCGTGGCCGATGATGTGCGGGAATATGCGCAACTTGAGCCGATCCACCCGTCGATGGCGGGGGAGGACTTCTGCGAATACACCGAGGTTGCGTTGCCCGTGTTCGCCTTCATCGGCTCCAATGGTGAGGAAGGATGCCCCGACTGGCACAGCCCGAACTTCGTGGGATTGGACGAATCTTTACAGGCGGGCGTGGAATTCTATACCAACGCAGCGTTTACCGTGTTGAACGAACTTGCGTAAGCTGGTCGATCTTCGGCCCAATTCTCCTGTGATCGAAGATAGCTGAAGATATAGCGATATGCACGATGATCATTCGGCACGCATGTGGTTTTTCTCGCCATATGCGTGCCGTTTGCATATCTGATACGCAAATCGCAATACACTAGTCAACTATGACAGACATTCGTTTCGCCCTCGCCCAAATCGACACTTGCGTGGGAGACCTCGACTCCAACGCAGACAAAGTCATGCGCTATGCGCATCTCGCTTCCAGCAACAGCGCACAAGTCGTGGTCTTTCCTGAAATGACGCTTACCGGATATCCCATCGAAGACCTCGCCCTGCGGGCCACCTTCCGCAAAGCCGCGTGGAACAAAGCCAACTGGCTCGCCACCGAACTGGCTGCCGATGGGCTTGGCGACCTGTTTGTGGTGGTTGGCACGGTCGGCACTGATCGCGAGACATCCAAGCCACGCAACCGACTCGTCGTATTGCATGACGGCGTGGTTTGGGCCGGCTATGACAAGCACTTCCTGCCCAATTATGGCGTGTTTGACGAATTCCGCATTTTCAGTCCTGGCAATAAGTCCATGGTGCTTGATGTGAATGGCGCACGTATTGGTGTGGCTATTTGCGAGGATATCTGGCAGGATGGCGGTCCTGTGGCAGAACTTGCCGAGCAGCATATTGATTTGCTGCTTACCATGAACGGTTCTCCGTATGAGGAGGGTAAGACTGATACTCGACTCGATCTTGCGGTACGCCGTGCGGCTGAAGTGAACGCGCCGATGGTCTACCTCAATCAGGTGGGTGGTCAGGATGATCTGGTGTTTGATGGCGGCAGTTTTGTGGTTGACGCTGACGGTACACTGCTGGAACGTTCTCCGATGTTCATGGAGGATTTGAGCTTCTTTGATTTGGATACTGCCTCCGAACATCAGCAGGTTGGTGTTATCGCGGCCAAGCCTGATCCGGATGAGGAAGTGTATACCGCTTGTGTGCTCGGCTTGAAGGATTATATGGCCAAGAACCATTTCAAGGGCGTGTGCCTTGGCCTTTCCGGCGGCATCGACTCCGCATTGGTGGCGGCCATGGCCGCGGACGCCGTGGGAGGAGCTAACGTGTATGGCATTTCCATGCCGAGCATGTACTCGTCTGACGGTTCGAAAGATGATGCCGCCGATCTGGCGAAGAATATTGGAGCGCACTACGACATTCAGCCCATCGAACCGCTGTTCGTCTCCTTCCAGAAGCAGCTCGATCTTGAAGGTGTGGCCGCTGAGAACCTGCAGGCGCGTATTCGCGGTGTGATTGTCATGGCATATTCGAATTCCAAGGGGCTTCTGGCTGTCGCCACGGGCAACAAGTCGGAGCTTGCCTGCGGTTATTCCACGATTTACGGCGATGCGGTCGGCGGATACGCTCCGATCAAGGATCTGCTCAAGACCCGTGTGTGGGAGATCTCCCGCTGGCGCAACAAGGCTGCCGCCGAAGGCATGGGCATTGGCGGACTGCATATCGTGGGCAACGAGCAGGGGTCTGCGGGGACGCCGTTGCCGGACGGCGTGATGATTCCCGTCAATTCGATTGAAAAGGCTCCATCCGCCGAACTTCGCCCGGGGCAGAAAGACTCCGATTCGCTGCCGGAATATGAGCTGCTCGATCAGGTGTTGGCAATGTACATTGAACATGCGCATGGTCGTGAGGATCTTCTGGCAGACGGTTTCGATGAGACCACCGTCGACACGGTTATGCGACTGGTCGATCGTGCCGAATGGAAGCGCCGTCAATACCCGCTTGGGCCAAAGGTGACGGCATTGGCGTTCGGTCGTGACCGCCGCTTGCCGATCACCAACGCGTTCCGCGAATAAAACAGCGACGAACTATTGTTTCGTTACACGCTTCGTAAGGAGTGATATGGAAAAGCAATGGTATTTCAATACGGTCACCGAACAGCCTGAACTGGGTATGATCTCACCGGCGAGCCATCGTATGGGACCATACAAAACCAGGGAAGACGCGCTCGATGCATGGAAGATCGTGCAGGAACGCAACATCAAATGGGAAGAACAGGATCGCGAATGGAAACGCTGGTCTTCCGATGAAAAGTAGTTGATGCGATATAAGAAATCGCGGTGTCCGGATTACGGCACCGCGATTTTTCATACTTCGCAAGTGTGACATATGTCACTTTTATTTCCTCGTAAACTCAGGTTCTATACAGGTTTATGCAGCTAGAATCGATAACTAGCGACGACGTAACGATGCGTCGCCAAACCAACACCCAGAAGGAGTGGAAATGGCAGCAGTTGATGCGACGGCAGTCTCCCCGGAAGAGCTTCAGGCTAAGGCTTGGGAAGGCTTCGCTGAGGGCAACTGGCAGAAGGACATTGATGTCCGTGACTTTATTCAGAAGAACTATACGCCTTATGAGGGCGACGAGTCCTTCCTGGCTGACGCCACCGAGAAGACCAAGCACCTGTGGCAGTACCTCGATGACAACTATCTGGCCGTGGAGCGCAAGCAGCGCGTCTACGACGTCGACACCCACACACCGGCTGGCATCGACGCATTCGGCGCCGGTTACATCGACTCTCCGGAAGTCGACAATGTGGTTGTCGGTCTGCAGACCGACGTTCCTTGCAAGCGCGCCATGATGCCGAACGGCGGTTGGCGTATGGTCGAGCAGGCCATCAAGGAAGCCGGCAAGGAGCCGGATCCGGAAATCAAGAAGATTTTCACCAAGTACCGCAAGACCCACAATGACGGCGTCTTCGGCGTGTACACCAAGCAGATCAAGGTTGCCCGCCACAACAAGATCCTCACCGGCCTGCCGGATGCCTACGGCCGTGGCCGCATCATCGGCGATTACCGTCGTGTGGCACTGTATGGTG
>ERZ773139.2845-NODE-2845-length-16549-cov-19.236510_pt1 | contig 16549 bp, 13 predicted proteins | sample MGYA00580854_ERZ773139 | MGnify/ENA primary metagenome ERZ773139 (study PRJEB29015, sample SAMEA2737809) | human gut metagenome | biome: human gut; feature: human-associated habitat; material: faeces | place: China | collected 2012 ...
TACAACGCCAATGTGTCAGGGCAGAAAAGATTTACCCTATAGATGCACACACAAGGTATATTATACGGCTTGTGGAATGTTTGTCAATAAGAACTTTTTAACAAATTGGTAAAGAAGCGTTCATGATTTCGAAAAAGAAGCGACTTTTTTGAAAATGTGCGATGCAGCAAGGTTTATAAAAATCGAGGCAGCCGCCGCCGCAAAAAGCACGGCACTGGGCAGGGCAGCAAAGCGGCCGTACAAAAGCCCGAACGCCGCCTGCCCGACCGGCTGGGTCAGGCAGGCACAGACATACCGACTGGCGGTTTGTATGTAGGCTGAATAATACGGCGGCTGGAACCGCCGTTGAAATGATTGGGTGTATTGCACTGCTTTACATGCAGCACTGAACAAGCTCTATGAAAAGGGTCGGCACGACGCGCAGGTGATAGCAGATTCTATAAAGTAAAAACGGCACAGAACGCTGCAGCTTTGCGTCCTGTGCCGTTTGGCTATTTGGCTATGGTCATGCCAGATTCAGCCGCTTTGTCATAAGCCACTGGGTCAGTGCCCACAGCAGGGCATCGACAATGGCAATCAGCGCAAAGACGGCGAGCAGGGTGAGTACGATAACGCCCAAGGTATTGTCGGGACCGAAAAACGACGCGGCGCTGAAGTTAGTATTGTTCAGGTACTTATACCCGCGGAACGCGACAAAGACTGCCGTCACAAGGGCTGCCATCTGCCCGATAAAGCCGATGACAAAGTAGGCGGCAATGCTGATGAGCAGCCGCTGCTGGGTAAACTGCGCGGCAAAGGCACAGGCCAGATATGCGTGCAGCAGTGCGCCCGCGATAAGGGCCAGTATAATCAAAAGCATTGCAGACCAGATGGCGACATCCTCGGCAGTGACGCGGCTGAAATCAGATGCAAACCCGCCGCCACTGACCGTGTCGGTAGTCAGCATGCCGCAAAGTGTAAAAAATACCATGCCGAACAGCGTCCATACCGTGCCGCAGATGACCTTAGCAGCAATGTGCTGCCAAATGGGCACGGGCAGAGCCAGCATCAAGTACCCGCGCTCGCCCAACAGGCGGTAAAACTGCTGAATTTCAATAAAAGAGCAGATGGCGAGCACAACAAGAAGGCTTACGGCAGATGCCAGTGCCAGCAAGGCCATGGCGACCCCGGCCAGCGGCAGCCTGTCGGAGGTGTTCTGGACAAAACGGCTCAGAATATTAGTAAAAATGTTCAGCACAAGCACGCCCGCCGCAATGGGCAGAACAACACGGCCTGTGGATTTGAACTCATAACGTAAAAGCTTCGTCAGCATTTGTAAACCTCCCGGAAGTAAGCGTCCACGCTCTCCCCTGTTTCCTCGCGCAGCTCGTCGACGGCGGCCTGGCGCAGGACCTTGCCGTCCTGTAAAAGAATGACCTCGTCCAGCACCTTTTCAATGTCGCCGATGAGGTGCGTGGACAGCATAAGCGCGGCATCCTCACTGTAGTTGTGCAGGATGGTGCTTAAAATGTAGTCGCGGGCGGCGGGGTCCACGCCGCCCAGAGGCTCATCCAGCAGGTAGAGCCTGGCGGCACGGCTCATCGTCAGGCAGAGCTGCATCTTTTCCTGTGTGCCCTTGCTCATGGAATCGATTTTGTCCCGCCCGCCGATATGCAGGTCGGCCAGCAGGGCGTTTGCCTTGACTTTGTCAAAATCGGTGAAGAAATCCGCGTACAGGCTTACGGCATCGTCGGCGGTGAACTCCGTCGGCAGGGCCATACGGTCCGGCAGATAGCTGGTGACAGCCTTGGTGAAAACGCCGACAGGAACTTTATCAATAATGACGCTGCCCGCCGTGGGCTGCAAAAGACCGGCGGAGATTTTCATAAGCGTTGTTTTGCCGCTGCCGTTGGGGCCAAGCAGGCCAACGAGCTTGCCCGGCGTGACGGCAAAGTCCACGCCGTTCAGCGCAGCGGTGCGGCCATAGCGCTTGGTCAGGCCGCGTACCTCATAAATTGCATCCATGGTTTACTCCTTTTTTTGTGCCTGCTGTGCGGTCTCGCGCAGCAGGGTCTCGATTTCGGCTTCGGTCAGGCCGAGGGCCTGCATCTGGTGCAGAAACTCCGCCGCCAGCGTGCCGGCGCGCCGACGGCGCAAGGCCTGCAGGGCAGTGTCATCCGCTGTGACGGTGCGCCCGGCGGTGCGCTGCGCCTGCAAAAGGCCGCGGCTTTCCAGCTCCTGCAAAGCGCGCTGCATGGTGTTGGGGTTGACCCCGGCGTCAGCGGCCAGCTCCCGCACGGGCGGAATGCGGCTGCCGGGCGGGAACTCCCCTGCGACGAGGGCAAGCTCCAACTGCTCGACCAGCTGCACATAGACCGGGCGGCCCGCAGTAATGTTCCAGTTCATGGTGTTTTATGCTCCTTTGTATTATTGTGTTAAGAGCTTAATACAATAATACACGCAAGATACAGCTTTGTCAATAGAAAAAATAAAAAAATCCCCCGCCGGGCTGGCGGAGGGAATATTGCATGATACAACGTCAGGAAATATGATCCTCGATCCATGTCAACACGTAGTCGAACACCTCGTCGCGGTTTGTTTCGTTGTGCAGCTCGTGGCGGCCTCCTTCAAAAATCTGGCAGGTCAGATCCCTGACACCGGCGTCGCCCAGCATGGCCCAGACCTTGCGCACGCCGCTGCCGTAGTCGCCGACGGGGTCGCAGTCACCGGCAATCAGCAGCACGGGCAGATCCTTGTCAATAGCCTGTGCCCACGCCTTTGTGCTGACGTGGTTGAGCGTCGCGAGCATCTCGCGGTAGGTCGCAGCGGTAAACCGGAAGGTGCACAGCCCGTCGGCGTCATAGGCTTTCACAACGCTTTTATCGCGGGAAAGCCAGGCATTGGGCGACTGCGCGTTCTCGATTTTCCTGCAATAGCTGCCGAAGTTCAGCTTGACCATCAGCGGCGAGACATAGCGCGGCCCCTTGACGCGGGCAATCAGCCCGGCCAGCCGCTGACCGACGACATTCATAAAGCTGGGGCCTGCTGTGCCGGAAATGACCAGCGCCGTGATGCTTTCCGGCCACTTCTCGGCGTACCAGCGCGCGTAAAAGCTGCCCATGCTGTGGCCGTAGAGGATGATGGGCGTATCGGGAAAGCGCTCGTGCAGGATACGGTTCATCGTGTGCAGGTCGTTCAGGAGGTGGAAACGGCCATTCGGCTCACCGTAGTGGCCGTGCTCCCCTGCCTGGGCGGTGTCACCGTGGCCGAGGTGGTCGTTGCCCGCCAGCGTAATGCCGTGGGCAGCGTAGAACTCGGCCATCGGTTCATAGCGGCGCACATATTCGCACATGCCGTGGCTGAGCTGAAGGACAGCCCGCACAGGCTGGCCGGGTACAGTGTAGAGGAATGCGGAGGAGGTGTGCTTTCCGTCCGACGACGGGAAGGTGATGGCTTCGCAGTGGAGGTTGGGCATGATTACAGTTCTCCTTTGATTTTTTTCCAGTATTGTGCGAAAGCCTGCTCGTTTTTATTATCGCCGGGGACATAGTACTGCCGGTCCTTGATGGCGTCGGGCAGGTATTGCTGGGCGGTCCAGTGGTTGGGGTAGTCATGCGGGTAGAGGTAGTGCTGCCCCTTGACCTTGGCGTCCGCGCCGTCGTAGTGCTTGTTTTGCAGCTGGCGCGGGATGGGCCCGGTGCGCCCGGCCTGAATGTCCGCAATGGCGGCATTGATGCCGTCGTGGGCGGAGTTGGACTTGGGCGCGGTAGCCACCAGCACCACGGCATCCGCCAGCGGCAGACGGGCCTCCGGCAGACCGACGGCGTTGGCAATGTCAACAGCGGCCTTGACGATAGGGATGATCTGCGGCCAGGCCAGGCCGACATCCTCGCACGCGCAGACCATCAAACGGCGGCAGGCGCTGGGCAGGTCACCCGCTTCCAGCAGACGGCCCAGATAGTGCAGCGCTGCGTCGGGGTCGGAGCCGCGCATCGACTTCTGGTAGGCCGAGACGATGTCATAGTGGTCGTCGCCGAGCTTATCATACCGCATGGCCGTGCGCACGGCGACCTGCTGCACCATGTCCAGTGTGATCGTGCGGCTGCCGTTTTCTACGGGTGCAGCGGTGACGGCAAATTCCAGATTGCCCAGAGCCTTGCGCATATCGCCGCCCGCACTCTGGGCCAGGTATTCCAGCGCGTCGTCGGGAATGAGCACGGGAGACTTGTCCTCAGCCCCGAGGCGCGCAGCGGCGCTGCGCAGCCCGGTGCGGATGTCGTCGGTGGTCAGGGATTTGAACTCAAACACCGTGCAGCGGGACAGAAGCGCGTTATATACATAAAAGTAGGGATTCTCGGTGGTGGAGGCAATCAGGGTGACGGTACCCTGCTCCACGCATTCCAGAAGGCTCTGCTGCTGGCGCTTGTTAAAATATTGTATCTCGTCAAGATATAAAAGAATGCCGCCCGACGCGCCGAGTGTACCGATGTCCGCGAGCACCGACTTGATGTCGCTCGTCGAGGCCGTCGTGCCGTTGAGCTTGTGCAGCTGCATACCGCTGCCCGCTGCAATGATGCTGGCAACAGTGGTTTTGCCGACGCCGGACGGGCCGTAGAAGATCATGTTGGGAATCTTGCCGCTCTCGACAGTGCGGCGGAAAACCTGATTTTTGCCGAGTAGATGCTGCTGGCCGCAGACCTCATCCAGGGTGCGCGGGCGCAGACGCTGTGCCAATGGTTCCATTTTGTGTTCCTTTTTTAAGATAAGTTTGAGATAGTGTACCAAAACATCATACTTCTATACTTGATTATAACGGCTCGGCGTGGTAGAATCAAGAGAAAAGGATTGAAACGGAGAAAATGCTGTGACTAAACAAGAGCTGGCTGCAATCTGTATTGCGCGCCTGAAGGCAGAATATCCCGATTCCGACTGCACGCTGGATTATGACCATGCGTGGCAGCTGCTTGTGTCGGTACGGCTGGCGGCCCAGTGCACCGATGCCCGCGTAAACGTGGTAGTGCAGGAGCTGTTTGCCAAGTACCCCGGCGTAAAAGAGCTGGCTGCAGCGGATCCTGCGGATATTGAGGCCATCGTCAAGCCCTGCGGGCTGGGCCACAGCAAGGCACGGGATATTTCGGCCTGTATGCGGATGCTGCGCGACAGGTACGACTGCCGTGTGCCGGATGATTTCAACGCGCTGCTTGCCCTGCCCGGCGTGGGCCGCAAGAGTGCGAATCTGATCATGGGGGACGTATTCGGCAGGCCTGCCATCGTGACGGACACCCACTGCATCCGGCTGTGCAACCGCATCGGGCTGGTGGACAACGTCAAGGAGCCGGCCAAGGTCGAGCGGGAGCTGTGGAAGATCATCCCGCCTGCAGAGGGCAACGGCTTCTGCCACCGGCTGGTGGACCATGGCCGCGCCGTGTGCACAGCCCGCACCAAGCCCTACTGCGACAAATGCTGCCTGGCGGACGTATGCCGGGCACGAAAGGAATTTTTGCATGAATAAAACGACGGAAAACCGCCTGGGCGGTGAGCTGCGCAGCCAGCAGGCAGCCCGGCGCCTGCTGGAGGAGCTGCGCCGCGGACGCTATGCAGACGCCGCCCAGCTGCCCAGCGAGCTGGAGCTGGCCGATGTTCTGGGCGTGAGCCGCACCGTGGTGCGCGATGCCCTGAGCGATCTGGAGCGCGACGGCTATGTGGAGCGTGTGCGCGGCATCGGCACCCTTGTCAACCGCGATGTGGTCCAGGTCGAGAACCGCATGGACCAGAAGCTGGAATTCAACCGCATGATCCGCTCAATTGGCCGCGTGCCCCACAGCGATAACCTGATGGTCACGCGGGAGACTGCCATGCCGGAGCTGGCCGCAAAGCTCGGCCTTGACCCGGAGCGCGAGCACACACTTGTGTTTGTGCGCCGCCGGGTACTGGCCGATGAAACGCCGGTGCTCTACTCCACCGATATTCTGCCGCTGGCGCTGTTTGGCGGCAAGCGGCTGGATACGATCGATTTCAGCCGCCCGATCTTTGAGATCGTGGAGCAGCACTGCCATGTGGAGGTCACCGAGACGCTGACGACGCTTCAAGCCGTACAGGGGGTGCCCGGCATCCGCCGCCAGCTGGGGCTGCGCCCGGAGCAGGCACTTTTGCAGCTGGATGAGATCTGCTATTCCCGAACCTGCAAGCCGGTGCTTTGCTGCCAGACCTGCTATACGGATTTCTTTGACTTTGCGATGGTGCGCAAGCTGATTTGATTTTGAACGGCACAGCGCCGTTTGGAATAAATAGAGTAAACAAAGGGGATTGTGTATGAGACATTTGATCGACCCGGCGGATTTCACGCTGGAAGAAACGCTCAGCCTGATGGACCTTGCAGACCGTATCCATGATGACCCGGCTGCCTATAAAGATGTAGCTGCCCGTAAGCGGCTGGCAACACTGTTCTACGAACCGAGCACCCGTACCCGTCTTTCGTTTGAGGCGGCCATGCTGAACCTGGGCGGTCAGGTACTGGGCTTTCCCGATGCCGGTGTTTCCAGCGCCTCCAAGGGCGAGACCGTAGCCGATACCATCCGCGTGATCAGCTGTGTGGCAGACATTGCCGCCATGCGCCACCCCAAGGAGGGAGCACCGCTGCGCGCGTCCCGCTACAGCCGCATTCCGGTCATCAACGCCGGTGACGGCGGCCACAGCCATCCCACCCAGACGCTGCTGGACATGATGACGATCCGCCAGCGCAAGGGGCACTTGGATCATCTGACCATCGGCTTCTGCGGTGACCTCAAGTTTGGCCGCACGGTGCACAGCCTGATCAAGAGCCTGTCCCGTCTGCCGGGCATGAAGTTTGTGCTCATCTCCCCCGAGGAGCTGCGCGTGCCGGATTACATCATCAGCGAGATCCTCGAGCCTAACAACATCCCCTATGTTGAGACACGCAGTATGGAGGAGGCTCTGCCCGATTTGGACGTCCTCTACATGACCCGCGTCCAGCGTGAGCGGTTCTTTAATGAAGAAGATTACATCCGCCTGAAAAACAGCTATGTCCTGACAAAGGAAAAGCTGGCTCTGGCCCCCGCGGATATGCCGGTGCTGCATCCCCTGCCCCGTGTGAATGAGATCACGCTGGACGTGGATGACGACCCGCGCGCAGCGTACTTTGACCAAGTGCAGAACGGCGTCTATATGCGCATGGCGCTGATCATGACTTTGCTGGGTCTCAAAGACCCCAAGACCGGGGAGGTAGCGTTCAATGTTGAAGGTTGATGAAATCCAGAACGGCGTGGTCATTGACCACATTACCGCAGGCACGGGTCTGGCGCTCTACCACATGATGGAGCTGGAAAAGCTGAACAATGCCAGCGTGGCACTTTTGCAGAACGTCCGCAGCCAAAAGGACGGAAAAAAGGACATAATAAAGATCGAGGGCGATGTCAGCGAGATGAGCTTTGACGTTCTAGCCTATGTCGACCCGAAAATCTCCATCACCTTTATCCGGAACGGCAGGGTGACGGAGAAGAAACACCCCGAACAGCCCAAGCGGCTGGTCAACGTCATCAAATGCACGAACCCGCGCTGCATCACTTCTATCGAGGAGGGCTGTGACCACATCTTTGCCCTGACGCCGAGCGGACGCTATCGCTGCATCTACTGCGAGCAGGAGTTCCGCGTAAAACCGTAAACGAGGTAACACTATGGAAAAGCCGAAATTTCACCTGAACCCTAATGAGGAAATCGTCAAAACCATCCGCGAGGGCCTCAAGCGCACGGGCGGCTACTGCCCCTGCCGCTTGCAGCACATTCCGGAGAATATCTGCATCTGCAAGGAGTTCAAGGAGCAGCTGGCCGACCCGGACTACCACGGGGCATGCCATTGCGGGCTGTATGTGAAGGATTGAGGATTTTCCCTTTTAATGTCAACGCCGCTTTATTTGTCATGGCGAGCCATGGCAACGAGCGGCATTTTTATGTTATGAAGTGAGGTTGAGAAATGATAAACTACAGCAAGTGCGCAGAACGCTTTGTGAAACAGCACTACAAAATTATTGCAATGCTGATTCTTGCAGTGGCAGTTATCCCATTTTTAATGTTAACTTATTATAGTAGGCCTTGTGTAGATGATTACTCATACGCGGTAGACACTCACGCATTGATAAAAAGCGGAAATTGGAATCTTATTTCACTCTTTTGTGCAGCGTGGAAAACAGATGTGAGATTTTATCATGAGTGGCAGGGATTGTATACCTCAGCATTTGTACTGGCTCTACAGCCGGGAATTTTGGGTGAGCGATGGTATGGTATCGGTGGTGTGGCACTGATTGCTTTAATGTTTGGGCTGACGTACTATTTTCTGAAAACAATTTTTTCGTTACTTGGTATCACGAAAAATAATGCACTATCGGCCACAGTCACGATTGTGTTGACCTTAAATGGAATGCCTAATATCGTACAGGGGCTGTACTGGTTCAATGGTGCATGGAACTATATTCCTTTTTTCTATCTGACACTCTTCAATGTGGCGTTGTTACTCAAATATGAGTTTGGTATGACTCCACGAAAACGATGGCTGATGGGTTCAATGCTGCTTTCTTTTCTAATCTCGGGTGGAAACCATGTAACAGGCTTTTTAAATATTATGCTTTTAGCACTGGGGCTTTTGCTCACCAGAAAGAAAAAAATATTACTCTGCCCTTTGGTCTCTGCGCTGATGGGATATTTTATTATGATAATAGCTCCGGGGACGGCTGTTCGACAAAGTCGGTTCTACAAGCCATCTATAATGGAAACCGTCAAGGCTGCATTTACCGAATCTTTCAAAGAAATCTTTGGCTGGCTGGATGCTCAGTGGGGCATTGCTATGCTGCTGGTTCTTATGCTGGCGTTTTCTATACCACACATTTGCATGAAACCATCAGGCAAAAAGATTTGGTTGCTTTTATTTACAAGCTGGGTCATATTTTGTGGTATACTCTGTGTTCCCTACTATGGCATGGGCTATTTTGGCGAGGGACGTATTGCCAATATAAACTGGCTCACCTTTATGTTTCTCTCTGCAGTAAATGTGTTTTACATTGGAGTGTTTCTTGCGCAAAATGTGATACAAATCAGTGAACACTTCAAGGCAGAAAATGGGAAGATTGCCTTACTTGTTTGCTTACTTCTTTTGGCTTTTCGCCCTGGTGCTACATTACATTCAGTAATTAAAGAACTCAACGATGGAACTGCGCAAATTTATGCGACAGCCTGTGATGATCGTTATCGCCAGATGGAGGCGATGGCACAGGGCGATACGTTGTACACAACAGAATTGCCGCGCTCCGAAAATCTTCGCTTTGATGATGTCTGTGACAATCTGGAAGACTGGCGTAATGCTGCGTGGGAAAGCTATTATGGCATAAAGATTATTGCTGTACCTAGCAAATAAATAGTTAAAGCATATGCGTCCACCTAAAGACGCACATGCTTTTTTTGCATTTATCAAGTCAATTTAACACTTCCGAATCAGGAAGTACATATGGCCAACGTATCCTCGGTCAGGATAATGTGCCCGTCGGCGTCCACATCGGCGGTGTAAACGGTGCCGGGGTGGGCTGTACCGGCAGCAATGCGGTCCGCAAGGGCCTGCTCCACGGCACGGCTGACGGTGCGGCGCAGCTCCCGCGCACCGTAGGGCGGCACCTTGTCCCCGGCCAGCACCTTGGCTGCGGCGGGCGTGTGGTGCAGCGTGTAGCCCTGCCGGGCCGCGCGCTGCTCAAGCTCGACAAGCAGCCGGTCTGCGATCCCGGCCAGTTGCTCCGGGCCGAGCGGGTCAAAGAGGACGGTCTCATCCAGGCGCCCCATCAGCTCGGGGTGGAAAAACTCCTTAGCCTCCTGGATGGCTTGCTGGCCGCGGCGCCGGGTCTCGGCAACGGCGGCCCCAAAGCCCAGCGGCGACGTCTGCCCGGACAGACACCGTGCACCCAGATTAGAGGTGAGCAGAATAATCGTGTTGGAAAAATCCGCCCGGCGTCCCTGGGAGTCGGTCAGAGTGCCGTCCTCCAAGATTTGCAGCAGCAGATTCTGGATGTCGCTGTGCGCCTTTTCGATTTCATCAAATAAGACAACACTGTACGGGCGGCGGCGCACTGCCTCGGTCAGCTGGCCGCCCTCGTCGTGGCCGACATAGCCCGGCGGCGCGCCGAGCAGCCGCGCGACGGTATGCCGCTCCATATACTCCGACATGTCAAAGCGCAGCAGGGCTTTTTCGCTGCCGAACCAGCATTTTGCCAGCGTGCGTGCCAGCTGGGTCTTGCCGACGCCCGTCGGCCCGAGGAACAGCATAGCTCCTATGGGCCGCCCGCTCTCCCGCAGGCCGGTGCGGCTGCGTCGGATGGCAGATGCTACGGCGGCCACGGCCTGCGGCTGGCCGATGACCTCGGCGGCAAGGCGCTGTTCCAAATTAGCAAGCCGCTCCCTCTCGGCTTCGCCCACGCGCTCTGCGGGCACGCCGCTGGCCTTGCTGACGACCCTTGCAATATCGGCGGGGGTCAGTGCCCGGCGGCCCCCGCTGGCATCGGCAATGCGGCGGGCCGCGGCGGCTTCGTCCAGCAGGTCAATGGCCTTGTCGGGCAGATACCGTCCGGGCAGGTAACGCACGCTCAACTCCACCGCGGCGTGGATGGCCTCGGGAGGGATGCTGACACCGTGGTAGCGCTCATACCGCGGCATCAGTCCGGCCAGAATCGTTTCCGCGGCAGCAGGGGTGGGCTCCTCGACCATGACCCTTCCAAAGCGGCGCTCGAGCGCGGAATCCTTCTGGATGGTTTTGTGGTATTCCTCAGGCGTGGTCGCGCCGATGAGCTGAATTTCGCCGCGTGCCAGCATCGGCTTTAAGATGCTGGCGGCGTCAATGGCTCCCTCCGCCGCCCCGGCCCCGGCAATGATGTGGATTTCATCGATAAACAAAATCGTTGAGCGGTCACGGTACAGTTCTTCCAACAGGTTCTTGAACCGCTCCTCAAAGTCGCCGCGGTATTTGGTGCCCGCGACCATCGACGCCATGTCCAGCGCCAGCACCCGCTTGCCGCGCAGTGCCGGGGTGATCTGCCCCGCAGCGATCCGCTGCGCCAGTGCCTCCGCCAGCGCAGACTTGCCGACACCCGGCTCACCCAAGAGGCAGGGGTTGTTTTTCTGGCGGCGGCAGAGAATTTCAATCATGCGATCCAGCTCGGCATCACGGCAGAGCACCGGGTCGAGCCGCCCCTCCTGTGCGAGGCGCGTCAGGTCGCGGCCGTATTTATCGCTGGGGCGGCCTGTGCGGGAGGCAGCCATCCGCGGCTGGGCGGGCAGCACAAGCTGACCGGAAAGCTGGCGGCATTCCCGCGCGGCCTGCGGAAGCTCGATGCCCAGAGCGGCCAGCCACCGGCTGGCCGTGCAGGACGAATCCTCGAGGATGGCGCAGAGCAGGTGCTCGTTCTCCGCCCTGGCGGCACTGGCCGCGTGCGCACCAAGCACGGCAAACTCCATGGCCTTGCTTAGCTCGGGGGCAAGGTCCCGGCTGTGCAGGCGGCGCGGACGGCCCGCCGCGTGGGCGGCGGTATGCTCGGCCAGGGCGGTGGATGTCACCCGCTTGCGGCGCAGAAAATCCGCCGCTGTCCCCTGTGCTGTCTGCACCAGCGCCAGCAGCAAATGGCCGGTATCCGCCTGGCTGCACCCCTGCTGCCCCGCCAGCACCAGCGCCGTGTGCACAGTGCGTGCCGCCGTGAAGGAAAAACCTTTATATCTGTAGACCCAGAACATCTGCAAATCCTCCTCTGAAAAGTACCCATTGAAAGTATAGACGCCGGGCCAATAAATAATCATCGAAATCTGGGGGATTCTGCAAGACAAATTGAGAAAACCGTGGTATAATAAACTGAATGTTTTTATTTTTATGTATGAGGTGGTTTTCAATGCACAAATTGATGCGCTACATCAAGGGCTATGAGAAGCAAGCCCTGTTAGCGCCGCTTTTCAAGATGCTGGAAGCCTGTTTTGAATTGTTTGTGCCGCTGGTCATTGCCAGCATCATCGACACGGGCATCAAAAACGAGGATGCAGCCTTCATCTGGACGCGCTGCGGCCTGCTGGTCCTGCTGGCTGCTATCGGCTTGGCCAGCAGCCTGACGGCACAGTGGTTCTCCGCAAAGGCGGCGCTGGGCTTTGGCACGGCATTGCGCAAAGACCTGTTCCGCCATATTGGCACGCTGAGCTACAGCGAGCTGGACGGCATCGGCACCCCGACGCTTGTCACCCGCATGACGAGCGACATCAATCAGGTACAGAACGGCGTCAACCTGACGCTGCGTCTGCTGCTGCGCTCGCCGTTCATCGTGATCGGCGCGCTTATTATGGCGTTCTCCATCAGTCCGAAGCTGACGCTGCTTTTCATCGGTGTTACGATCATGGTGTCGCTTATTATATGGGCCATCATGCGCGTGACCGTGCCCATCTACCATGAGGCCCAGAACGGCTTGGACCGTGTGACGCTGCTGACGCGCGAAAACTACGTCGGCGCGCGCGTGGTGCGTGCCTTTGCCCGCCAGGCGGACGAGCTGGCCGCTTTTGTGGAGACAAATGACCACCTGAAAAAGCTGCAATTTGCGGCAGGCCGTATTTCGGCGCTGATGAACCCGCTGACCTATCTCGTCGTCAATCTGGCCGTTGTGGCACTGCTGCTGCGCGGCGGTGTGGAGGTCGATGCCGGTAAGCTGACGCAGGGCGAGGTCATTGCCCTTATCAACTATATGAGCCAGATCCTGCTGAGCCTGCTGCGTCTGGCGGATCTGGTCGTTTCGGTCACCCGCGCACTGGCCAGCGGCATGCGCGTCAATGAGATTCTGAACACCCACACGACGATGCAGGATCCCGGCACGGCAGAGCTCGCGGTGAACGACGCTGCCGAGGCGGCTAAGTTTGAGCACGTCACCTTCACCTACAAGGATGCCGGTGCACCGAGCCTGACGGACATCACGTTCACGGCCAGATCCGGCGAGACCATCGGCGTCATCGGCGGTACGGGCAGCGGCAAATCGACGCTGATCGACCTGGTCTGCCGCTTCTACGATGCCGACAACGGCGGCGTTGCGCTGTTCGGCCATGATGTAAAGCAGTACAGCTTTGCACAGCTGCGCAGGCTGGTGGGCGTCGTGCCCCAGCAGGCCGTGCTGTTTACAGGTACGATCCGCGACAATATGCAGTGGGCCGCCCCCGGAGCTTCCGACGAGGAAATCTGGCAGGCGCTGGAGATAGCCCAGGCGGCGGAGTTTGTCCGCGGCAAACCCGGCATGCTGGATGCGCCGGTGGAGACCGCGGGCCGCAACTTCTCCGGCGGCCAGCGCCAGCGCCTGACGATTGCCCGCGCGCTGGTACCAAAGCCGAAGATCCTGATTCTGGATGACAGTGCCTCGGCGCTGGATTTCGCAACGGACGCTGCCCTGCGCAAGGCAATCAAAGAGGAAACGCACGGCATGACCGTGTTTATCGTCTCCCAGCGCGCGGCCAGCGTGCAGCGCGCCGACCACATTCTGGTGCTGGATGACGGTAAGCTGGTTGGCGACGCGCCCCATGCCGAGCTGCTGCGCAGCTGCGAGGTCTATAAGGAAATCTGCCTGAGCCAGTTGAGCAAGGAGGAGGTGGCAAAGACGCTATGAGCAAGACAAAGCAAAAGCTGGACCAGAATACGATCCATCGCGTCCTGAAGCTGATCCGCCCCTACACCGGCATGGTCATCCTGACGCTGACCTTTGCGCTGATCACAGTGGTCACGACTCTGCTGGCCCCGGTACTGTCCGGCAAGGCCGTGGATATGATCCTGGGACCCGGTCAGGTTGATTTTGCAGGCCTTGGCAAAATTGCGATAGCGATGGCTGCCACGATTGCCTGCACAGCGCTGGCCCAGTGGCTGATGAATGTCGTCAATAACCGCATTACCTTTCAGGTCGTGCGTGATATGCGTGTCCGTGCGTTTGGCCAGCTGGAGATTCTGCCGCTCAAATATATGGACGCCCACCGCCCCGGCGATGCTATCAGCCGCATTACCACCGATGTGGAGCAGTTCAGCGATGGTCTGCTGATGGGCTTTACCCAGCTGTTCACCGGCGTGCTGACGATTTTGGGCACGCTGGGAGTCATGCTGTTCATCGACTGGCGCATTGCGCTGGTCGTTGTGGCGTTGACGCCGCTGTCGATTTTCGTCGCGCGGTTCATTGCTACCCACACCTATTCTATGTTCAAGGTGCAGAGCGAGACCCGCGCCGAAATGACGAGTCTGGTCGAAGAACTGGTCGGCAACGAGCATCTTGTCCGCGCGTTCGGCTATGAGCGCCGCGCCGAGGAACGCTTCGATAAGATCAACCTAGATTTGCAGAAGTGCGGCGTCAAGGCGACGTTCTTCTCCTCTACCACGAACCCCTGCACCCGCTTTGTGAATGCGCTGGTCTACGCCGCCGTCGGCGTGCTGGGTGCGTTCGTCGCCATTGCCGGCGGCATCACGGTGGGCCAGCTGTCGGTCTTTCTGAACTACGCCAACCAGTACACGAAGCCGTTCAATGACATTTCGGACGTTATGACCGAACTGCAGAACGCGCTGGCTTGTGCGCAGCGCGTGTTTGACCTGATTGACGAGACACCCATCGTGCCCGATGGCCCGGATGCTGTTGCCCTGCCCCACGGCGCGGGCAGCGTGGAGTTTGACCACGTCAGGTTCCGCTATGTGGACGATGTGCCGCTGATCGAGGATATGAACCTGAAGGTTGCGCCGGGTCAGCGCATTGCACTGGTCGGACCCACGGGCTGCGGCAAGACGACACTGGTCAATCTGCTGATGCGGTTTTATGAGATCAACGGCGGTACGCTGCGCGTCGACGGGTATTCCATCGACAATGTGACCCGCGACAGCCTGCGCGGCAACCTGGGCATGGTGCTGCAGGAGACCTGGTTGAAGGCCGGTACGATTGCGGAGAATATCGCCTACGGCAAGCCGGATGCGACCCGCGAGGAGATCATCGCCGCGGCCAAGAAGGCGCACGCCCATAGCTTTATCTGCCGCCTGCCCAACGGGTACGACACGCAGGTAGCCGAGGACGGCGGCAACATCAGCCAGGGCCAGCGTCAGCTGCTCTGCATTGCCCGTGTCATGCTGCGACGCCCGCCAATTTTGATTCTGGATGAGGCAACGTCCAGCATCGACACCCGTACCGAGGTGCTGGTGCAGGATGCCTTTGAGGAGCTGATGAAGGGCCGCACGAGCTTTATCGTGGCCCATCGCCTGTCTACCATCAAGAACGCTGACCAGATCCTGGTCATGAAGGCCGGCAACATCATTGAGCGCGGAACCCACAAAGAACTGCTGGCGCAGGGCGGCTTCTACAAGCAGCTGTACGAGAGCCAGTTCGCCAAGGCATAAAGCCATACACCAGGAAAGAAATAGGAGGATGTATTATGAGTCACATTACCATTCCGGAAGGATACCAAAGCCTTCTGGGTTTGTATGACACCCAGAAGGCCATCGGCCTCATCAAGACGATCTTTCAGGAGAAGCTCTGCATGGCGCTGCACCTCAAGCGTGTCACGGCTCCCCTGTTTGTCATGCAGGGCAGCGGTCTGAATGATGACCTGAACGGCGTCGAGCGCCCTGTTTCGTTCGATGTGCCCAGCCTGAACGAGCAGGCCGAGGTCGTCCACAGTCTGGCTAAGTGGAAGCGCTACGCCCTGTACAAGTACGGCTTCCGCCCCGGTCAGGGCATTGTGACCGATATGAACGCCGTCCGCCGCGACGAGGAGCTGGACAACCTGCACAGCATCTACGTGGACCAGTGGGACTGGGAGCGCGTTATCACTGCCGACCAGCGCACGCTGGAATTTCTGCAGGAGACCGTGCGGGACATCGTGGACGCTGTCTGCGCAACGTCTGACGAGCTGCGCTGGAAGTTCCCCGAGCTGAAAAACAACATCCACCTGCGCCGCGAGGTGGCATTTATCACGACGCAGGAGCTCGAGGACAGATACCCGGACTTCACGCCGAAGCAGCGCGAGAATGCCTTTGCCAAAGAGCATGGAACCGTCTGCATCATGCAGATCGGCGGCAGGCTCAAGAGCGGCCAGCCCCACGACGGGCGCGCGCCCGACTATGATGACTGGACGCTGAACTGCGACATCCTGTTCTGGCACAAGCCGCTGGACTGCGCACTGGAGCTGTCCAGTATGGGTATCCGCGTTGACGCCGACGCCCTGCGCCGCCAGCTGGACGCCGCAGGCTGCCCGCAGCGCGCGGAGCTGCCCTTCCACAAACTGCTGCTGGATGGCACCCTGCCCCTGACAATGGGCGGCGGCATTGGCCAGAGCCGCCTGTGCATGCTGCTGCTGGGCAAGGCCCATGTCGGCGAGGTACAGGTCAGCCTGTGGGATGACGCTACGATACAGGCATGCAGGAATTCGGGCGTGGATCTGCTGTAACCCTTGACAAACCCCTGCCGATTGTGATATTATATTAGAGTTCCCGCTAGTATAGCACAATTGGCAGTGCAGCTGATTTGTAATCAGCAGGTTGCAG
>ERZ773139.2846-NODE-2846-length-16546-cov-3.934631_pt1 | contig 16546 bp, 8 predicted proteins | sample MGYA00580854_ERZ773139 | MGnify/ENA primary metagenome ERZ773139 (study PRJEB29015, sample SAMEA2737809) | human gut metagenome | biome: human gut; feature: human-associated habitat; material: faeces | place: China | collected 2012 ...
CATATAAGGTTCTTGGCATTGACAGAAGTGCCACAGACGATGAAGTAAAAAAAGCATATAGAGAAAAAAGTAGAAAATATCATCCTGATGCTAATATTAATAATCCTAATAAGGATAAGGCGGAAGAGATGTTTAAGTTAGTTCAGCAGGCATACGACCAGATTATGAACGAGCGTAAGTACGGTTCTTCCGGCAGTGGTTACGGACAAAGTGCCGGTGGCTATGGTCAGGGTTACGGTTCTGGCGGTTACGGAAGTTACGGTCAGGGCGGTTCAAGTGGCTATGGAAGTTATGGGCAGGGTGGTGCCTATGACGATCCTTTTGGTGGTTTTGGACCTTTCGGAAGTTTCTTTGGTGGCTACAGTTCAAATGGTGGCAATGGCTACGGAGGTGCTAATGCGTCTAATCAGGACCCACATTACACTGCCGCATCAAACTACATTAACACTGGTCATTTTCAGGAAGCGCTCAATGTACTTGGTTCAATTGAAGACCGTTCAGCATACTGGTACTTCCTAAGTGCTGTTGCAAACAACGGTGTTGGAAATAATGTCCTTGCCCTTGATTTTGCAAAAACTGCACTTCAGATGGAACCGGGAAACAGTACATATCAGCGCCTTGTACAAGCTCTTGAAAGTGGTGGCGACTGGTACGCAGGCAGACAACAGGAATTCGGTGGAACAGGTGCTACAATTTGTAGCGACCCATGTACAACACTTTGCATTATGAGTCTTTGTTGCAGATGTTAATTATATAGAGAGAATTAATAAACCTCAAATATAAGTTTTTACACTTTATATTTGAGGTTTTTATTATCTGTTAATTTTATCCCTTATCTCTTCTACTTATTCACTTTTACCCTTTTAACTGCTGACCATTTACCAACATTTTTTCCATTAACACCTCTTACTCTAAAATAATAAGTCTTTTTCTTTTTTAGCTTGCGTATGTTAGCTTTAGTCTTTGCAGTGGTAATTGTTTTCGTTTTGTACTTTTTATTGTTTGCAAATTTTTTGTTTAAAGAATACTGTAACTGATATTTCTTGGCATTATTTACCTTGCCCCAAGTAACACTTACAGCTTTCTTTTTATTGTTTTTTGCTGTTTTGATTTTAGCTGTTCCAATTTTCTTTACTGTAGGTGCTGTTTGAGTATCTCCTGTAATAGCGAGTTTTTCCAAACCTACACTATAATTGTATGAATAATATTCCCCTTCTATTTTTTGTTCAAAATCGTCTGGAAGTTTCAACAATTGTACCTTACCCTCCACTGGAGTTGCAACCTTGCCTAATATACTGTCATCTTTCACTGTATAAATAGTATTTTTTTGGATTCCGGCGGGATTCTCATCATTAATATATGTTACGGTGTATACCCCATAATCCTTTCCGTCAGCTGTGCTATGATACATTGATAAATAAGTTTCTCTAAATGTATCCATTATTATGACCTCATTAAATTTTGCATCCTGACCGTTTTCAACCACTCTCGTATATCCATTATTTTCAGGTTTTATGCTACTTTGTGTTTCTATAGGTTTTGCAACCCATACAATATTTCCCTCTTCTATGCTTTCATCCTGAAGCATTTCATACATTTGATATTCGCCTGTTTCTTCGCCCATGTTGTCATACTTGGCATTTCCACCATAGTACCTGTCATCTTTTTCAAATTTAGCAAGTTGATATCTGTCTTCTGTTCTATAGGCTTTAACTGATACAGGAATCTGGTACTTTTCTTTTACCTGTTTAACATTAACCTTGGCAGATGTTTTTCCCTTTATGGCTATGGCTTTTGCCAGTTCACCATTTGAAGCTGATACGGTTTCAATTACCGGAGCTCCTTTTTGCGAATACGCTTCAAGATTTACGCTCTTTTCAATTGTAAGTAAACCTTTTGTACCCTCAGCATACATAGAAATAGCTGACTTCTGCTTTTTGTTTTTGTTTATGATTAATTTGCCATTTCCTGAAACTGTTAAATTTCCACCATATCCATCACCCCAAATTTAAATGGCTCTTAACTGATTTTCACCTTTAACCACAACTTTAAAATCATCGCCCATAACGTTTGTAACAAGATTATATGCCTGCATTTTAACGTTGTTTAATGTTAAAGTATTTGTTTTTTTATCATAAGTTACTCCGTTTACTTTTTCTACTTTATCCTGTGAAAAATTTGAAAAAATATATTTTGAAGTACTTTCTGAAAATAGTCCAACATACGCCGGTGGATATTCTTCACTGCATGGGCCATTTGCTCCCAAAACCATTTGTGGCATTATCGTAATAATTAATGCTACTGTCATAAAAAAACTTAAAATTTTACTTTTCATATACATTCTCCTTTCTGCTCACACAAATCTTACTTCAGACAAAATCCTGCCTTATGAAAATCCTGCCTTATGATAAAGTCCTAGCTTGCAATTAGATTGTGCCTACAACATGATTTTGTCTTACAATAAATTTCTAAAAACCATTGTTGTATTTTATGTATATGCTATATTATTTTTTCCAACTTTTTTAGTTTACATTTGTCTCATTCTTTTATTTTTGCTTAAGAACAACGATGTCGCTTACGACATTCTACTCACCAATCAGGTGTTGCCATACAACTACTTTCTTATCTCACCAAGGTTCATCCCTAGCGGAACGTTTTTCTGTTAAAAACACTTTTAGTTCTTTTGAATGTTTTTTGTTTTTCTGTAGTTTTTCTATGTTATTTTGTTATTCTGTATGTTTTTTTCTATTTTTCATGCTTTAATTCCTAATTTTTATGTACTGTTTTCCATTGTCTATTCACTGTTTTTTGTTTTGGGAGAGCTTTCTTGGTTTTCCACCCCTTTCTCTGTTTTCTACAACAAATGGGTGGGTTTACCGGCTTTTGCTTTTCTTGCTTCTTCGCAACCTGCCGGGTTTTCCACCCCTTTCGATGTTTTCTACAACAAAGGGGGTGGGTTTACCGGCTTTTGCTTTTCTTACTTCTTCGCAACCTGCCGGGTTTTCCACCCCTTTTAATATTTCTTCTTTAACATGAGTGAAAATGTTAGTGAATTACACTTTATACACTCTATTTCACCTACATTTTCCATATAGCTTGATAGTACATATAACTACATACTTTCTAAGTATTACATATAACTGCCCACTACTTCCTACAATTCTCTACTTCGTGCCAACATCCTGAAAGGTCTCACTCACGCAAGTTTCCAACAAGTCTTTATTGTGCAACATCCTAACAAGTCTCACTCACGCAATTTTCCAACAAGTCTTTATTGCGTAACATCCTAACAAGTCTCTACTGTACGCCGGCTTCCAGCAAGCCTTTGCTGTCGCCAAATCGTCCTTCGTCTGTGCTTTCTCCAAGTACCACGCTAAGGCACTGATTGTCACCTTTCTTTGCAACAGACACAAGACACTTTCCTGCACTGTCAGTGGTTCCTGTTTTCATTCCCTGGCAATATTCATAATAATAATTTCCGCTTTTTAGAAGCAGTTGGTTTGTACTTGTCCATGTTTTGCCTAAAGTTTCTGATGTGAAGCTTGACTTCTCACATATACTGGCAATTGTTTCGTTACTGTATGCTTCCATTGCGATCTTCGACAAATCACTTGCTGACGTATACTGACCTTCTGCGTCATATCCGTCAGGTGTTGCAAAATGTGTATTTTCAAGATTCATATCACGCACATTTTTATTCATTTCAAGAACAAAACGCTCCACACATTGAGAAGGTGTAAAAGTTTTACCTTCGTTTGCAATGTTGTCTTCAAAAATTGCTTTTCCCGTGGCGTTTGCCAAAATATACGCAGCATCATTTCCTGACGCAAGTAGCATTCCGTTAAGAAGTTCCTCTACTGTAACTACCTGCCCTTTTGCAAAACCTGCTTTACTTGAATCTGCTGCAATCATATATACTTCGTCACCAATCGTTACAACATCATTTAAATTCAAAGTCTGAAGCACTGTAAGTGCCGTCATTAATTTAGTTGTACTAGCAGGTGCTCTTCTCTCATCTGCATTCTTTTGATACAAAATATCTTTACTTTTCACATCAACCAATATTGCCGACTTAGCACCCACTGTCTTATTTATTTCCTGGTTGCTTTCTTTATACTCTATTGGTTTCAGGCTGTAATCTGTCCATGGATTTTTTTCGCTAATCACATAATTATCGTGAATAAAATCCCTAACAACTGCTTCACTTTGCACCGCAGTTTTGGCCGGACCTATTGTTTTTGTTTTTTCTTCGCTGTTTACTCCCAAAAATACAATTCCAATGCTTAAAAGCACTACAAGAATTGCACTGAGCAAACATCTTATTTGAGCTTTCATTAAATCACTCCTTCGTTTTTCCTTTCAGTATAATTACTTGTTTACATTAACTATATAATATCAATTATTTAATTAAATTACTAAAAAATTTAATGCAATTTAGGGATGCTCCTTGCCTACTCATCTATAATGGTAGAATTAATAACAAAATTTCTTAAAGGCTATTCAACCCGAAAGATGGAACCTAGTTCCGATTTTATCTACAATAGTAGAAATTCTTAAAGGTTATTCAACTGGGGGGGCATTAATGACCCCTAAAGTATCTACAATAGTAGAAATTCCCCATGCATTACTTTCACTTCTAATATAAATCATCTGACGTAAAAATATGGTGTTTAAATGAAATATTTTCCCACTGCACTTCTGCCGTAACAGTATTGTCACTTTTCCACTTTTTATACATTTCGTCTGGTAATTTTTTGTCATTAAAAGACATAAGGTTTTCAACCTTGTCGGCAATTTCTTTTTTCTCGAAAACCTTCTTTAGTCTGCTTTTGCTAATTCCGATTTTTGAAAGTAACTCACCATTTGTCTCCGTGTAGTAATTTGAAAGTTTTATGTCAATCTGGTTGCTTTCTTCCTGAGACAATGTAACTGCATATTCATCTCTTAATGCATACATACATTCCCGCCTGCAAATATCATCAAGAACTGTGCTTTTTACAAGATTTTCCATTGAAACGCCTTTGCTTGTCTTCTTGCTCCAATTTAAATCTTTACCCTTTGTTAAGTAGTATGTTTCGTAAGTTCCCTGGGCTGTATACGCGTAGTATTTGGCTTCATCTAAATATACCTTGATTTTCCCTGCGTGTATGGCAACTGTTTTATCATCTGTTTTTGTAGCTGACTCCTGCTCACTTTTGCTACTTGAACTTCCACACCCGGGAAGTGTTAGAACCATGGCTGCCACCATGAAAACTAAACATATTTTCTTTATTTTACCTAAAACTCTCAATTTAATCTCCTTGTACTTTCGTTTCCTATCTTATTGTAGCACAGAAAGTGTGTTCTCTACTCTCCCTGCGTTTTTCTTTTTTATCTTACCCAAACGCCAAAGTGTTCCCACTTTCCTCCCTGCGTTTTTCTTTTTTATTTTATCTCAACGTGGAAAGTGCCTCCACTAATTTCTTTGCGCTTTCAATTACTGTGCTGTTGTCGTTTGACTTTGGTGCGTACTCAAAAGTTAATTTTTCAGGAACAAATTTTAGTCTGCCCTTGTATTCTCTCACCAAAAGTGGAATTCTTGTTGAGTCGATTTTTGCATGATTCCACATTGTTAATTTTATTAATTTTTTGTTGCCTGAAATTTCAGTCACAAAAGCTTTGTGGGCTGCTGCCTTTAAGAGTACAATCTGTAAAAGATTCTCAACCTGATTTGGTATGTCGCCAAATCTGTCAATTAATTCATCCTGCATATCTTCGTATTCTTCCAAAGTTTCAATACCGGCAATACGTTTGTAAACGTCCATTTTTATTGATTCATTCTTAATGTATGATGCCGGCACGTATGCGTCGCAAACCAAATCAACTTTTGTTTCAAAGTCATCATTTACTTCGTTGCCCTTTAAAGTTTCAATTGCCTGATTCAGCATTTTGCAATAAAGGTCATATCCTACAGCTTCCATGTGACCACTTTGTTTTGCCCCAAGCAAGTTGCCTGTACCACGAATTTCCAAATCTCTCATAGCAATTTTCACACCGGAACCTAACTCTGTAAAATCCCTTATGGCTCCCAAACGTTTTTCAGCCACTTCTGTAAGCATCTTGTTTCTATTATACATTAAAAATGCGTAAGCCATACGGTTAGATCTTCCAACACGCCCTCTAAGCTGATAAAGCTGTGACAGACCCATACGCTCTGCCCCATGAATAATCATTGTGTTGGCATTTGGAATATCAAGTCCCGTTTCAATAATCGTTGTACTTACAAGCACATCAATGTCACCATTTACAAAATCATACATGATTTCTTCAAGCTGTCTCTCGCCCATTTGTCCATGAGCAAAAGCCACGTTTGCATCAGGCACCAGACTCTGCACTCTACCTGCCATGTCTGCAATGTCCTGCACTCTGTTGTAAACAAAATACACCTGACCGCCTCTTGCAAGCTCCCTGTTAATGGCATCCCTCACGATTTCGTCATTATATTCCATAACAAAAGTCTGAATCGGCATTCTCTCCTGAGGTGGCTCTTCCATAACGCACATATCTCGAATTCCAATTAAGCTCATATGAAGAGTTCTTGGAATTGGCGTTGCCGTTAAAGTCATTACGTCTACATTATTTTTTAATTCTTTAATCTTTTCTTTATGTTTTACTCCAAATCGTTGTTCCTCATCAATAATTAAAAGTCCCAAGTCTTTGAATTTTACATCTTTTGATAAAAGTCGATGTGTACCAATTACTATGTCCACATATCCTTTTTTTAAATCCTTAATTGTGTTATCTATATTTGATTTTGTTCTAAATCTGGAAAGCATCTCAACTCTCACAGGAAAATCCTTGAATCTCTGTTTAAAAGTCTTGTAATGCTGCTGCGCAAGAACTGTTGTTGGCACAAGATAAGCAACCTGTTTGTTGTCCTGAACCGCCTTAAAAGCCGCACGTATTGCAACTTCTGTTTTCCCAAAACCTACGTCTCCGCAAATCAGTCGGTCCATAATCTTGTTGCTTTCCATGTCTTTTTTTACATCGTTAATTGCAGTTAGCTGGTCGTCAGTTTCCTCAAATGGGAACATTTCCTCAAATTCCTTCTGCCATTCTGTATCAGGAGAAAACTGATAGCCTGTTCCGTTCTGTCTGATTGCGTAAAGCTGTACCAGTTCCTTTGCAATATCTGCAACGGCACGTTTAACCTTGCCTTTTGTTTTACGCCACTCCTGTCCACCAAGCTTGTTTAACTTTGGTGGTTTAGCTTCACTATCAGCGTACTTTTGAATCATATCAAGCTGAGTTGCCAAAACATAAAGATTGCTGCCTCCTGCATATTCTATTTTAATATAGTCCTTTACCACATGGTCAACTTCTACTTTTTCAATTCCCTTATAAATTCCCAAACCGTGATTTTCGTGTACAACGTAATCTCCAATATTCAGGTCCGCAAAACTTGAAATAGTTGTTCCTGAATAGCCGTGTTTTTTTCTTTTACGTTTCTTCTTTTCCCCAAAAATATCTGTGTCAGAAATTGCCACAAATTTTATCATTGGGTAGGTAAAACCTTTTCGAAGGGAGCCTTTTACAATCATCACCTGGCCCGGCTGGACTTCTCTTTCGCTATCACTTTCAAAGAAAGCACTAATCTGAAAATCCCTTAAATCCTGGGCAAGTCTTTTCCCTCTTGTAGCTGATGATGTGACAAGTAACACAGAATATTTCTGTTTCTTGTATTTTTTCAAGTCCTCCACAAGCATTTCAAACTGGCTGTTATATGGGCTGATGTTTCGCGCATCCACATCAACAAACTCTTCCACATTAAAGCCTTTTACTTTTTGAGCTATAGTTGTAAAAAGGACTTTTTGTTGGTCATTTATTCTATTTAAAATATAATTTTTGTCCCACAAAATGTCTGTCTGACCTGAAAGCACATACCCTTTAAGCAGTCTGTGGCTCATGCTTTCCTTAAATTCAGTTTCCACAACTCTTAACTGTTCTTCCACCCTTGCCGGTTCATCTATAAAAAATATAGGCTCATCGAAGTAATCCATAAGGCTCACTAAATTCTCACAAAAATAGTTTACATAACTATCAATTGCCACGCTATATGGATTAATATCCATATTTGTCAAAAACTCACCAACTGTATTTTTTAAATTATTAGCTTCCTCTGTGTTAAATTCTTCTCTAAATTTCTTTTCAGATTTCTCTAATTCTTTTTTAATTTTGGCAATGCCATCCTCAATTGTTTTTTTATCAAGGAAATATTCGCTTGCCGGATAAATTTTCACACTTTCTATATTTTCAATTGAGCGCTGACTTTCCACGTCAAAGCTTTTGATAATGTCAACTTCGTCATCCCAAAAGTCAATTCTGTAAGGTGTCTCGTCTGTTAAAGTGTAAATATCCAAAATACTACCACGAATTGCGAACTGTCCCGGGCTGTCGATTTGTGTTACTGCCTGATAGCCCATCACGGCAAGTTTTGTTTTCAGGGCATCCATTTCCACAATGCTACCCTCGCCAATTTCAATATAATTATCCTTTATCTTTTCCAATGGTTGTATTTTATCAAGAAAAGCATCTACCGTAACTATCACCGTAAAAGGCTTGTTCTCCACAACCTTCTGGATAAACTCTAATCTCTGCTGGAGTATATAGCTTCCATGAACATCCGCGCTAAAGAAAATCAAATCCTTTGCCGGATACATTACAACATCATCTGTAAAACCTTTCATATCATCGTACAGTTCTTTAGCTTTTATGGTACTAAAAGTAACAATGACTTTCTGCTTGTAGCCATTGCTTAATCCGTTAATAAAATGAGCCAGCTGGGAATCTCCACACCCTGTCACCTGACAGGATTTCTTCCTGGATAAGCAGTCCCTGACCTGCTCATATTCATTTAATTTTTCTAGTGAATAATCAAAATAATTCATACTATATACCGAGCCTCATTAACTTGCTTTCTACATTGCCTATTTATTGTACCACACTTCTTGCGTTGCATATTTTAATGTATCTTCTCCACTACTATTTAACCAATATATTTTCTGCACGTATTTCATCAAAAATATTCTAATTAAATTTGTTCATGGCTGTTTGTACATCATACATAACAATAACTTCTGAAGCTGATGCAGCATTTCTTACAGCATCGTCAACTATTTTTCTTTCACCCTTTGAAAATTTTCCTAAAACATGTTTTACAAGGTCACCTTGATTAGCCCCAACTCCAACTTTGATTCTTGTGAACTGATCTGTGCCTGCATGAGCAATTATGCTCTTCAAACCATTATGACCGCCAGCGCTTCCTTTGGCACGAATACGAATCTTGCCTGTTGGTAAACTAATATCATCTGCGATTACTATTATGTCTTTTGTTGGATCTAACTTGTAGAAATCCATTACAGCCCTAACAGACTCCCCACTTAAATTCATATATGTTTGAGGTTTCACAAGTATAACCTTTTCGCTTCCAATTTGTCCAACACCACATAATGCCTTATGTCTTTTTGTATTAACCTGCACTCCCATTTGGCTGGCAAGTTCATCTATTACGTCAAAACCAATATTGTGTCTTGTTTTGTCATATTTCTTTTCCGGGTTTCCCAGACCTATAATTGCATACATATTAATTCCATTCCTTTTCGTTGTCTAAATTACAATTATACCATTATAAAGGCCTAAATTCAATTTAAGAGATTTAATGATGTGTATATTATAGATATTATGACTCTATATTTTTTATGTTCTTGCCTTATTCGTATCTTACGACTTCTATCTGTCTTCTCTCATATTTCCCCCTTGGGGCATCACTTTTCGCTTTCTAGGCTTGTAATGGGATGCCCTTTCCTTGTTTCTACTTGATATAGATGGATGATTTTTTTCTATTCTTATACATCTACAACTAAAAAACAGCCCATGACATACTCAAACTTCAAGTTTAACTCTAAACCTGTCCTTTAAGTCTATCATAAGCTGTTTCTATATTATTATTTCAAATGATTTTAATTCTATTATGTTATTTCTTAACCTTTACTGTCTTCACTGCTGTCCACTTTCCGTATACATACTTTCCGTTTACATTTCTGTAAGCTCTAATTTTGATATATGCTTTTTTCTTCTTAATGTTGACAATCTTTTTTGTTGTGTAAGTTGTTTTGGTTGTTTTAACCGTTGTTGCTTTCCATTTTTTCTTTTTCTTGTTTTTTAATTTCTTGTTGTTTCCGTATTTAATCTGGAAACCTGTAATTCCTGAAATCTTTGTTGATGTTACTTTAATCTTCTTGCCTTTTGCATTCTTTGCTGACTTAATTTTAACTGCACCAACTACAGGATTCTTTGGATATTTAACTGCATTTTTTAATGCTGTTGTTGCACTGTTAATTGATGCCTGTGAAGGATTGTAAACCTTTGTTAATTTCACTGCGTTATTGTATGCTGTATTAACATTTGGGTAAACTGTCCAGTAAGATTTTGCACTATTAACATCACCTACAGCTCTTAACAATTCTGTTTTGTTTGCTAATTTTACTTTATTAATGTCTGTTGCCTTCTTTGTGTCAATACCTACATCAGCACCATATCCAAATACTGAGAACATCACTCTTACAACATCACCGTTTTTTACTTTAACTTTGTCGCCAGACTGATAAACATTTCTTACAGTTGGATCTGTGCTTGTTAAACCGTCTTCTCTGTTAAATGTTTTTCCACTGTAAGTTGCGTTGTTATTAACTGTGAAAACCCAACCTGACATAACGCCATAATCACCTTCACCAAGATTCTTGTCTTTGTTGCCAAGATTCTGATTAGTGTTAGGTGCATAAATTGGTGTTCCAGAATGTGTCAAACCATAATCATCCATATCTGTAAATTCATATGGTTCAGCTATGTTTGCAATTTCATTTGGAATATGTGCAACTCTTGTACTGTCTGCACCAAGAATTGATGTTAAGTACCAACCACTTGATGTTGTATAATCATAATTTAATGAATGATCATTCATGTAACGGTCAATAACTGTTTTTACTGTATCACCGTTATTAATTGTAACCTGTGTAGGACCTGCGTATAAGCCCTGACCTATTGATAATTTTTCTATAGTAAGTGTAACTTTACCTGCTGCTGCGCTAACTTTATTTGGAATAGCTACAATTGATGTTGCCATAAGCGCTACACTTAAAATAATTGATAATGCTTTTCTCATTTCTGTCTCCTAATCATTTTGTTTAAAATTTTATTATGCACTTCTTATATTACCACAATAATTCACTATGGATTTCTACATCTTTACTTTCTTTATTTTAGAATAAGTTCCATAAACTTTGTTTCCCTCATCAAGCTTGTATGCACGAACCTTAAAGCTGTACTTCTTTCCTTTTTTTAGTTTTAATACACATTTAACTGTTTTTGCTTTCTTGACAGTTTTAACAAGTTTATATTTACCTGAATTTGTTTTCATGTAAACTACATAACCCACTGCGTCAGTAACTTTCTTCCACTTAAGTGTAACCTTAGTACCTTTTTTCTTGGCTGATTTTAGGTTTACCTTAGCAGGTTTTGTTACTATAGGCTTTGTAACTGTAACTGTACATGTTGTAATCACTTTACCATCTGCAGAAATTGCTGAAATATACGTAACACCTATCTTTTTAGCTGTCACAACTCCATTACTTACTGTGGCGATTGTATCATTGGCTGAAATCCATGTAATTTTCTTGTTACTTGCATTACTTGGGCTGATTGTTGCTATTAATTTCAAAGTTTTACCAGGGTTAAGAGTAGCATTTTTATAATTTAGTGAAATACTTTTAACTGGTGAATCTACAGTTATAAAAAATTCAGTCTGTAAACCATTGTTTGTTTTTGCTGTAATGATTGCTGTGCCGGCACTCTTTGAAGTTACAAGACCATTCTCATCTACTACTGCAACAGCTTCATTAGTGCTTGTCCATTGAATCTTCTTATCAGTTGCATTTTCAGGTGTAATACTAACCTGTAACTGACGAGTCTGATTCTCTCCAATTGTTATGTCTCTGCCGCCAACTCTTTCAAAGCCCTTAATCTCAATACCATCAACGTTTACTGTACATTCTGCAGTAAAACCGCCTTCTTCAGTTGTTACTATAACTTTTGTGTTTCCTTTTGAAACGCCTGTTACAACACCGTCTTTATCAACTGTGGCTACTTTTTCATCTAAACTTTTGAATGTAACATTAGTATTTGTAGCATTTGCCGGTAAAATACCATACTTAATCTGTTGGTTTCCTCCAACAAACATACTAACGTTCTTGTAATCATTGATTATTTCTACACCTGTTACAGGTTCAGGAATTATAACAGGTTCAGATTCTTCACTTTCCGAATCACTGTATAAATCTGCACTAGCGTCATTTTTATCTACAATTGCCTTTACAATATAAACATATTTTCCTGAAGGCAAATCCTTATCTTCACATGCAGTTGCTGTTCCCTCATATATTACTTCATCATTTGCTGTAAGCTTATTGTATCTTGTAACAACGTATGACTCTGCGTGGTTAACCTTGCTCCAATTTACCCTAATATCTTTGCCATTTCTAACAGCTGTGACCTTAGACTTACCTAACTCACTTGATACTTTTACAACACACGTATTCTTCACATTAGGATTATCCTTTGAAGCAATAGTAATATTTGCTGTTCCAACTGACTTTCCTGTTACAACGCCATCTTTTACTTCTGCAACAGCCTCATTAGATGAAGTCCACACAACATCCTTCTGGCTTGTATTAGATGGTCCTAAAATATATTCAAGTTTAATTTGCTTTTCAGATTCATCGTCTAAGTTAAGTTTAACATTTGAATAGTTTAAATTAATATATTCTGCAGGTATGTTTGTCTGATCGTAAACCTGAATTTCCTTTATTTCAAAACAATATGCTCCATATGTAACACCCTGTAATCTTAAATAAGGTGTTGTTACCGCTTCAGTTAACCTAATTGTTCTTGTTTCAGCAGATTTGCCATCTTTTACTTCTGCAATATCTGTCCAGTCTTCTCCATTATCAGACTTTTGAAGTTTATATCCCTTCATGTATCCACCATTCCAAACAACTTTTACTGTGTCAAATGTTTGTGGTGAATTCCAACTAAGTGTTATGTTCTCATCTGCTTTTACTTCATCAGTTACTGTTGAATCTTCAAATAATGGTGTACTTCTCCACATAGTTGTTTCATCGCCATCAATAGCTCTTGCGGCTACATTATCACCATTTTCACTTGAAGCAGTTGCTGTGGCGTCTAAGGCTAGATTTGTCATAGCCTTTTCTTCCGCACTACCAACAGTAAACACCTGCCATTCATACATACAATAGCCATAACCTTCGCTGGCTCTTTCTTTTAATTCAATTTTTACGTATCTTGCATCAACAGGAGTAAAATCATATTTAAATCTTCCTTTTTCCCCTGCTTTTTCTGTTGCAACCATTGTCCAGTCTTTTTTGTCGTCTGAAACATAGATATCATATTCCTTTGCCGCTGCTGCTTCCCAATACAATACTACCTTATCAATCTCGTACTCTCTTCCTAAATCCATGCTCCATGTCTGATAATCTTCATATGCATTATCCGGATTATTTTTTACAAGTGGTGACTGATATTTTGTTTCAAGATTTCCATCTGTTAAAAAATCTAACTTATTATAATCATTTTTTGCTGATTCTTTTGATACCTCAACATTTCTATGAAAAGCTACATTTTTTCCAAGTGGCTGACCTTCATAAGCGGGTACATAAGTTTGTAATGTTGCAACCATTGTAGCTATGCTTAATAAATAAGCAATAAACTTTCTCATTTTTTCCTCCCTTCAATTTGCTAAAGGCTGTCCTTTAGGGCAAAACATAAGACTTTACTACCTATGTCAACCTCTAAAAGACAGCCTCGTTCAATTACTATTTAAATCCATTAAATTATTAATGTTCTAAATTATTTAATGCTTAATTTTATAAATCAATTATTTTATCTTAAGCTTTTTCTTAAATGCCTTAACGGCTTTTTTATTACCTTTAAGTTTTGTCTTCTTAGACTTAATATTCTTTACAACTTTCTTACTGAAAGAATTCTTCTTAACTTTCTTAAGTTTCTTACCCTTGAAAGTAATAGTCTTAATCTTGTTATCGCTTGCAAAAGCCTTAGCACTAATTGTCTTAACCGCCTTTCCAATTACAACAGTCTTAAGTTTTGAACACTTCTTGAATGCGTTCTTTCCAATTGACTTAACTTTCTTACCGATTGTCACCTTGCTAAGTTTCTTACATCCTGAGAATGTATTGCTGTTAATCTTAGTTACCTTGCTACCAATTGTAACTTTCTTAAGTCCCTTACATCCTGCAAATGCCTTGCCACCAATTGTTGTTACGTTCTTAAAGCTAATCTTATTTAACTTAGTACACTTGCTAAATGCTGATACACCAATTGTCTTGATTCCTGCTGCAAATGAAACTTTCTTAAGTTTCTTCATTGACATGAATGCCTTAGCACCAACTTCTGATACAGATAAACCATATCCCTTATAGCTTGTCTTATCAGGTACAGCTACTGTTGTTAATGTGTTCTTCTTAGAAGCAACAACACCAATAAGTTTTGCCTTACCCTGTTTAAGTGTATCAACTGAAGTTACCTGATAAATGTAATTTCCTGCTGTAAATACTTTTCCTACGTATACTCCGTATTTTGTACGAACCTGATCAGCTACCGATTTATCATTTTTAGGCTTGTCGCCCTTACCAGGAGTTACATATCTGTTAGCTTCTTCAACCTTTTTCCATTCATCTGTACAGTCTTTAATCTTATCTTCATAATAATTATCGCCTGTCTTGTCTGTACCTAATGCGCTTGAAGTATCCTTTGTTGCTGGTTCCTTAACGATAGTCTTATCAGCACCATCTGTATCCATATCCGGCTGTTTAACATTATCTTCTGTATTTGGAATAATTAAACCATTATCATCTAATGGATATTTTTCCATTCCGTTTCCGCCATCTTTTGAGTAATCATAACTGTCTGGTAATGAAACAGATGTCTTGTTACGATAATATAATAATCTCTGGACAGCATATCCACCGCTCTTACCTGATACAGTTACTGAATCAGCACCTGTTGTAATACCAGGACATGTACCATTAATAATATTGTTAATACCTACATTTGGTCCTTCACCGTTTGCAATTTCTACGATACATGCATTTTCTATTAATACACCGTCCGCATTTGGTACTTCGATAGCATTATCTAAGAAGATTGATGCTCCATTAGTGTAAATAAATACATCGTATACGCCAAGACCTACTGCATAATGATGTTTTACATTATTTGAAACTTTGTATGCTGCATAACCCTTAACAGTGTTGTTATGTGACATCCACTCCTCCTGTTTCTGTGGATCATAACATTTTTCGTTCTGTAGGAAGTATGTCTTACCATATTCACCTCTCCAAAGTACATCATGCTTCTGAAAATGCTCAATGAATAATCCATAACCTGTTACATAATCACCATTTACAACTAAAGCACTATTGGCTGTATTCTCATACCAACCAGTGTTATCACCATGGTCAGCTCTCCAAATCCATGTTTCATCAATAATTGTATTGTTACTGTTAATTACGATACAATCTCCTGTTGTTCCAAGAGTTCCTGTACCACCAACTCTACAAATAACATCCTGTAATACACAAGGGTTATTTGAATGATCTACATTTGCACCTTCATAACCAAGTTCTAAAAGTGTATCTGTTTTCTTTCCGGCATCTAAAATTACACCTGCAATTTCAACACCACCAATATCATACTTTGTATATGATTTGTAATCACTGCTCCACTTCTTACCAGCAACTCTGATAAATGTATCAGTGTTCTTATCTGTTGAAGTAAATGTTGCCATCCCTAAACCAAGTACGATTGTATTTTCATGTGTTACTTCAAGAGCCTTATCTAATTTGTAAATACCAGGCTGAAGAAGTAAGTTATAACCTTTTGCTAATGCATCATTAATTGTTGTTGAAGTATCCTTGTCAGGGTTTGCAATATAGAAGCTGTCTAAGCCTAATGAAACACCAGGTCCCATATTGTTTTCTGACCAAGAAACACCCTTTGTATCTTTTCTTACTGATGGTACAAATACCTTGTAGCTATCTGATGATTCATCAAAATATAAGAAAGGTTTTTCTCTTGTTGCATCTGTCTTATCTAATACTGTTGTACAGCCGTTTGTTTTCCAGTTTGAGAAACCATTGTTCTGTAATAAGTTACCACCTGCGTTAAAGTAATTACCACTGTTATCTTTTAAAGTTGTTCCGTCAACGTTTTCGCATCCCTGAATAACCTGATTCCAGTTAATACCATATACTGCACCATTATCAGCCTGCTTTGTTGTGAATTCGCAGTTTCTGTAGTAATACTGCTGCTGACACCATGAACCAACTGCATCGTGGAATTTTGTATCTGATATGTAACCACCGCTGGCCCAAGCTTTATCACCCCATGTCCACTGAAGTAATGTCTGTCTTTCTAC
>ERZ773139.2849-NODE-2849-length-16528-cov-7.275178_pt1 | contig 16528 bp, 14 predicted proteins | sample MGYA00580854_ERZ773139 | MGnify/ENA primary metagenome ERZ773139 (study PRJEB29015, sample SAMEA2737809) | human gut metagenome | biome: human gut; feature: human-associated habitat; material: faeces | place: China | collected 2012 ...
AGACGCTCCCAGTGGCCCATGTCGATCTGCTTACCCTGATAGGGGATGACCAGGCTGCCGCAGATCTTCTGAGCGAGGCGCTTATACAGCTCCTCCACCAGGTCCATCATACCGTGGAAATCGGTGAACGCCTGATACAGCTCGATGGTGGTGAACTCGGGGTTGTGCTTGGGGTCCATGCCCTCGTTGCGGAAGATGCGGCCCACCTCATAGACGCGGTCCATGCCGCCCACGATGAGGCGCTTCAGGTACAGCTCCGTCTCGATGCGGAGCACCATGTCCATGTTCAGGGTGTTGTGATGGGTGTAGAAGGGACGTGCGGACGCACCGATCTCGAACGGGGTCAGGATGGGGGTATCGACCTCGAGGAAGCCCTTCTCGTCTAGATAAGCACGAATCTCCTTCAGGATCTTGCTGCGCTTGACAAAGGTCTCCTTGACCTCGGGGTTTGCGATGAGGTCAACATAGCGCTGACGATAACGCATCTCGGTATCGGTCAGGCCGTGGAACTTCTCGGGCAGGGGGCGCAGGCTCTTGGCCAGCAGAGTGATCTCCTCGGCACGGGCGCTCAGCTCACCGGTCTTGGTGCGGAACACCTCACCCTTGACGCCGATGATGTCGCCCACGTCCAGCTTCTTGAAAGCAGCGTAAGCGTCGTCGCCCAGCTCGTCACGGCGGACGTAGAGCTGGATGTCGCCCTTATCGTCGCGCAGATGGGCAAAGCTTGCCTTGCCCATGACGCGCTTGGACATCAGACGGCCAGCCAGTGCGACCTTCTTACCGCTGTCGGTCTCGTTGGGCAGATCCTTGAACTCTTCCTTCAGGTCAGCAGAGTAAGCATCCTGAGGGAACTTGGTCAGAGTAAAGGGGTCGCGGCCTGCAGCCTGCAGGTCTGCCAGCTTCTGGCGGCGCACCTGCACCTGCTCGCTCTCAGACAGGCCCTGTGCGGGGTTCTTCTTCTGTTCTTCCATAATTTCCTCCCGCTTGGCTCAGTTTGCAGAGTGGGTGATGCCCAGCACCTTGTAGTTGACGGTATGGCCGGTGGGCAGCAGGACTTCGGCGGTGTCGCCGACAGCCTTCTCCAGCAGGGCGTGGCCCACGGGGCTCTCGTCGCTGATCTTGCCGTTCAGGGGGTCAGCCTCGGTGCGGCCCACGATGTCGTACTCCTCGACCTCGTCCTCACCCTCCATCTGGATGGTGACGTGGGTACCGACAGAGACGTTCTCAACGCTCAGCTCGCTCTCGTCGATGACGACAGCGTTCTTGACCATCTGCTCCAGCTCGGTGATGCGGTTCTCGACCAGACCCTGGGTGTTCTTGGCCTCATCGTACTCGCTGTTCTCGGACAGGTCGCCGTGGCTGCGGGCTTCCTTGATCTCTTCTGCCAGCTCCTTGCGGCGGACAGTCTTCAGGTATTCCAGCTCCTCCTGCATTGCCTTCAGGCCAGCAGCGGACATCTTGATCTCTTGTGCCATTTGGAAATCTCCTTATCTATTTTTTGGGGTACGGCAGAGTGTCATAAAACATAAAACCGCACACGAATGCCATTTTGACTTATTCATTATAATAGCAAGCCGCGGCCTTGTCAATAAAAACTGCCGCCCTGCGGGCCAAAAAGGCCGCAAAAAAGCCCCGCCGACAGAGGGAAGTGCCGACAGGGCTTGGAAAATGTCTTATTTAGTCGTCTGCGGATTCATCCAGATTGCCCAGCTTCCTGGCCTGCTCGACCACGGCGGGAACCAGCATCTCAGGCAGGATCTCGTAGCGGGCGAACTCGGTAGTGAACCAGCCACGGCCCTGGGTGGTCTGACGGATGAAGGTGGTGAAGTTGGCCAGCTCAGCCAGAGGCACTTCGGCGATGATGGTCTGCAAGCCGTCCTCGTCGGGCTCCATGCCCAGCACACGGCCGCGGCGCTTGGTGACGTCGCCCATGATGTCGCCGGTATTGTCGTTGGGAACATGAGCTTTCAGGGTGTGGATAGGCTCGAGGATGACAGGGCCGGCCTCGGGCATTGCGGCCTTATAAGCCAGCTTTGCAGCCATGATAAAGGCCATTTCGGAGCTGTCCACGGGGTGGTAGCTGCCGTCCAGCAGGGTGGCTTTCAGGCCGACCACAGGATAACCAGCCAGCACGCCCTTCTCAGCGGCAAGGCGGACGCCCTTTTCAACAGCCGGGAAGAAGTTCTTCGGCACGCTGCCGCCGAACACCTTCTCTTCGAAGACGACCTGCTCGCTGTCGCAAGGCTCGAAGTTGATGACGACATCGCCGAACTGGCCGTGGCCGCCGGTCTGCTTCTTATGACGGCCCTGCTTCTGGCAGGCCTTGCGGATGGACTCGCGGTAAGCGATACGCGGAGCCTCGAGACCAATTTCCACGCCGAACTTATTCTTCAGCTTGGCCTTGACCACGTCGAGGTGCTGCTCGCCCAGACCGCCGATGATCTGCTGATGGGTCTCGGCGTTGTTGACGTAGCTCAGGGTAGGGTCTTCTTCCATCAGACGGGCCAAAGCGCTGCTGATCTTGCCCTCGTCGCCCTTCTTGGCGACGGTGACAGCCATGAACAGGCTGGGCTTCGGGAAGACGGGTGCGGGCAGCTTGACCACGCGGGAAGCGTCGCAGAGGGTGTCGCCGGTCTTTGCGCTGACCAGCTTTGCCACAGCGCCGATGTCACCGGCACCGATGCTCTCGGCCTCAGTCTGCTTCTTGCCCATAACAGTGAGGGGCTTGCCCATCTTCTCGGTCTCACCGGTGCGGGCGTTGACGAGAGAAGCGCCTGCGGTGATCTTGCCGCTGACGACGCGCAGATAGCTCAGCTTGCCCACGAAGGGGTCGGCCACAGTCTTGAAGACGTAGGCAGCGGTAGGCTCGCTCTCTGCACAGGTCAGCTCGACGGGTTCGCCGTTGGCATCCTCAGCCAGAACGCTGTTGTGCTCCGGGCTGGGCAGCAGCTTATGCATATTGTACAGCAGCATATCCAGAGCCTGCTGGTTGACAGCGCTGCCGCAGAACACGGGGGTGATGAGGCCGTCCTTGACGCCCTTGCGCATTCCCTCGACGATCTCTTCAGTGGTGAATGCCTCGCCGCCGAAGAACTTCTCCATCAGCTCGTCGTCGGTCTCGGCGATAGCCTCGCTCATAGCCTCGATAAGGCCCTGGAAGCGGTGGCCGATGTCGGGCAGATCGACCTGCACCTGCTTGCCGCCCTCATACTTGAAGGCCTTCTGGCTGAACAGATTGATGTACACGGGGGTGCCGTCGTCGAGCTTCGCCGGGACGACGCAGGGGCAGACGGTGGCGCCGAACTTTATCTTCATGTCCTCGAGAATCTTGAAGTAGTTCGCGTTCTCCAAATCGCACTTCGAGACGAAGACCATCGTTGCCTTGCCGTTCTTGCGGGCCAGCTGGAACGCTTTTTCCGCACCGACGGTCACGCCGCTGCGGCCCGACACGCACACCAGCACACTCTCGGCTGCACGGATGCCCTCGTACTCGCCTGCCTCAAAGTCGAACAGGCCCGGAGCGTCGATGAGGTTGTACTTGATGCCCTCATACTCCACCGGCACGACCGATGCCGACAGACTGGCCTTCCGCTTTGCTTCCTCGGGGTCAAAGTCCGAAATCGTGGTGCCGTCCTCGACCCGGCCCATACGCTCGGCAGCGCCCGAAAAATAGACCAATGCCTCGGTCAGCGTCGTTTTGCCGCTGCCGGCATGGCCTGCGATCAAGATATTACGGATGTTGTTGCTTGCGTATTTCATATCGGTTTTTCCCTCATTTCCGCCGCACAGAGCATTCTCTCTGTTTTTGTGGCATATTTTACAAAGATAATACCACACTTCAAACGATTTTTGAATATTTCATTTGAAATTTTCAGCTTTTACCCTGCCAAACTTCCCAGCTTTGTTTTGTGCATTTTGCCTTGAGGGCAAATATTTTATTGTAAAAGCTGCCGTAGCACGCTATAATAGGGCCACCGAACCCAATTTTTATGCAGAACAAGGAGCACCACACGATGAAACGCACGGATTACATCAACTGGGACGAATACTTCATGGGCATTGCCCTGCTCACGGCCATGCGCTCCAAGGACCCCAGCAGTCAGGTGGGCGCCTGCATCGTCAGCCCGGAAAACAAGATCCTCTCTCTGGGCTACAACGGTATGCCCATCGGCTGCGACGACGACGCCATGCCGTGGGAGCGGGAGGGTGAGCCGCTGAATACGAAATATATGTACGTCTGCCACGCCGAGCTGAACGCCATCCTCAACAGCGCCCACAACAACCTCAAGGGCGCGCGGGTGTACGTCACCCTCTTCCCCTGCAACGAGTGTACCAAGGCCATCATCCAGTCCGGCATCGCCGAGGTCGTCTACTACAGCGACAAGTACCACGACACCGATTCCAGCGTAGCTGCGCGGTTCATGTTCAAAAAGGCCGGCGTCCGGCTCACCCCCTATCAGCCCAGCGGGCGGAAGATGGAGCTGGAGTTGTAATTCATCGAAAATTATGCTAAACTAAAAATAAGGCGCTGATTGCAAAATTGGTGGTCATGCTTTCCTGTCCCGCGTCGCTGATTCTTCCTCTACATGGAGTGAAGCAGAGATTCCGGGAGGAAAACTTTTTGGTAAAAGCCTCCCGGAGCCTCGAAGGCGAAGGGAGGGATGTCGAATGAATCTGTTGGAGACTCTTGCACTGCTCACCTTCATCCTCGGCCTTCTGGGGCTGATCGTTGATGTAGTCCGTCTGACCATTGAGGTCATGGAGAAGACTTCTCAGAAGAAAAACGATGATAACAAAAAAGATTGACCGCCACAGTGTTCCAAGCCTGACGGTCAATCTTTTTGACTAATAGGGATAGGAAGCTGACCCTTTGCAGTCAGCGCCCCTTCTGTTTGTAGTATAATCGAATCACCGTTCTTTGTCAAGGAGTTCATTCACACTTGACCACTTCGTTCCTTCGTATTATAATAGAGTTTACGAAAGTATAAATATTCAAATTTCAGTGCATAGAGAGGAATATATACAATGAATCTTACGGACCGCAGCTTTTTGAAGCTTCTCGATTACACTCCCGAAGAGATCGAAGGTCTGCTTGACCTCGCCGCCGACCTGAAGGCAAAGAAAAAGGCCGGCATCCGCCACGATGCTCTGCGCGGCAAGAACATTGCCCTTATCTTCGAAAAGACCTCCACCCGCACCCGCTGCAGCTTCGAGGTCGCCGCCCACGACCTGGGCATGGAAGTCACCTACCTCGACCCGTCGGGCAGCCAGATCGGCAAGAAGGAGTCCATCGCCGACACCGCCCGGGTGCTGGGCCGGATGTTCGATGGCATCGAGTACCGCGGCTACGGCCAGAGCATCGTGGAAGATCTGGCCCATTACGCCGGTGTGCCGGTGTGGAACGGCCTGACCAACGAGTTCCACCCCACCCAGATCCTCGCCGACTTCCTCACCATCCGGGAGCACTTCGGCCACCTCAAGGGCATCAACTTCGTTTACTTCGGCGACGCCCGCTACAATATGGGCAACAGCCTGATGGTGGGCTGCGCCAAGATGGGCCTCAACTTCACCGCCTGCGCCCCCAAGAAGTACCAGCCGGACGCTGCACTGGTGGAGCAGTGCAAGACCATCGCCGCCGAGACGGGTGCGACCATCTCCTTCGAGGAAGACCCTGCCAAGGCCGCAAAGGGCGCAGACGTCCTCTACACCGACGTCTGGGTGTCTATGGGCGAGCCGGTCGAGGTCTGGGCCGAACGCATCAACGACCTGGCCGCATATCAGATCAACCAGGACCTGATGAATATCGCCGGCCCCAAGGCCGTGTTCATGCACTGCCTGCCCGCCTACCACGACCACAAGACCACCGTGGGCAGGGAGATGGGCGAGCGCTTTGGCCGCGACGCGATGGAGGTCACCGACGAAGTCTTCGAAGGCCCCCAGAGCATCGTCTTCGACGAGGCCGAGAACCGGATGCACACCATCAAGGCTGTCATGGCGGCCACGCTGGGCTATAACGGCTAAATTATCCGTTTACTCTTTCTTCAGTTGTTCCAAAACACTGCTCAAATACTCCGGAAAGAAATATTTCAGCTCTTCATGGGTGGGATAGTGCTTTACATCCGTATGCACTTCCACGCCTGCCGCTGTCAAATCTTCCAACAGCGCCCTAATGTGCTCTTCGTAGGTGTGCTCTTTATCTGAGTAGTGAATATATACGCGCTGCGTTTTTGCCGCTGTATCTTCCCGAATGCGCTGTTTCAGTCGATGATTCAGCGCATTTTTGTTTTTCTCCGTAACCGGTCCACCCAGAATTTCTTCCAACGTAGGACGGAACTTTTCGCTGTCCAGATAGTTTCCTAAAAAATACTGCGGAGCCGCGACTACCATCACAGAGTTTGGATAATGAATACCAAAATTCAGTGCTGCATATCCGCCCTTGCTTGAGCCGCTGAACACGATGTATTTGAACAGCGTTCTGCTCTCCGCAATGCACCTGTCAATCAGCTCGAATACTGCCGTCTCTACGGCATGATTTTCCTTGCAGCCAAGATAATACACACCCAGCTGTCTCGGCCCGAAATCATCCTTGATCAAAAGTCGGTTCACGCCGCATTCTTTCAGCGTCCGCACCTGATTATACCGGGGGCCTGCGTCGTTGCACGCCTGAAAGCCCACCACCAGAATATCGCTCTTTTTGCAGGGAAAAAACATATACCGAAGTGTCTGACCATCCTGCGCCGTAAATTCTTTCTCATTCCACCGCTGGACAGCCTCCGTATAGATTCGGTTCACGCCGCGATGCCAAAACGAACGAATGTTCATGCTCTCACCTCAAAGACATTATAACATTCCCTCTGGTTGTTTTCCAGATTCACCGCCGGGATGTTCCTTCGATTTTTTCTTGCGAAAAACGCCCTCTGCCCGTATAATGGTAAGATAACACTTTCTTGCTGATAAAGGAGGCCCACAATGGGCGGAGGACACGTTTCAAGACCAGATTTCGGGATGCCGCAGCCCGACCCGGCCCACCCGCTGACGGAGTTTTACTGCCTGTTGCAGCGGGCCTTAGACCGGGAGGGCGTGTTTGCCCTGCCCGCGCTGTATGCGCAGTTCCGCGCTCCGGCCCGGCGCATCTACGCCGACGAGGCGGCGGATTTTCTCACCCTCTCCCCCGACGAAGAGGCAGGTTCTGCCCGTTTGCTGGCCCCGGCGCAGCTGCAGCTGCTCTATTCCTCTCTGCATGTCATGCCGGATGGTGCGCCCGCCGCGCTGCTGCTCACCGAAGAATGCACCCGGACGGTATACGCTGTCCAGCTGCTGCCGCCCTTCGTCTGGGAAGACCCTCTCCCGCCCCTGCCGGACACTCCGGCGGCGCTGAGCCTCACCCTCACCATGCGGGACGTGGAAGAGATAGACGCCTGCCCCGCCGCGCTGGGCCACCGTCTCGCCTGCGACAAGGCGGGCAAACGCTGGCTCCACCACCCCCGGGCCGAGACGTATCTCTCCGAGCGGGTAGCTCTCTTCCAGCGGCTCTACCGATAACTGAACAGAAGCTCTCAGGGTCATTTGCCAAAACATGGCGGCAAATGGCCCTTTTGTTTTTGGCGTATTCATGTTATACTTTGGGTACCTTGTGCGATGCCGGGCGGAAGATTTTTCCGCTCTGCACCATAAACTGCAATAATCGGGGCCGCTCATCCGTATACAGGGTGAATGTCCCCAATAAGAGATAATTTTCCACCGGGTCCTGCTGTACACAGGACATCAAAGGAGCATAGAACTATGGGACAGCTGACCAAAAACGAGATTTTTGCGCTGGCCGTGCAGCGATACAGTGACACGGTGTTCCGAGCCGCCATGCACAACTGCAGCTGCACCGCCGATGCGGAAGATGTGGTGCAGGATGTTTTCGAAAAGCTGCTGTGCTACAATGGCCGCTTCGAGAGCGAGGAACACCTGAAAGCCTGGCTGCTGCGTGTGACCATCAACCGCTGCCACGACCTGACCCGTGCCGCCCACCAGAAGGACACCGAGCTGGACGAGAATCTTCCTGCTCCGGAGCAGATGGAAGACGGCAGTGTGCTGGACGCCGTGCGCACCCTGCCCGAGAACTACCGCAACGCGGTCTACCTCCACTACTACGAGGGGTACACCGCCGCCGAGGTGGGCCGGATGCTGGGCGCACCCACCAACACGGTGCTCAGCTGGCTTCGCCGCGCCCGCGCACAGTTACATACGATGCTGAAGGAGGAGATCGAAGATGAGGTGGTATGAGTACAAGATGGAGGTAGACGACCTTCACGCTTCGGACGACCTGAAAGCAAAGCTCCTCGCCATGCAGCCGGCAGAAGAGGCACCGAAACCCGCCAGGAAACCGAAAAAAGCCATCCACTTTCCCCGCAAGACTCTGAGCATCGCCGCCTGCGGCCTGCTCTGCGGCGTTGGTCTGTATGCAGCAGTCCACTCCCCCATCAGCCTGCTGCCTGCGGGCGGCGCGGCCCTCAGCTCTGCCCCTGAGACGGCCTCCTACGCCGCCGCCTACTCGATGGACGACGTGAACAGCGCCCTTGCCGCACCCAAGATGGCCGTCCAGGCCGGTGGAAGCGCCGATGCCATGAGCGACCGCGATGCAGGCGGCACCGGCACCCTCAGCGCCGAGGCCGCGCAGACGAGCACAAAGCTCATCTACACTGCCAACCTCACCATCGAGAGCAAGGACTTTGACGCCGCCCGCACCGCGCTCACCGACGCCGTGAGCGCCGCCGGAGGCTATCTGGAATCCAGCAACGAATCCTCTTACACCGGCTCGAGCCGCACCCTCTCCCTCACCATCCGCGTCCCGCAGGACAACTACGCGAGCTTCCTCGAAGCCGCCGCGCAAGCGGGCAACCTCGTGGACAAGAGCGAGCAGGTGCAGGACGTCACCACCCAGTATATGGACATCGAGGCCCGGCTCTCCAACCTGACGGCCCAGCGCACACGTTTGCAGGAGCTTCAGGCCAGCGCCGAAAACCTCGCCGACCTGCTGGAGATTGAATCTTCCCTCAGCGACGTCCAGTACCAGATCGAGAGCTGGCAGTCGCAGCTGGACTGGTACAGCCAGCAGGTGTCCTGCTCCACGGTCTACCTCTCGCTGGACGAGGTGAAGGAATACACCCCCACCGAGGAATCCTACCTCTCCCAGCTGTCCAGCGCCCTCCGCAATGGCTGGACGGGCTTCGTCTCCGGCATCCAGCAGCTGACGGTCTGGGTCGTGGGCGTCTGGCCCGTGCTGGTCGTTCTGGCCGCAGCCGCCCTCGTCGTCCGCTTCGTGCGCCGCCGCACCCGCAAGTGATATTCGCTCTGTCGAAGCGCCCCGGAATGGGGCGCTTTTTGTTTCCGGCAGCGGCCTTTTCGAAAAAGTCATATTCTTTTTGAAAAAACGCTTGACAAGTCCCCCGCCTTGTGGTATTATACTTGAGCAGTCAGCGAGAGGCCGACAGCAAAAAGTAAATATCGCGGGGTGGAGCAGTCTGGTAGCTCGTCGGGCTCATAACCCGAAGGTCGTTGGTTCAAATCCGGCCCCCGCAACCAACAAGCATCTTGATTTTATCAAGATGCTTTTTCTTTTTTGCATACAAAACGAGAGGCCGCACAGCTGTGCGGCCTCTCGTTTGCGTTTATATCTTTTACAGCATCCCGTGCCGACGCTGTTCGGCTTCCAGCTCCTGATTCAGGGCCGCCTTGCGGTGGTCGAGCAGGAGGTCTTTGTTGTACTGGAAATACCGCTCACAGCCGTTTTCGGCGATGAACGCATGGGCGGCGGGCGAGAGGGTCAGTTCGGTGACGAAGACCACCATCTCCTGACTCTCGGCGAATGCCTGCTCCATGAAGTCGAAGGCCGCTTCCAGCGCGGCGCTGGCCGTCTGCTGGGCGGTGTCCCGGGCGTCCGACAGGGTTCCGAACTGGGTGCGCAGCACCTTGAAAGCGGCGTCCGCGTCCGGCGCGGCGGCGCGCAGAAGCTCTTTCTCCCAGCCGCGCAGGGTCTTGGCGGTCTGCAAGCGGGCTTCCAGCGTGGGCTTATCCAGCAGACCGGCGGTCCGCTTTTTCTGGGTCTCGGCCTCGTAGTCGGCGATCATCTGGTCAAAGAGCTGCGCCCAGCAGTTCGGCTCCTGTGCCAGCTCTGCGGGCATCTCGGCAAAGGCTTTCTTCGTCTCCCGCAGGAAGGCATAGCAGCTGTCGGCCACAGCGTCTGCCCGCCGGGAGGCAGAGAAGCGCGTCTCGAGGCCGGACAGGATAAGGTTCACGAGGCTCAGCTTCTCGTCGAAGGGGGCCTGCAGCAGCCGCGCAAAAGCGGCAGGCTTGGCCTGACCGGCCAGAATGTCCTCCACGCCGTAGTCGTCACGGTACTTGTAGTAGAGGTCGAGGTAGGCCGAGAAGTCCTCGGCGATCTTCTGGTGCTGGATATACTGGCGGATGAGCTCTTCATCGGCCTGCAGGCCCAGCGACTCATAGGTATTGAGCAGGTTGGAGAGGTCTTCCCAACCGCGGGCGGTGACGAACTGGGTGCCGTCCACGTCGGCGTTTATCTGGTAGAAGTTCTGGGGGTGCAGTTCGAGGTAGCTCAGGATCGCGCTGTGGATGTGGGCTGCACGGGCGTAGTCCTTCCAGACCGGCAGATCCGGCTCAATGTCCATCCGGCGGACGCGGTCGAGGGTGACAATATCGAAATCGCGGACGGATTTATTGTACTCCGGCGGGTTGCCTGCCGCCACGATGACCCAGCCCGCAGGCACGGCCTGATTGCCGAAGGTCTTGCACTGCAAAAACTGCAGCATGGTGGGGGCCAGCGTCTCGGAGACACAGTTGATCTCGTCGATGAAGAGGATGCCCTCTTTCAGGCCGGTGGCCTCCATCTTGGCGTAGACACTGGCGATGATCTCGCTCATGGTGTACTCCGTCACAGAGACATCCCGGCCGCCGTAGTTGCGCTGACGGATGAAGGGCAGGCCCACGGCGCTTTGGCGGGTGTGGTGGGTGATGGTATAGGCCACCAGCGCCACGCCGCACTCCCGCGCCGCCTGCTCCATGACCTGGGTCTTGCCGATGCCCGGAGGCCCCATCAGCAGGATAGGGCGCTGGCGGATGGCCGGAATGGCGTATTCGCCCAGAGCATCTTTGGCGAGGTACGCTTTGACGGTATGCTCGATCTCTTCTTTGGCTCGTTTGATGTTCATATTCTTTCCCTCGTTATCACGAATTGTTGAGGTCACGGTAGAGGTCGTCTTCCTCCGCCAGCGCTTCGGACAGGGCCGAGGCGCTGCGGGCTGCCTCACCGGTAAATTCTTCTTCGTCCAGCACTACTTTCATCGCCCAGGGCGGCACATTGGCGTCGTCGAAGCGGCCGCCCAGAAATAGAAATGCCGTGTCGTAAGCCGGGCGTCGGGCCGGGTAAGTACCCATACCGTCGGTAAAATAGAGCAGACCCCGGAGGTTCGAGAACTTCTTCTCGGCGCAGAGCTGGCTGACGTACTCGAAGGCGGGCCGGAAATCGGTGCCGCCGCCGCCCCGCAGCTCGAAATGGTTCATGGCACGGATGAGGTCGTCTTCGTTTTTGACGGGAATATCCTGCCGCACCGCGTTGTCGGCCTGGATGAGGTGGAGATTCATCCGATGGAAGAAATTCTCCCTGCCCTTCAGCAGAGTGTACGTCTCGGCCAGAAAGGCCCGCACCAGCTCACCCGAGGTGGAGTAGCTGGTGTCGATGACGAGGGCCAGCTCTTCTATCTTCTTGCTCTCCCGGGTCTCCAGCGGCTCGATGAGGGGCAGGTTGCCGTAGACCGACAGGCCATAGGTGTAAAAGTTCAAATCGAACTCGTCCGGGTCGAGGTGGACTTCCTCCCGGGTGACACAGAACCGGCGCAGGAAGTCGCCGTAGCTGCGGCGGCTGCGGTTTGCGGCTTTGATCTGCTCCCGCATGGCATCCGCGCCCTCACCGGCCTCTTTGTCCCGGAGTTCCAGCTCTGTCTGCATCCGCTCGCCGATTTTTTGCCACGTCTTCTGGGGCAGCGGCGCAGGCATCTGCTGAGGCTGTTCGGGGGCATCTTTGGGCCAGAGGCGGTGGTCGTCGGTGTAGAATTCTTTTTCCAGCTGGCGGAGCACGCCGGGAGTCTGCCGCACCAGCCAGCGGTAGATGGGAGCTGCAGCAGCCACTTTTTCCTGCGCGATGATCTCCTCATAGGCGTGTTGGCGCACCCACGTCAGGGGGCGCTGGACGCTCTTGCGGCCAAGACCGTCGATGACGTTCTCCACCGCAATGTCACACGCAAGGTCCCACAGGCGTTTGTCCCGCTTGCCGCGCAGCCAGAGATGGCGGAAGATGCAGTGGAACACCGTGTGGAGGTAGAGCCGGTTGAGATATTTGGGGTTCTTCTGGTAGAGCCGCAGCAGAGCGCTGGGCTGGTAGCAGAGGATGGTTCCATCCGTCGCCAGCACACCGCACCGCTCGTCGGCGGTGGGCGTCAGGGCCGAGAGGGCCTGGTCTAAAAAGCGGAAGTCCAGATACAGCCCGCTGCGCACCACGGCCAGCACCTCGCCGCCCATCCGGGCCTGCCACTCTTCGTGAGTCTCGGGACGGGCTGACTGGAAGGGCTTGCGGGGGTCAAAAAACTTTTCCTTCTCAGAAATCAAAATCATACCTCTTCTTTTGGGGCGCAGCGGCACGCTTTTTGTGCTCTGCGTCGGCCAGCAGGGCTGCAGCTTCGGCATTGTCGGCCTTGGCCGCGAGGGCAGCACCCTCGGCAAAGGCATCCGTATCCATCACATCCAGCGCCAGCAGAACTTTGATGACCTCGGTGTCCTGCGCCTTGAGCAGACGGGTCAGCACCCGCCCGGTGTTGGTCTTGAGGAAGTCCCGGTATGCATCCCGGGCGGCATCGCTCAGCTGCCACGGCCAGCGCAGGCGGTCGAAGCAGAGCATCGCCATCACGGAAGCGTCGTCGGCGTCGTGGCCCTGCGGGAAGATGGCGTCGTACTCCGCCGGGAGAAGCTTATTTTCGAGAAAGCACTGCCGGTAGTGGTAGCCCTGCCCCGAAAAGGTGTGGAGCAGGATGTGGGCGGGCGTCTCCTCGATGTCCTCCCAGTAGGCGGGATACCACAGCCCCGCCCGGGGTGCGGCCTCCCCCACCGGCCAGAACAGCGCCCGCACGGCCTCGGTGATGCTGCCCACGAGGGCGAACAGGCCGGTGGCCTGCTCGGGCGTGGCGCGGATGATGAGGTCTTCCAGCGCAAAGCAGTTGAGGAAGACATCGCTGCCCATGGTCAGCTCTCCTGTCCCGGCAGTCAGGCGGCGCAGCCTGCGGCAGTTGTAGAATGTGCAGCTGCCGATGACCCGCAGACTATCCGGCAGGGTGACTTCTTCGAGGAAGTTCCCGCAGATAGGGTGGAGCTCGTCGTCCTGCGCCGGGGCGGCGGGGGCGTCGAAGTCAAAGCTGTACCGCTCTTTGCCGCTCACATCCCGGCCAAAAGCACGGGTCAGACAGAGCTTGCCGTCCTCGGCCCGCTCATAGCGGCAGGTCTTTTCCGGCCCGGGCAGACCCCGGGGCTTTTCGGAAAAGCAATAATCTCCCAGTTCGGTGATGGGCCACTGGCCCTCCCCTTCCGGCGCAGGAACAGCCCCGGGCAGCTTTACGCAGGGCTCGCCGCCGTACACCCGCACAAGGCGGGCCGTGCCGCCCGCCAGCGGCAGAATATCTAGTATCATAAGAACCTCGCTCACAAAAAAGCTGCCGCACAGACACGCCGTGCAGCAGCTCCGTTCAAAACTTCATCACTGTGCGGCCTGTGCAAGGCAATCGTTCATTGCCGCAAATACCGCGTCGCTGGTCATGGTGCTGCCGGAGACAGCATCCACTCCAACGGTCGAGCCAGCCGCCAGCAGGGAGGCCGACAGCGTCTCTGCCGCCTTGCCGCCCAGCTCCGGCGTCTCGCCGGAAGCGTCTATCACAACATTCGTCACCTTGCCGCCGGTGATGGTCACGGTAACGCCCACCTCGCTCAGACAGCCCTGCGCACTGGCGGTGTAGGTGCCGTCGGTGTAGGTGTCAGCATTATCGGCAGCAGGCACGGTGCCGGTGCTCGAGATATAAAGGGCCAGCACGATGCCGAGGATGACGTCCAGCACCAGCATGAGGATAATGTTGCGGGTCATGTGTTTTTTCATGGTCTGTGAAGTGCTCCTTTTGCGATGTTTAGGGTCCGCTCGTTACTTTGCGGGCTTGAAGCTGTCGCGCAGGGTCACGACACGATTGTACACGCCGGGGTTCTTCGAGTCGGGCGTGAAGAAACCGGTGCGCACGAACTGGAACTTATCGCCGGGCTTTGCGTCGGCCAGAGCCTCTTCCAGCTTGCAGCCCTTGCGGACGACAACGCTGTCGGGATTCAGATAATCCTTGTAGTCGCTGCCCTCGGGGATGGCATTCATGTTCGCCTCGGTGAAGAGCTTGTCGTACAGGCGTACCTCGGCATCCACGGCGTGGGCGGCGCTCACCCAGTGGATGGTACCCTTGACCTTGCGGCCATCGGCAGGGTTGCCGTTGCCGGTCTCGAGGTCGGCAGTGCAGTGGATGACAGCGATGCTGCCATCGGGGTTCTTCTCGACGCTCTCGCACTTGACGATATAGCCGCCCATCAGACGGACTTCGCCGCCGACGGTCAGGCGCTTGAACTTCGGAGGCGGCACCTCGGCGAAGTCCTCGTTCTCGATCCACAGCTCCCTGGTGAAGGCGACCTTGCGGGTAGTGGTGTCGTTGGCTTCACGGTTGGGGTTGTTGGCGATGTCGAAATACTCGGTCTTGTCGGCAGGGTAGTTGTCCACCACCAGCTTGACGGGGTCCAGCACGGCGATGCGGCGCTGCGCGGTCAGGTCCAGCTCGCTGCGGATGCAGGCTTCCAGCTGGCGCATATCAATGAGGTTGTCGGACTTGGAGATGCCGGCCTCACGCACGAAAGTGAAGATGGAAGAAGCGGTGTAGCCGCGGCGGCGCAGGCCGCACAGGGTGGGCATGCGGGGGTCATCCCAGCCGTCCACGATGCCCATCTCCACCAGCTCACGCAGATAGCGCTTGCTCATGACGGTGTTGGTCATGTTCAGGCGGGCGAACTCACGCTGCTTGGGGAACTCGGTGCCAAAAATGTTCTCGATGACCCAGTTGTACAGCGGGCGGTGGTTCTCGAACTCGAGGCTGCACATGCTGTGGGTGATGCCCTCGATGGCGTCCTGGATGGGGTGGGCAAAGTCGTACATCGGGTAGATGCACCACTTATTGCCCTGACGGTGATGCTCGGCGTACTTGATACGGTAGATGGCCGGGTCACGCAGATTCATGTTGGGGCTGGCGAGGTCGATTTTAGCGCGGAGGGTCTTTTCGCCCTCCTTGAACTCGCCTGCACGCATCCGGCGGAAGAGGTCGAGGTTCTCTTCCGGGGTGCGGTCGCGCCACGGAGAGGGACGGGAGGGCTTGCCTGCGTCGCTGCCGCGGTACTCGCGCATCTCGTCGCGGGTCAGGTCATCGACGTATGCCTTGCCCTCGAGGATGAGCTTCTCGGCGTACTCGTAGCACTTGTCAAAGTAGTCGCTGCCGTAGAAGATGCCGCCGTTGGGGTCGGCACCCAGCCAGTGCAGGTCCTCGATGATGCTGTTGACATACTCCTCACCTTCACGGGCGGGGTTGGTGTCGTCGAGGCGGAGGTTGAACTTGCCGCCGTACTGGTTTGCGATGGACCAGTTGATATAGATCGCCTTGGCGCTGCCGATGTGCAGGTAGCCGTTGGGCTCCGGCGGGAAGCGGGTATGGATCTCGCTGATTTTGCCTTCGGCGAGGTCGGCGTCAATGATCTCAGTCAAAAAGTTTTTATCTGCCATAATGGCGTTCCCCCTGTCAGGGCATAGCAAGCCCGGAATTACACTTTTGATACCCCTTATAATACACTATTTCCCGCTTTCCTTCAAGGTGGAAAGCCGAAGTTCCACCTGTTTTCGGCGTCGTTTTGCGAAAAAGCTTTCCCTGTCTCCCGCTTTTTGCAAAAAAGGCGAAATTCATGCTTGACATTCCGCACAGAATCTTATATAATAATCAAGCATTCAGCGAATGCGACAGATAGATAGGGGTATAGCTCAGTTGGTAGAGCAGCGGTCTCCAAAACCGCGTGCCGTGAGTTCGAGACTTACTACCCCTGCCACAAGCGCACAGAGAGTACTCTGTGCGTTTTGTTTTTGTATTTTTCCCTGAATGTCGGACTTTCCCAAACTTTTTTGACATTTTCTGAAATTCATGCTTGACAACAGCGCGTTTCTCAGGTATAATAACACACGTTCCGGCGGTCAACCGCCAGAAACGATGCACTTGAGCGATCATGGCCCGGTAGCTCAGTTGGTTAGAGCACCAGCCTGTCACGCTGGGGGTCGTCGGTTCGAGCCCGATCCGGGTCGCCATTTGCTGCTATAGCTCAGTTGGTAGAGCGCATCCTTGGTAAGGATGAGGTCTCCAGT
>ERZ773139.2860-NODE-2860-length-16490-cov-4.089261_pt1 | contig 16490 bp, 16 predicted proteins | sample MGYA00580854_ERZ773139 | MGnify/ENA primary metagenome ERZ773139 (study PRJEB29015, sample SAMEA2737809) | human gut metagenome | biome: human gut; feature: human-associated habitat; material: faeces | place: China | collected 2012 ...
TTCAAGATCGCCATGCAGACCCTGGACGGCGGCCGCATCGGCATCGCGGCCCAGGGCCTGGGCATTGCCGAGGGCGCTCTGCAGGAGGCAATCAACTACACCAAGGGCCGCGTCCAGTTCGGCAAGCCCATTTCTAAGTTCCAAAACACTCAGTTCACCCTGGCCGACCTGGAGCTGGGCTGTGAGGCGGGTCGCCTGCTGACCTATCAGGCCGCTATCGCCAAGGGCGAGGGAAAGCGCTATACCAAGCAGGCCGCTATGGCGAAGCTCTTCACCTCCGAACATGCCATGAAGACCACCACCAAGGTGGTGCAGATGTTCGGCGGCTATGGCTACACCAAGGATTACCCGGTGGAGCGCATGATGCGGGATGCAAAGATTACGGAAATTTATGAAGGCACCAGCGAGGTCCAGCGTATGGTCATTTCCAGCCACCTGGGCGTTAAGTAAGATAGGAGGTAAAAGGTAAAATGAAAATTCTTGTAACAGTAAAGCAGGTTCCCGATACCTCCGGTAAGGTGGCAGTGAACCCCGATGGCACCCTGGACCGTGCGTCCATGCAGACCATCATCAACCCCGATGACCTGAACGCCGTTGAGGCTGCTCTGGCTCTGAAGGACGAGCTGGGCTGCAAGGTGGTGGCCTTCACCATGGGTCCCCCTCCCGCAGAAGGCATGCTCCGTGAGCTGATGGCCATGGGCGTGGACGAGGGCGTCCTCATCACCGCCCGTGAGTTCGGCGGCTCCGATACTTACGCTACCTCCCAGATCATTGCCGCCGGCATCGACACCTACGGCGTGGACGAGGATGACATCATCCTGGCCGGCCGTCAGGCCATCGACGGCGATACCGCCCAGGTGGGCCCCCAGATCGCTGAGAAGCTGCATCTGCCCCAGATCACCTATGCCGGCGAGATCACCAAGGACGGCAATACCCTGACCGTGAAGCGTATGCTGGAGGATGGCTACATGACCGTGAAGGTCAAGACCCCCTGCATGATCACCTGCATCAAGGAGCTGAATCAGCCCCGTTACCTGTCCGTGGGCGGCGCCTTTGAGGCTTATAGCAAGCCCCTGGTCACCATGACCTACGAGACACTGAAGGATCACCCCCTGATCGATGCTACTACCATCGGCCTGAAGGGCTCCCCCACCAATATTCTGACCTCCTTCACGCCTCCTCAGAAGGGCGCCGGCATGATGCTCGAAGGCGCCGGCAAGGAGACCACCGACAAGCTGGCAGGCATCCTGGCCGCCAAGCACATCATCTAAGGAAGGAGATAAGAAAATGGCTTTTAATAGTGCTGACATCGGCGCCTTCAAAAACGTATGGGTTTTCTGTGAGCAGCGCCAGGGCAAGATGATGCCCACTACTTTTGAACTGATCTCCGAGGGGCGGAAGCTGGCTGACGAGCTGGGCGTAGAGCTCTGCGGCATCCTGCTGGGCGACAATGTGGACGCCATCGCCCCCGAGCTGGGCAACTACGGCGCAGACAAGGTGTATGTGTACAACAGCCCCCTGCTGAAGGACTACACCACCGACGCTTATACCAAGGTCATCTCCGAGGCAGTGGAGGACATTAAGCCCGAGATCCTGCTGTTCGGCGCCTCCAACATCGGCCGTGACCTGGCTCCCCGGTGTGCTGCCCGTCTGCACACCGGCCTGTGCGCCGACTGCACCCACCTGGACATTGATATGCCCATCTACAAGAACTTCCTGAAGGAAGCTTCCACTCTGCCCGCCGAGCGCATCGAGAAGCTGGGTACCGTGAAGATCAACGGTGCTGACCACGATGTGTCCCGCGACATCAAGATGACCCGTCCCGCCTTCGGCGGCCACCTGATGGCTTCCATCTTCTGCCCCCGCTTCCGTCCCGCCATGGCCACTGTGCGCCCCGGCGTTATGAAGAAGCGCGAGTGCAAGAAGGATGTGGAGATTCTGCATCCCGCCTTCAACCTCACCGAGGCCGACATCAAGACCGAGGTTGTGGAGGTCGTGAAGGCTGCCAAGAAGCTGGTTGACCTGATCGGCGCCGACTTCATCGTGTCCGTGGGCCGCGGCATCAGCAAGGATGTCGAGGGCGGCATCAAGCTGGCCGAGGAGCTGGCCGAGGTTCTGGGCGGCGTCGTGGGTTCCTCCCGCGCCTGCGTGGACGCCGGCTGGATCACCGCTGACCACCAGGTCGGCCAGACCGGTAAGACCGTGCATCCCAAGGTTTACATCGCTCTGGGTATCTCCGGCGCTATCCAGCACAAGGCTGGTATGCAGGACAGTGAGTGCATCATCGCTGTGAACAAGAACGAGTCCGCCCCCATCTTTGAGGTGGCTGACTACGGTATCGTGGGTGACCTGTTCAAGGTCGTTCCCGAGCTGATTGAGTCCATCAAGGCCCAGAAGGCCGCTAAGTAAGGCTCTGTTTACCGATTCAAAAAGGGCTGTCCCATTTTGGGACAGCCCTTTCATCGTCTCTGGCGAATAATCTCCGATTTTTCTGCCAAAAGGCCCCAAGTCTGCCGTGCGCATAATTTTGTCGCAAGCGGCAAAATTCCACTACTTCTCGCTTGAGAGGTATTTTTCCCCACGTACATGTCGCTGTGAAAAATGACATAAGCTTTTTTGCCGCCTGCGGGCGGCAAACTCTGTGCGGCCTTTTAGCGGAGCACCCTCTATCTCTCCGTTGGGGGTTACTCGCCCCACCAAGCTATCCGTAGGTGCGGGGTTCTACCCCGCCCACTGCGAAAAACTCTTTGCAATTGTGTAGGGGCGGACACCGCTGTTCATCTGTCTTTATCCAATCCTCAAAATTGCGTAGGGCGGAGTGATCTTATTCCGTCGCCCCCACAACAAAAACACCCCGGGCCCTCCCTATGGAGGGCCCGGGGGTCATTCTTTTACAGGGGCTATCTCACTTCACCAAAATTTTCTTTTTCACCACAAATACGATGCCGGTTACGGACAGGAGCATTACAGCACCCAGCAGCATAAGGCTTGCGCTGTCACCGGTGGCGGGATTAGGCTCCGATGCGGGAGCATCACTGCCGGCATCAGACGCAAAGGCAGGGATAGCTTCCGTCTTGGTTGCCTGACACACGGTGCAGGTGTAGGTCTTAACGCCGTCCGCTTCGGTAGTGGCGGCCTTGGTTACAACACCGTCATCCCAGCTGTGGTCGTCGGACTTGGGCAGGCTCTTGGTCTGAGTCGCATCGCAGAACTTACAGGTCTGCGTGGCAACACCTTCGTCCTTGCAGGTGGGAGCCGTGGTCGTCTTCCACTCGCCATAGGTGTGCTCGTGGGACACAACATGCTTGTAGAGCTCCAGGGTCAGGGTATGCGCCTGCTGAGCCAGGGAGGCGCTCTGCTCGGTGGCGTATGCCTTTGCCTCGTCACCGCTCATTTCGGCCAAAGTGGCCTTCATCTCGGCGGCCTTGTCGTAGCAGAGCTGCTGCATCTTGGCCAGCTCGCTGTGGATCAGGGCATTGTCCTCCGCAGAGCACTGATCGGACAGCGCATAGTTGGACAGGGCATCCACGGTCCAGTAGTAGCCGTTTTTCCAGCCCTCGGGAAGGACGACGTATCCACTGCCCCAGTAGCTGGAGAAAGCATAGGTGCCATAGGGATCGGCCGGGGCTGTATCGGTGGTAGTAGCTTCCTCACCACCAAACTTATAGCCATCGTACATGTCGGTGGTCAGAGAGGGAAAATAGGGGATGGCCACGGAGTACTGGCCGTGCTCCATAGCTAACCACTCGATGGTGCCGGTCTCCGGAGCATCGGCGGATTGGATCTGGAAAATGTGCCACTCCAGGCTGCCGATGTTGGCGATGTCATCCACCTTATAGTAGTCCACCATATCATGAATGCTGATCTTGCCCAGCTTGTTCTGAATGTTTGTATACAGGGAAACAACCTTGCCGTTCTTCACGTTGGAGATGGTGAAGTCCTCGGGGGCGATGGTGGAAGCGGACAGGGTATCAGAGGCCAGGAAGTAGTTCAGACCGTTTACCAGCCGGGCGTTGGGGCTCCCGTTTGCATACGCGCAGTAGGATTTATAAACATCGATGGTATTCTCAGTCTCGCTGCCCTCATAGGTGCCGGCCTGCTTGGCCACCTCAATGAGGTTGGCGGAGGAGAGGACGTTGTCCGTGTCATCCAGATCCACCAAGCCGATGGCGCCCATATTGGGGTTCATGGTGATCATATCGGAGCTCAGCTTCACGGCGGTATAGGTGTGGCCGGTAAAGTTCTCTACATACCAAATCTCATTCTGGTCGCCGATAAGCACACCGGAGGGCTCGCCGGCACCAACCGTTTCGAAGATGTTCAGCAGTAGCTCCACGCCTTCCTTGGCGCTGGAGGCCTCGCTGAGGAGGATGGTAGCCATATCACTTTCACAGATGCCAAGGTCCTCCATGGGGTCGGCATTTACCACGGCGCCATTGGGGCTGAGAGTGACCATGGCGGAGACGGAGACACCCTTTTCATTGGAGCCGACCTCTTCCATGGGGGTGTGGGGATGGGTCTGGCCGCAATCAGGGCACACACCGGAGATGTTGTCATCGGAGGTGGCAGTGTAGGCGTAGCTGTCATGGGTGAAGGTGTGGGTGAAGCCGTAGCAGCCCTCGTATACGCTGCCGGCGGCATATTTGCTGTGCTGGTTAACATAGGCAATCTTGTTGTAGCCGTTGCTATAGTCCTCACTTCGCGCCATGAAGGAAGAACCGTCGTCTGTCAGGTCAGAGCCCACATAGACCATGGTGCAGGCCGATGCGCTGATCACGCAGAGCAATAATGTGGCGGTCAGTGCTGCCATAAGGATCCAAAGCTTCTTCATTGTTTTCATTTTTGTTCTCCCTTCCTGTGCTGAACCTCCATGGCGCTGAGGAACGCACGGTTTTATGTGATGACTTGATTATACATAAATATTCACTAATGTCAAGCAAATAATGAATAAATATTTATAATAAATACAAATTTAGAATGTATATGCAAAATAAGAGCGTAAGAGGTATCGCCGCTTGTGAAATCCTGCCAAAGCAGAGGGGAGCGCTTCCCGGCAGGGTGGGAATGCACCTTGACGGAGGGGATCTTTTTCGGTATACTACAGAAAAACGGAGGAGGAATTCACGATGGGATTTGTCGCGATGATCGGTCTGATTTTCGGACCCCTTGTCAGCCTGCTGTTTGCGGCGTGGTTTTATGTGCGATGGCAGAACGAGGAGGACGAGAAGCTGGCGCAGAAAAATAGAAAAGTTTGCTTCCGCGCCCTTATTGCTGCGGGTATATGCCTGGTGGTGTTCGGCGTGCTGAAGCTGATATTCCCCATTGCACCGTGAAAATACAATAAAAAAGCCGCCGGGAGGCGGCTTTTTTGTGTCCGGTTGCCTCGGAAGGGGCAACTCTTTTTTTGCCTGCGTCCATAGGCGTAAGATCGAACCACATGAGCAGGGGGGCGGTGCGGCCTCTTTTGCAGGAAAAGGAGGGCTTATGGACGTATATGGGTATATCCGCGTGTCCAGTGTGGACCAGAACGAGGACAGGCAGCTGATCGCACTGCGGGGCAAGGGCGTGGCGATGCGGCACATCTATTTGGACAAGCAGTCGGGAAAGGATTTTCACCGGCCTCAGTACAAGCGGCTGGTGAAGGCATTAAAGCCGGGCGACCTGCTCTATGTGCTGAGCATTGACCGACTGGGGCGGGACTACAGGGAGATCCAGCAGCAATGGCGGCTGCTGACCAAGGAGAAGGGGGTGGACATCTGCGTGCTGGACATGCCGCTGCTTGACACCAGGCAGGGAAAAGACCTCATGGGCACATTTATAGCCGATCTGGTGCTGCAGATCCTGTCCTTTGTGGCCCAATCAGAGCGGGAAAACATCCGCTGCCGACAGCAGGAGGGCATCGCGGCGGCCAAGGCCCGGGGGGTGAAGTTCGGCCGCCCGCCGCTGCCGCTGCCGGAGAATTTCTATGAGGTCCAGCGCCGCTGGCGGAATAAGGAGCTGACCCTCCGCCAGGCGGCGGAGGCCTGCGGCATGCCGACAGGGACCTTCTATGGCAAGGCGGTGAAATTTGAAAAGGGGCTTTAAAAAAAGTGTGGAAAATTTGGAAAGGTATACCTTTGCAAATCGCAAGGGTATACCTTTCATAATATAAGTATACTGGAAAATATTGATTTTACAAGGAGAAAAAGTGCGATTAAATGTAGAAAAAGAGCGTTTTAAATTGTATACATTTCAATTCTGTTGAATAGAGAGGAGAGCGTATGAAGAAGCATGGTGGAGCCATAGTTTTTGTGGTGTTGCTGATGGTGGTGGGATTTTTTTTCTTTAAAGATGAATTGCATATAGACATAAAAAATCCGTTTGCGGGAAAGTCGGAGGTCCCGGATTCCGTGGTGGAGGAGATGCTGGCCGAGACAACGGATTCCATAGGCTATAGCGCGGATGAGGCTACCTATACCTGGGAGGTAAAGCATACCCCCGACCGGGAGCAGCACCAGGACACAGTGGAGCTGACCGTGGTTTATAGCGGCAAATACGGGGCGGCCACCGTTAAAAGGACGCAGACCTATCAGTATTACAAGGAAAATGACATTTGGGATGTTTGCGAATCCGGCGATTTGGAGACCAAGGATATACAATGGGACCTGAAGAAATTGCTGGATGGAAAGACGTATACAAAGACATATACAGAGCCGTGTGCGGATGTGAATAACGGGGCCAGCTACACGGTGACACTCTCTGACCTGGATCTGAATGCGTTGACGGTTACGGCGACATACAGCTATACCCCGCCTAAGTCAGAACGAGATCAATGTCACTATAACAATTATTATGTGAAAAACTTGAACGGAGAGCAGGTAGATAGACTGAGCGGAACGGTGAAATGTCATATCGAAGAACTTGAAATATATGGTGAAATGAGCGGCTACTATATAAAGGAACCGGTAGGAAGTTTGTGGCTTGATACGAGTTGGTCCGTTTTTGATTATAAAAAACAGGGTGATATAGCTGTTTATTTCCATTTTACTGAACCCTTATTATACAGTGACAGTGGTGTTACTGTGCAGAGCATTTCAGAGTATTAAAAAGATAAACAAGTATGCTAACGGCTTGCTGCCGCAGCGACCACTGAACAAATGATAAAAACAGTACCCCCGGGGGTGTACTATATAGCCCACCTGTCAGCGGGGCGGCGAGGACGCCGCCCCCTACGAATTCTATCGGTAAACAGTGCGTAAGGGCGGACGCCCCAGCCTGCCTGCCACCTGCACCGCACCCCATGTAAAAAACCGTGTCATTGTGAGGGCGCAAAGCGCCCGTGGCAATCCGCATCCCCCGTTCCTCCAAAAAACCGACCGGCCACAGGGCCGGTCGGTTTCCTATTGAAATGCAAGATCCCTCACTCAAAATCCGGATACCCGTCCTTGAGGCTCTCGTCATAAATGGCGCGCTCGCCGCCGATGAACTTGGGGCGGACCCGGGCGGCCAGGACGATGGCGCTGCCGATATGGCTCTGATCCAGCCGCACGGGGACAGCCACCTTCTTCAGGTGCATGCCGATAAGGGTGCCGCCGATGTCCAGGCCCGCGTCGGCCTTGATCTCCTCCAGCGCCACGGGGTGGCGGAAGCTGTTATAGGCGGCGGTGGCGAAGGAGCTGCCGGCCTTGGGCTGGGGCTTCACGTTCACGATCTCCGCGCCCGGCACGGCCTCATGCTCCACGATCAGCGCCCGGTTCAGATGCTCGCAGCACTGGGCGGCGATGTAGATGCCCTGGGGGGCAAAGACACTGTTCAGGCCGTTGAAAATGGCCTGGGCGATCTCCGGTGTGGACCAGCTGCCCACACGCTTGCCCACCACCTCACTGGTGCTGCAGCCAATCACGACGATCTGCCCCTGGCGCAGGTGCGCCTGGTCCACCAGCTGCTGGGCAGCCTTGGCTGCCTCACTCTGTACCTGCCAAAACAGATCCTTCTGTTCCAATTCATGCACGGTTCCAGCCATAGAATCTCATCCTTTCCTGTGGGGAAAAACCACTGCCCTTAGTGTATCACTGCAGGCCCAGTTTGTCCAGTGCCTTGCTGCGCTTGAGCAGGAAGAAAAGGATCAGACCGATGGCCAGGCCCATAACGGCCTGCACCAGGTTGCCGGGGATGCTGGCGGCGGCGCCGATGCCCTTGCCCAGAAGCAGGGCGGCATAGCCAAAGTAGCCAACGACCATAATGACCTCGGCAACAATGCCGCTGACCACATAGCCGCCTGCCTTGCGGCCCATGGCCTTGGCCAGAAGTGCTGCGGCAATGGCCATGCAGCCCTTGATGACGAAGGTGCCGGGGGCGTAATGGGCATAGCCGTTGAGCAGGTCCGTGAGCATGGAGCCGATGCCGGCGGCAGCACCGCCCCACCAGGGGCCCAAAAGCCAGCCGGACAGAAGCACGCAGCAATCACCCAAATTCACATACCCCTGCATGGGGGACGGAATTTGAATGACCATCGTGGCCACATAGGTCAGCGCCGCCATCAGCGCGGCATAGACTAATTTACGGATGCGAAGATCTTTCATACAGGTCACCTCTTGCTTTTTTGTTCTGTCTGTATTATAGTGGGAACTGGATATATTAAAATACCCATAGCGATATTATTCAATAATACCAGATGGAGGGCGACATGCTGACCTATACACTGGAAAAGCAGAAAAAGGAGAGCTTATACGAGCAGCTATACCGCTTTATCCGGGAGGATATTCTCTCCGGGCGGCTGCACTCCGGGGAGAGGCTTCCCTCAAAGCGGACCCTGGCCCAGCACCTGGAGGTGAGCACCATTACGGTGAAAAACGCCTACGAGCAGCTGCAGGCGGAGGGGTATATCCACGCACGGCAGCGCTGCGGCTATTTTGTGTCGGAGGTGGAGCGCCCGCCGGAGAGCCGGCAGACGGCGCGGCCTGCGCAGGCAGGCCGGGAAAGGGAACAGGGGTGGTTTTTGGATTTCGCCTCCGGGACCATGGATCCAGCGTACTTCCCCTTCACCGTTTGGGCCAGGCTTATGCGCCAGACCCTCCTGGAGCAGGACAAGCAGCTGCTGCGGGCGGCGCCCTACAACGGGGCCGCGGAGCTGCGGCGGGCCATTGCGGGATATCTGCAGCAGTTTCGGGGGATGCAGGTGGATCCGGAGCAGATCATTGTGGGCGCCGGGACGGAGCTGCTGTATCATCTGCTGATCCAGCTTTTGGGCCGGGACAAGTGCTACGCTGTGGAGGATCCCGGCTACAGCAAGATTGCCGCTATTTATGAGAGCAATCAGGTGCAGGTACAGTACGTCGGCATCGACGAGGCGGGGCTTTCTGCCGCTCAGCTGCGCCGGCACTTGGCTCAGGTGGTGCATATTTCACCTACTCACCACTATCCCACCGGCACGGTGATGCCCATCGGCCGGAGGCAGGAGCTGCTGCGGTGGGCGGCGGAACAGCCGGAGCGATATATTCTGGAGGACGACTACGACAGCGAGTTCCGCTTTGTGGGGCGGCCCATCCCGTCCCTGTACTCCACGGACGAGAATGAGCGGGTGGTGTATCTGAACACGTTTTCCAAGACTATTGCGCCGTCCATCCGTATCAGCTATATGATCCTGCCTCCGAAGCTCCTGGAGCGGTACCGGGAGAAGCTGGGGTTTTACGCCTGCACCGTGTCGGGCTTTGAGCAGTATACCCTGGCGAAGTTTTTGGAGCAGGGATATTTTGAGCGGCATTTGGGCCGGATGCGCAACCGATACCGACAGAAGCGTGACCAGGTGATGACGGCATTTTTGCAGGGGCCTTTGGCGGGGCGGGTGAAGATCACCGGCCAGGACGCAGGGCTGCATTTCCTGGCGGAGCTGCAGACAAGCCTGCCGGACGACGTCCTGCAGCACCGGGCGGCGGAAAAGGGACTAAGGCTCGCCGTGCTGTCGGACTACTATCATGACAAAAAAGGCGCTCGGCAGCACACCCTTGTGGTGAACTATTCGGGGCTGAATCTCCAGCACCTGCCCCGGGCCCTGGAATATCTGGCGGATATTATAAAGGAGGGATCGTAGTGTACGATGAATTGACCAGAAGCGACATTCAGAAAATGCAGGAGGAGATCGACTACCGCGTGCGGGAGCTGCGGCCAAAGCTTATTGAGGATGTGCAGACCGCCCGGGCCTTTGGCGACCTCAGCGAGAACTTTGAATACAAATGTGCCAAACAGGAGAAAAACCGGAATGATAGCCGCATCCGCTATCTGCAGCGGATGATCAAGACCGCGAAGGTCATTGAGGAGCGGTCCGAAGCAGACACAGCGGGCCTATATGACACGGTGGAGATTTACATGGAAAACACCGGGAAAAGCCGAAAAATCACCCTAGTGACCACCCTGCGGCAGGACGCTCTGAAGGGGCTCATCAGCAAGGAATCCCCTGTGGGACGGGCGGTGCTGGGCCACAGGGCCGGGGACCGGGTGCAGGTGCAGATGGAAAACGGCAGCACCTACTGGCTGCAGATTCGCAGCGTGGAAAAGGGAAGGGACGACGGATCCATTCCCATCGGCAGCTTTTGACAGGGAGGGATACACTATGAAAAAACCTTGGGCCATTGTGTCCGGCGGGCGGTTTTCACCCTTGACGGACATTGAAAAGTGCGGTTATATCATCGCCTGTGACCGGGGCTACGAGTACCTGCACGAGGCCGGGCTGCGGCCGGATCTGCTGGTAGGGGATTTTGACTCCTACACGGGGCCGCTGCCCCGGGATGTACCAAGGCTTGACCTGCCGGTGGAAAAGGACGATACCGACACCATGGCGGCCATTCGCCACGCAGTTACTGTCGGCTGCGGGGAAATATGGCTTTACTGCGCCATGGGAGGGCGGCTTGACCATCTGCTGGGAAACCTGCAGGCGGCAGCCTTTGCCGTAAAGCACGGGGTGTGGGTGCGGATCATCGATCGGGAGACGGAGATACGGGTCTTTACCGGTGGGTGCATCACCGTGCCGGAGCGGGAAGGCTGGTCCCTTTCGGTGCTGGCCCTGTCGGACCGGTGTACCGGGGTGAGCATCCACGGGACCAAATATGAGCTGGAGAATGTCACTGTGGAGAACAGCTTTCCCATCGGTGTGAGTAACCAGTGGCAGGGGGACGCAGAGATTAGCGTAGCGGCCGGCGTGCTGGCGGTGATAGAATCCAAAATGTGAAGAGAATACCGGATTTTCTATGAAAAATCCGGTATTCTTTTCATATTTCGGGAAAAAGGTGGCACAATAGGGATATCTTTATGCGAGGGGATGGAAGCTATGACATCAAAACGCTTGGGGCGGCAGACCGTGCGGCTGGGGAGCCCGGTGAGTGTCCTGTCCTACGCCAACATCGGCGGTAAACAGGAGGCCCAGGGCCCGCTGGCCGGCTATTTCGATGAGCTGAATCAGGACGCCTACTTCGGGCAGAAAAGCTGGGAGAAGGGGGAATCCGCCATGCAGCAGTTCGCCCTACGGCGGGCCATGAAGAAGGGGGGACTTATACCGGAGGACCTGGACTATGTGCTGGCAGGGGATCTGCTGAATCAGTGCATCGGCACCTCCTTTAGCCTTCGGGACTTCAAAATCCCCTTTTATGGCCTCTATGGTGCCTGTTCCACCATGGGCGAAAGCCTGTCCCTGGCGGCTCTGCTTATCGATGGCGGCTTTGCCTCCATCGTGGCCGCTATGACCAGCTCCCATTTCTGCACCGCCGAGCGGCAGTACCGGATGCCTGTGCTCTACGGCAACCAACGCACACCCACGGCCCAGTGGACCGCTACGGCCTCCGGCTGCTGCATCCTGGGCGCCCAAGGGGACGGGCCGTATATTACCCATGTCACCTGCGGGCGCATTGTTGACATGGGCATCAAGGATGCAAACAACATGGGTGCGGCCATGGCCCCGGCAGCTTACGATACCCTCTCGGCGCTCTTTCGAGAGACGGGGACGGGGCCGAAGGACTACGACCTTCTAATCACCGGGGATCTGGGGATGCTGGGCCGCGACATTGTGGTGGATCTTTTCCGGGAGGATGGCTTGGATATGGGAGAGAATTACACAGATTGCGGGCTGCTGCTCTATGACCGGGAAAGGCAGGATATGCATGCCGGGGCCTCCGGCTGCGGATGCTCGGCGGCGGTGCTGAATGGGTATCTGCTGGGAGGCATCCAAGCGGGGCGATGGAAAAAAATTGTTTTTGCTCCTACCGGGGCCTTGCTTTCGCCTACCTCGTCCTTCCAGGGAGAGAGCATCCCCGGCATCTGCCACGCAGTGGTCATCGCTGCGGGAAAGGAGAACTGACATGCAGTATTTACAGGCATTTTTATGCGGCGGCGTGCTGTGCGCCATCGGCCAGCTGCTTATCGACAAGACACAGCTCACCCCGGCCCGGATCCTCACGGGTTATGTGGTAGCGGGGGTGCTGCTCCAGGCGGTGGGCGTATATCAGTATATGGTGGATTGGGGCGGAGCCGGAGCCACGGTGCCCCTGACGGGCTTCGGCTATTGTCTGGCTAAGGGGGTAGCCAAGGCTGTGGCCGAGAAGGGGATTTTGGGCGCATTTACCGGCGGACTTACCGCCACGGCAGGCGGCGTTGCGGCGGCTGTGTTTTTCGGCGTGCTCATGGCAATTATCTTCAAACCGAAGGATAAACGTTGACAAATACCCCTTGAGGGTATATAATCACTGGGTAATAAAAAATACCCCCAGGAGGTATATGGAAATGGATTGTTGCTGCTGCCATCAGAAAACCAAGCACCGCTCTCCGGAGGAGCAGAGAAGCCTGATAAATCGCCTCAGCCGCATTGAGGGGCAAGTTCGGGGCCTGCGGGATATGCTGCAGAAGGATGCCTACTGCACGGATATTTTGGTGCAGGTGTCAGCGGTGAACGCGGCGCTGAACAGCTTCAGCAAGGAGCTGCTGGCTACCCATATCCGCACCTGCGTGGCCGACGGCATCCGCCGGGGGGACGACGAGGTCATTGATGAACTGGTAACCACGCTGCAGAAGCTCATGAAGTGAGGAGGGCTTGCTATGACGAAACAATTTGCCGTGACGGGGATGACCTGCGCGGCCTGCTCAGCTCATGTGGAGCGGGCAGTGGCGCAGCTGCCGGGAGTCCGGTCGGCGGCGGTGAACCTAATGCTGGGACGGCTGAACGCCAGCTATGATGAAAACCAGGTCACATCCCAGCAGATCATTGATGCAGTGATCCGGGCCGGCTACGGCGCCCGGGAAGCGGACGAGAGAGACCTGGCCCCGGATAAGCAGCAGGATGAGGTGGTCCGGCGCATGGGCCGCCGGCTCCTGTGGTCGGTCATATGTCTGGTGCCGCTGTTTTATATCAGTATGGGCCACATGCTGGGCCTGCCGGTACCCGGCGTTTTCCACGAAAACCACCTGATTATGGCGCTGACGGAGCTGGCACTGGTGATCCCCATTCTGATTCTGAACCGGGCCTATTTCACCGTGGGATTTTCCAGGCTGTTTCGGGTCAGCCCCAATATGGATTCTCTGGTGGCCTTGGGCGCAGCGGCGGGTCTGGTGTATAGTCTCATTGAAATGGGCTTGCTCATTGCAGGCCGGATCGAGGGCATGCCGGACCTGTATTTTGAGTCGGCGGGCATGATCCTCACCCTGGTCACCGTGGGCAAATATTTGGAGCAGCGCTCCCGTAAAAAGACCACCGGGGCCATCTCGGCCCTGCTGCGCCTGGCGCCGGACAGCGCCCTGGTGCGCCGGGACGGCCGTGAGGTTACGGTTCCGGCGGAGGAGATCGTGATGGGGGACACCGTCATCGTCCGTCAGGGAGGTAAGATCCCCGTGGATGGTGTGGTGATTGCCGGAGCCGCCTCGGTGGATGAATCCGCCCTCACCGGAGAGAGCTTGCCGGTGGAAAAAGGGGAGGGGGCCACTGTGTCATCGGCAACGGTGGTGCTCTCCGGCTATCTGGAGCTGGAGGCTCGGCGGGTAGGCAGCGATACCACCCTTTCTCAGATCGTGCGGCTCATGGAGGAGGCGGCCTCCTCCAAGGCGCCCATCTCCCGGCTGGCGGACCGCATCAGCGCCGTGTTCGTGCCGGTGGTCATCGGTATTGCTTTGGCGGCAGCGCTGCTGTGGCACTTTGCGGGGGGCCAGAGCATCCGCTTCTGCCTGTCCATCGGTATCGCGGTGCTGGTAATCTCCTGCCCCTGTGCATTGGGCCTGGCGACACCAGTGGCCATTATGGTGGGCACGGGCAAGGCCGCTCAAAGCGGCATCCTCATTAAATCCGCCGAGAGCCTGGAAATGCTGGGCAAGGCCCAAACCGTGGTGCTGGACAAGACCGGCACTGTTACAGAGGGCAGGCCCCGGGTCACAGACATTATCTCTATCGGTATCACTGAGGAGGAGCTGCTGCAGGTGGCTGCCTCGGTGGAAAAGCCCTCGGAGCATCCTCTGTCTGTGGCCATTGGTCAGGCCGCGGAGGAGCGGGAGCTGGCGCTATCCCCGGTAACAGATTTCACAGCTGTTCCCGGCGGCATCTGCGCCAACCTGGACGGCGCCGCCATCTATGCCGGAAATCTGGACTACATGACCCGCTGCGGCATAGACACCAGTTCGATTTCCGATACGGCCCAGACCTTGGCCCGGCAGGGGAAAACAGCCCTGTATTTTGCCCGTGAAAGCCGGCTTTTGGGTCTTATCGCCGTGGCGGATGTTGTGAAGCCTGACAGCGCCGCCGCCATAAAGACCCTCCGGGAGACGGGACGGGAGGTAGTGCTGCTCACCGGTGACAACGAGACTACTGCCCAGGCCATTGCCAGGCAGGTGGGCGTTTCCCGGGTGATTGCCCAGGTGCTGCCCACGGATAAAGCGGAATGTGTCGAAAAGCTCCAAAAGGAGGGCCGCTGTACTGTCATGGTAGGTGACGGCATCAATGATGCCCCGGCCCTGGCACGAGCGGATGTGGGCTTGGCTATCGGTGCAGGCACGGATATTGCCATTGAGTCGGCGGATGTGGTACTTATGCGCAGCTCCCTGTGGGATATCGTCACCGCAACGGAGCTGTCCCGGGCCGTTATCCGCAACATACGGGAGAACCTGTTCTGGGCGTTTATCTACAATGCCATCGGCATCCCCGTGGCGGCGGGCATACTGTATCCGGCCCTGGGCCTTACCCTAAACCCCATGATCGCTGCCGCGGCCATGAGTCTCAGCTCCGTGTGTGTGGTGACCAATGCCCTGCGCCTGCGCCTTTGGAAGGGGCCGGTCTGCCCGGTAACAGAAGAAAAAACAACAAAGGAAAATCAAACTGAAAAACAGGAGGAAACCGGTATGAACAGAACTTTGACCATTGAGGGCATGATGTGTGCCCACTGTGCCGCCCATGTGGAGAGCGCGCTGAACGCCCTGCCCGGGGTCAGCACCCATGTGGACCTGGAGAAAAAGACCGCCGCCGTTACAGCGGGTCCGGAGGTCACGGACGATATGCTGCGCAAGGCTGTGAAGGATGCCGGGTACAAGGTTACGGCGATCCGGTGAGCTTGAAAGTAGCGATTGAGAGGATCTAATCCATATAAGCCAATAGAAAACCGGATGCCTGCAGATACAGGCATCCGGTTTTTAGTGTCAAAAAATTACTTGTCCAGTTCCTCATCCAGCCGATCCAGGCTGCAGAGCATCTCCTCAAATCCGGAGAGATCCGTTTCCCGGAGCACATCCCGGGCGGCCTGGAGCTTTTCACCGAAGCTTTGCAGCAGCTTCTCATAGCGGACGCTGTTCTCGCTGCACCAGGCACGCTGCTGGGCCACCAGCTCGTGGATGCGCTGGATGGTCTGGGCCCGGAATTCCTCTGTCCGGCGGTGGGCGCTGATCTCGATATCTGCGATGTGGTCCCGGATCTTAGCGTATTCATCTGCCTGGACCTGCAGCTCGTCGCACCGTGCCTGGGTTTGGCGCAGTGCTTCCTGCGCAGCCCGGTTTTCTTCCTCCAGGCGCTGCACCTGCTGGGTGAGCACCTCGTTTTCCCGGTGGGAATCCTCACAGCTCTTTACCTGTCGGTGCAGGACGGCAAGCTGCCGGATGAGGCCGTCGTTTTGCTGGCGCAGCTCATCGGCGGCGCTGGTCAGCTCCTCCACTTGGGCCTGATTTTCCTTGGTGATCTTCCCAATGTAGGCGACCACATCCTCTCGGTCAAAGCCGCCGAACATCCGCGTTCTGAAATTTGCGCTCATAGCATCCTCCGTTACACCCGGGGCATCTGTCGAAATGCCGCGGAAAATCGCATATCATTTTCTTCTACAATAGCACAAACTTGGCTCTATGACAAGCGAGAAATGCTCTGAAAAAAAACAAGAAGTTTTTTTCAAAAAAAGCTTGCATTTTATATTAGGACGTGGTATTATATTTAAGTCGCAAGAAGTTAAGTATGCGCCGTTAGCTCAGCTGGATAGAGCGTCTGGCTACGGACCAGAAGGCCGGGG